>Ga0196972_1000840_pt1 | contig 11287 bp, 13 predicted proteins | sample S1v_2013CmetaG_FD_148618 | JGI IMG/M metagenome (GOLD analysis project Ga0196972, IMG submission 148618) | Soil microbial communities from Anza Borrego desert, Southern California, United States - S1+v_20-13C | ecosystem: Environmental > Terrestrial > Soil > Desert | place: USA: California... | reverse complement strand
GCCCACAGCTTTGCCAATTGGACCATCCGCCATGTGGCGGCCAAGGCTTCCGGCACCTTTTCGGATATCAAGGGCACCCTTGTCATCGATCGCGAAAACCTCGCCAATTCCAGCGTGGATGCGCGCATCAATATGCTCAGCGTGGACAGCAGCCATGCCAAGCGCGATGACCACATCAAGAAGGAAGATTATCTGGATGCATACAAATTCGGCGAAGCCACATTCGTCAGCACTAATGTCAAATCCACCGGCGCCGATGAAGGCGTCATCACTGGCAAATTCACGCTGCACGGCGTGACGAAAGAGATTTCCCTCCCCTTCAAGGTGCTGGGTTTCGATACCGATCCGTGGGGCGGTTATCGCACCGGCATCGAAGCCAAAACATCATTGAAAGCTTCAGATTACGGCTACACCTGGATGAACAAACCCAAGGCCTCAGTGGGTGACGATGTCGAGATCACGCTGCTGCTCGAAGGCGTGCGCATGGACCCTAATGCCAAGCCGGCTGGCAAGTCCCCAGACAAATCGACAGACAAGAAATAACTCAAACGCAATCTTCAAGGAAACATATGGCTGATTTATTTACGCCGATCAAGGTCGGCAATATCGAACTTCCCAATCGCATCGTGATGGCCCCGCTGACGCGCAACCGTGCAGGCGAAGGAAATGTGCCCAGCGCCCTTAACCAGCTCTACTACGAGCAACGCGCATCCGCCGGACTTATCATCACCGAGGCGACGCCGATTTCCGAAATGGGTCATGGCTATCCTGCAACACCGGGCATCCACACACCTGAGCAGGTCGAAGGCTGGATGAAAGTGACCAAGGCAGTGCATGACAAGGGCGGCAGGATTTTCTGCCAGCTATGGCATGTGGGCCGCATTTCCCATCCGTCACTACTGCCGAACAACGCGCTTCCGGTGGCGCCTTCTGCCATCAAGCCGGCGGGCCAGGCTTTCACCTATCAGGGACTGCAGGACTTCGTCACGCCGCGCGAACTGGCTGCCGATGAGCTGCCGGGTATCGTCGCCGACTATGCGCAGGCGACACGCAATGCGCTGGAAGCAGGCTTCGACGGCGTGGAAATTCATGCAGCCAACGGCTATCTTCTGGACCAGTTCCTGCGCGACGGCACCAATCGCCGGCTCGACAATTACGGCGGCAGCATCGCCAACCGCATGCGGCTGCTACGCGAGGTGCTGGAAGGCATCATTGGCATCATCGAATCCGACCGTATCGGTGTGCGCATTTCTCCCACCAACCCTTTCAACGATATCAGCGATACCGATCCCCAGCTGCTGTTCGACCATGTGGCACGAGCCTTGAGCGAATACGGGCTGGCTTACCTGCACGTAGTGGAAGGCGGCATGGGCGGTGTGGATGCTGTGCCGTTCGATTTCCACCAGCTGCGCCGCAATTTCACCGGGCCCTACATGGCGAACCAGGGTTATGACAAGGCGCGGGCGAATGCTGCCATCGCCGACGGGCATGCCGACATGGTAGCCTTTGGCGCGCTGTATATCGCCAACCCCGATCTGGTGGAACGTTTCGCCAAGGATGCGCCGCTGAACGAGCCTGACCAGAACACCTTTTATGGCGGTGGGGAAGAGGGATATACCGACTACCCAACCTTGTAGGCGATTCCGAATGCATTAAAGTGCTAACCTTGTTGGCTGCGCTACGAAGCGACTCGCCGTACTATTTGTATTGCCTCGTCGCTTCCCGCCAGCCGCCTCGTTATTATCTTCAATGCATTGAAATCGTGACTGCAACGAATGTAACCGGATTCAAGGATCGAACATGAAAAAACCTGCCATTACGCGTGTGCCCATTGACGACACTATCGCCAACCGCTGGAGCGGCCGTGCTTATGACTCGTCCAAACCAGTATCGGAGGAGGACGTTCTCGCATTGCTGGAAGCTGCGCGCTGGGCACCCTCCTGTTATGGCGATCAGCCCTGGCGCTTCATCGTGTGGAACCGGCACAGGGATGCGGCCAGCTGGGGAAAGGCGTTCGACTGCCTCGCTCCCGGCAACCAGGGTTGGGTCAAGAATGCACCATTATTGTTGCTGGCAACCGCCGACAGCATCTTCAATCACAACGGCACACCGAACCGGTGGGGCCAGTACGATACAGGCGCGGCATCCGAGAATCTCTGCCTGCAGGCAGCCTCAATGGGCATGATGGCGCACCAGATGGGTGGCTTCGATGTGGAAAAGACGCGCTCGACCTTCAGCATCCCCGAGCAATATGCACTCATGGCCATGATCTCGGTCGGCTATCCTGCGGATGTCGCCACCCTTGAGGGTGAGGTGCTGGAACGCGAACAGGCCCCACGCAAGCGCCGCGAGCTGGGCGAGCTGTTCTTCAAGGGCGGCTGGGGTCAGCCGATCTTCTGATTAGCTGGTAGAATTACCCGCCTCAACCAATTCAACAGGAAAGCATCATGGCTGTCGTCCAACTCACCAAGGCGAATTTCAAGGAAACCATCGAAAAGAACGATTTCGTCATCGTTGATTTCTGGGCCCCATGGTGCGACCCCTGTGTTGCCTTCACCCCGACCTTTGAGGCCGCTGCAGAAAAGAATCCCGACATCGTGTTCGGCATGGTCAACACTGAAACCGACCCTGAAATCGGCGAGTACTTTGAAGTTAAACAGATCCCCGGCATTCTGGTCATCCGCGAGCAGGCCGGCATTCACGCCCAGGTCGGCGAGATCGGTGCTCCTGCTTTCGACAAGATTATCGAATGGGCACGCGAGTTTGATATGACGCCGGTGCGCGCCTACTACCAGGAGCAGGCAAAGAAAGCCTAGTTTGATCACAGTGAAATAAAAAAGCCGCGTATCGCGGCTTTTTTTATTGGCTGTCAGGCGAGGGTGGCTTCTCAAGATCGGCTAGATGCTGCGCGATGATGTCCGCATTCTGCGGCCGCACCAGACGGGAGATTTCCTTCCCATCCCTGATGAAAATCAGGCTCGGCCACAACTTGATACCGTACTGCCGTCCCAGCCGTTTGCCTTTGCCGTCCTCGATCTTGATGTGGGGGATATCGGGATGTTTTGCCAGAGCAGCTTTGATCAATGGCTGCGCAGCCCGGCAATAGTCGCACCATTCCGCTCCAAACTCTAGCAGTAAGGAACCATTCATTTCTTCGATTTGTTCGGAACTTATGTTTTCCATAAATGTGTAACTGCAGCATTTATCATAGTGAAGCTGATGCTAGGCCTGAGTGTTTCTAGGTATAGAAACAACTGCGGATGCCAAGCTCATATCAATGTTGAATACTTGGTCTAGCCCGTATTTTTCTTCTAAATAGCGGATAACCGCTGAGGTGCTTGAACGAGGCAATTCAGTGTCAGCAATATAGGCTTTGCCGGCAGATTCCTCGGCAACTGGGTCAATCAGGCCAACTTTGAAGTTGGCAGCGAAGGGTGAGTCTCGAAGGGTCTGCCAACCAGGGGAATATGGATTAAGACAGAGTTTAATCGTCAACTCATCTCCTACTAAAAACCCTGCAACTGCCCCATCGATATGATTCTGATATCGAAAAAAATCCGAGTTTCTGAAGAAATAGCACTCTTTACCCTTCGGCTTGTTGAGCTCAAAGACACGAGTGGAACCATACAGGGTGGAAATGAATTGATAGTGTTTAGCTTCAGCATCGAAGTCCAAGCCAGTGAACCATATTATTCGATGATTGTGTTGAATGGCACTTCCAGTTGAAGCTAGTTGTCGAACTGCAGTGCCAATGATGCCTGAAATGCGATTGTTGTGAGATAAGGACTGAGTTGTGCCGTGAACTTCATATTTATTAAGTCTTGCAACTCTATCTTGCTTTACTTCAGGATCTTCGAATTTGATTTTCTCTTCGATAAGTAATTGGTAGGGACCAAACTCTGCTAACCAATCTGTTTCCTTTTTTTCTGAAGTCTTGATTGGAGTTACTTTGGCTCCCCATTGTTCAAGGACTTGGGTCGCTACAGAGAAGTTCTGCACTTCAAAAAGAGCCGGTAGTAACCAGCCTGAACAGAAAAAATGCCCCTATCGCCATCATGATGTAGAGCGGGATGTCGCCCTTTTTGGAGGCCGTGCCGGCAGCATTGCTGATGACCTTGTCCAGCACGTAAAGCGCGCCGATGACGAGCGGGATGATGAGCAGGGCGCTGGGGGAGGAGAAGGCCTTGCCGATGAGCTGCTTGAGCCAGCCGTTGTCGCGGAAGATTTCGACCGAGATGCCGATGAGGCCGATGAGCATGAGCCCGAATCGGCCGACGGCGAAGATGGTATCTAGCAGGGAATCAGCCTGTTTGCGGTCTGCCATGTGATGCCCCTTGGTTTGTGGTTAGCCCGGATTACCGGACAGGTATTTCATCGGGTCCACCGATTTGCCTTGCTGGCGGATTTCGAAGTGTAGCTTAACCTGATCCGTATCGGTATTGCCCATTTCCGCGATCTTCTGCCCCTTTGTGACCTGCTGGCCTTCCTTCACCAGGATGTTGCTGTTGTGGGCGTAGACCGAGAGGAAGGTGTTGTCATGCTTGATGATGACGAGCTTGCCATAGCCGCGCAGGTCAGAGCCGCTGTAGATCACCTTACCGGGACCTGCCGCGACGATGGGCTGGCCCATGGTGCCGGCAATATCAATGCCGCGTGCTGAGCCGGATTCGCTGAAGCCCTTGATCAGCTTGCCCTGAGTCGGCCATATCCACTCGGAACTGCCTGCAGCGGCCGTTGTAGGTGCAGGCGCAGCAGGCGCTTCCGCTGGGTTTGCCGGTTCTGGAGTTGCGACGGCAGGCGTCGCAGGCGCGGGAGCAGGAGATGCCGGAGTCGACGGAAGTGTTGCTGCCGGCGTGGCGGGCTGCTGTGTAGGTGTAGGTATCGGTGCATTGAGCGCCTGCTGGCTGTATGGCTGACGGATGGCCTTGGGCTCAGTGATGACAGGTGCCGGCACAGGCAGCGGTGTTGCCTCTACAGGCGTCTGCGGAGTCAAGTCGCCAGCAGTATCGAGCGGCGTGATGACAACGCCATCCTCTGTGGTAGTTTCAGTGGTCGGAGTTTCGGCAATCGGAGTGCCGGTACCGTCCGTTTTCAGGCCCTTGAAATCCAGCCGCTGGCCGACGCGCAAGCCATAGGGCGGATTAATGTTGTTCGCCTTGGCGATTTCCCTATAGTCGAACCCGTGTTCAAGACCAATGCTGTAAAGCGTGTCGCCTCTTTTGACCACATAGAAATCAGGACGCATGTCTCCGGCTTTCTGGGTGGCTGCGTCTCTGGAAGCTACGGGCGGTTTGGCGGGTGTCTGGCGGGCAACTGGCCTGCGTTCCTCGACCGGAGCCGGTTCTACGGCGGCACAGCCCGCCAGGATCAGGAGTACCAGCCACCATGTTCTGGTCATCATCATTAGCTGGTTCCTCCCAACAAAGGTACAAATTTCACTGCTTCAAGCTTGGTCTGCCGGTATTCGGAGCCGGTCGGCGTCTTGATGTGTTCAATCAGATGCAGGTACTGAGTTTCCGTTCCCACCGGGATGACCATGCGGCCGCCTATGGCGATCTGTTCCAGCAGCTCATGCGGAACATGCGCGCAAGCGGCGGTGACCATGATGCCGTCGAATGGGCCAAACTCGGGCAGGCCTATGGTGCCGTCGGCGTGCTTGAGCTTGATATTGGCGAGTCGCAGTTTGCGCAGGTGATTGCGCGCCTTGAGCACCAGCGGACTGATGCGTTCCAGGGAATAGACTTCCTTGGCAACCTTGGACAACACGGCAGTCTGGTAGCCGCAGCCGGTGCCGATCTCCAGCACCTTGTCCAGAAGACCGTTGTTGCGCAGGATTTCAGTCATGCGTGCAACGGTGTAGGGCTGCGAGATGGTCTGGCCGTAGCCGATGGGCAGCGAGACATCCTCATAGGCACGCGAGGCAATCGCTTCATCCACGAAATTGTGGCGCGGAATGGCACCCATGGCCGCCAGCGTGACTTCATCCCGAATCCCCTGTTCCCGCAATCGGGCCAGCATGCGTTCGCGCGTACGCTGGGATGTCATCCCGATGCCGGTTTTTACGATGCTCATGTTGCCAACCTATCCTTCGACGCTTGTTTTTGTATCCGTTCTCAGCGCGAGCCAGTTCTGTACGGCATCGAGCTGTTTGTATTGCGTGAGGTCGATCTGCATGGGCGTGATCGAAACCTGCTGATTTTCCACCGCATAAAAATCGGTGCCCGGCCCTGAGTCCTGCGCACTGCCCGCAGCCCCTACCCAGTAAACGGTTTCCCCGCGCGGTGTGGTTGACTTGATGACCGGCTCGGCCTTGTGGCGCTTGCCCAGACGCGTGACTGCCATGCCACGCAATTCATCATAGGGAATGTCAGGCACATTGACGTTGAGCAGCAAGGGAGGCGGGAAGCCGGTTTTTTCGTAATGCCGGACAAGATCCTCGACCACTCTGGCCGCGGTAGAAAAATATTGCGGATTGTGGCGCGACATGGAAACGGCAAAAGACGGAATGCCAAGCAGATAACCCTCCATGGCGGCAGCCACAGTGCCGGAATATATGGTGTCATCACCCATGTTGGCGCCGTCATTGATGCCGGAGATCACCATGTCCGGCAACTCGGACAACAGGCCGGTCACGGCCAGATGCACGCAGTCCGTGGGCGTGCCGTTGACGTAATAAAAGTCGTTGGGCGTTTTGCGTATGGTCAGCGGGCGGTCAAGCGTCAGTGAATTGCTGGCGCCGCTGCGGTCGCGTTCTGGTGCGACCACGACAATTTCCGCCAGGGATGACAGGTGCTCGGCAAGCGTGTTGATGCCGGGGGAGAAATAGCCGTCATCGTTGGAAAGGAGAATGCGCATGACGGAATTATATATGAAGGGTCTAGCTCTTGGCTTTGGATTCCCGGGGTGCGCCGGTCATGCGTGCGTAAAAAATGGCGCAGGTGAAAAAAGCCAGCGACAGGAGCATTTCGATGACGGCCATCAGTGCGGAAGTGCCGCTGTCGGCCCAGGCGCGAACGACGCCTTCGGTAAAGTAGAGCAGGATGAACATGCTGGACCACTGATAGGTATAGCGTTTTCCGTGCAGAATACCGGGCAGCGGCAGCAGCAACGGCAGCGCTTTCAGGATGAGCATGGAGCCTTCTGGCTTGAGCGGTGCAATCCAGCCTTCCCAGGCAAGACAGACAAGAATCAGTGCAATGAGGCTGGAGCCGGCGCCCACACGCAGCCGTCGGATCATGCGGATAGTTTTAATGCGGTTTCCGCCAGGCGTTTTCCGAGGGCGATGCAAAGCTTGCGCTCGTCATCCGAGATGGGCCTATCATCGGCAGCTCCTGCCACGTGAGATGGGCCGTAAGGGGTGCCGCCTGTAGTCGTGCTGGAAAGCTCGGGCTCGGAATACGGCAGACCGACCATGACCATGCCATGATGCATGAGCGGAATCATCATGGTGAGCAGCGTGGATTCCTGACCGCCATGTAGGGATCCGGTAGAGGTAAAGACAGCGGCAGGCTTGCCGATCAGCGTGCCCTTGAGCCAGAGTGGGATCGTACCGTCGATGAAGTATTTCAGAGCGGCCGCCATGTTGCCATAGCGTGTAGGACTGCCCATGGCCAGACCGATGCATTCTTCGAGGTCCTTCGATTCCGCATACGGCGCGCCACTGGCAGGAATATCCGGCTCCGTCGCTTCACAGTTGGCGGAGACCTTGGGCACGGTGCGGATGCGTGCCTTGACGTCCTTCACACTCTCAATGCCGCGTGCCACCAGCTGCGCCATCTCGCGCACCGAGCCGCCCTGCGAGTAGTAAAGGACCAGGATTTCTTTCATCTAGTCATTATCCCGAATGCGCTTTGCGAGTTCCGCGGCCTTGCCGACATAGGAGCCAGGCGTCATGTCGAGCAGCGATTGTTTGGCTGCATCCGGAATATCAAGAGCGCGGATGAAGGCGTGCAGCGAATCCTTGTTGATGCCGCCCTTGCCGCGTGTGAGTTCCTTGAGCTGCTCATAAGGATTGGCCAGGCCGTAACGGCGCATGACGGTCTGGATCGGCTCCGCCAGCACTTCCCAGTTGTCATCAAGGTCTGCCGCCAGCTGCGCCTCGTTGGCTTCCAGCTTGCCCAGACCGCGCAGGCAGGAGTCGTAACCCAGCAGGCTGTAACCGAAGCCCACGCCCATGTTGCGCAGTACGGTGGAGTCGGTCAGGTCGCGCTGCCAGCGTGAAATCGGCAGCTTTTCTGCCATGTGACGCAGCACGGCATTGGCGAGTCCCAGATTGCCTTCGGAATTTTCAAAATCTATGGGGTTGACCTTGTGCGGCATGGTGGAGGATCCAACCTCGCCGGCGACCACTTTCTGCTTGAAGTAGCCCAGCGAAATGTATCCCCAGATGTCGCGGTTCAGATCGATGAGGATGGTATTGATGCGCGCCATGGCGTCGTACAGCTCGGCCATGTAATCGTGCGGCTCGATCTGGGTGGTGTACGGGTTGTAGGTCAGGCCCAGGCGCGTGACGAATTTGTGCGCAAAGGCCTCCCAGTTGAATTCGGGGTAGGCGGAAAGGTGGGCATTGAAGTTGCCCACGGCGCCATTGATCTTGCCCAGGATTTCCGCCTCGGCGAGTTGCTTGCGCTGGCGGCGCAGGCGGTAAATCACGTTGGCGATTTCCTTGCCCACCGTCGTCGGTGAAGCCGGCTGGCCATGCGTGTGCGCCAGCATGGGAGTTTCCGCCAGCTGCGCAGCCAGTTCATTCAGACGCGCGATCAGCTTGTCGACGACCGGCAGCATGACGTTGTCGCGCGCGTGCTTGAGCATGAGTGCATGCGACAGGTTGTTGATGTCTTCCGATGTGCAGGCGAAGTGGATGAATTCGCTGGCGGTCTGGATTTCGCGGTTATGTTCGAAACGCTGCTTGAGCCAGTACTCCAGGGCTTTCACATCATGATTGGTGCGGGATTCGATATCCTTGACCTGGGCCGCTGCCGCTTCATCAAAATCGGCGATGGCAGCATTCAGTTCCTTGACGGTGTCTGCACTGAATGCGCTGATTTCCCCGATCTCGTGTTCGGCGGCCAGCGCCTTGAGCCACTCGACCTCCACCAGCACCCGGTGGCGAATCAATGCGAATTCGCTGAAGTAGGGCCGCAGCGGATCGAGTTTGGTCTGGTAGCGTCCGTCGAGGGGGGAGAGGGCATTAAGCGGGGTCAGTTGCATCAGGGGCCTTTGGTTAGATTTGCTATGGCAGACGGGATTTTACCCTACATCCATGCGCGCAAAAACCGGCGGTTCTCCCGAGAACTTTTGCATATTCTGCTGCTCAACCTAATATACTGGCGGCATCACAACCGGATGGCGAAGCGATGAACAAGACTTGCAGAAACATGATGTTGGCTGCATTGCTGGTACCAGCCTGCATGGTCATGGCTGCGCCTGTTCAGGCCGATGATGTGCCGACCCAGCCATTTGTCAGCGTGGCCGACAATTTGCGGGAAATGGACAAGGACAAGGACGGCATGGTCAGCGTGCACGAAGTGCGCGCTGCCATTGAGGCGCGGCACGGCAAGGGCTATGCGCAATTGCTGCTGGCTGACATGGAAGCCTCGGCCGACGGCAGGAGCTGCAGCACGCCATTTGCGCAAAACTTCTACTGAATTTTTCCTGCCCATATCCGGCTTGTCTGCCCTGTCTATTGACCGCACTGCCGTGGCCTGGCACGGCCACGGCCTGTATAATTACGGCTTTCCCTTGCAACCGAATCACACACTATGCTGAACGCCTATCGCGAACATGCGGCCGATCGTGCCGCCCAGGGTCTGCCGCCGCTCCCCCTCAATGCTGAGCAGACAGCCCAGCTTGTCGAATTGCTGAAGAATCCGCCTGCCGATGAGGCGGAGATACTGCTCGACTTGCTGGAAAATCGTATCCCTGCAGGCGTGGACAAGTCGGCTTATGTGAAAGCGGCATTCCTGGCGGATATCGCGAAAGGTGCCGCGCAGTCGCCGTTGCTGACGCCGGAAAAGGCGGTGGCGCTCTTGGGCACCATGCTCGGCGGTTACAACGTGCAGGCGCTGGTTGAATTGCTGGATGGGCCACTGGGCAGCCAGGCAGCTGACGCGCTGTCGCACACCATTCTCATGTTCGATGCATTCCACGACGTCGCGGCGAAGATGAAGGCGGGCAATCCCCACGCGAAGAGATTGGTGGAATCCTGGGCGAATGCCGACTGGTTTACCGCCAGCCCGAAACTGCCCGAAGAAATCAAGGCTGTGGTGTTCAAGGTGCCGGGGGAAACCAATACGGATGACCTGTCGCCTGCGCAGGAAGCCTGGTCGCGGCCGGACATACCGCTGCACGCCAAGGCCATGCTGGTGAACAAGATGCCCAATGGCTTGATGGAAATCGAAGCGCTCAAGCGGCGCGGCCTGCCGCTGGCTTACGTCGGCGACGTAGTAGGTACTGGCTCATCACGCAAGTCGGCCATCAATTCGGTGCAGTGGCACATGGGGGAAGACATCCCGAATATCCCCAACAAGCGGAGCGGCGGCATCGTCATCGGCGGCAAGATCGCACCCATTTTCTTCAATACAGCCGAAGACTCGGGTGCATTTCCCATCCAGTGTGACGTGAGCCAGATGCATACCGGTAACGTCATTACCATCCGTCCATACGAAGGCAAGGTATATGACGAGGATGGCAAGCTGATCGCCGAATTCAATATGGCGCCGTTGACGCTACCAGATGAGGTGCGTGCCGGCGGCCGTATTCCGCTGATTATCGGCCGCGGGCTGACGACGCGTGCTCGGGAGCTGCTCGGTTTGCCGGCCTCCACGCAGTTCATCATGCCCATTCCGCCGCAGGATAGCGGCAAAGGCTTCACATTAGCCCAGAAGATGGTCGGCCGCGCGTGTGGTTTGCCGGAGGGCAAGGGCGTAAGACCCGGGACCTATTGCGAACCCAAGATCACGACGGTCGGCTCCCAGGACACGACCGGCGCCATGACGCGTGACGAACTCAAGGAGCTGGCCTGCCTGGGCTTTAGCGCCGATCTCGTCATGCAAAGCTTCTGCCATACCGCGGCGTATCCGAAACCTGTAGACATCAGGCTGCAGCATGAACTGCCGGAATTCATGTCCAGTCGCGGCGGCGTAAGCCTGCGTCCGGGCGACGGCGTCATCCATTCCTGGCTCAATCGCATGATTTTGCCTGACACGGTGGGCACCGGTGGCGATTCGCATACGCGCTTCCCCATTGGCATTTCGTTCCCGGCAGGGTCCGGCCTAGTGGCGTTTGC
>Ga0196972_1000838_pt1 | contig 11321 bp, 10 predicted proteins | sample S1v_2013CmetaG_FD_148618 | JGI IMG/M metagenome (GOLD analysis project Ga0196972, IMG submission 148618) | Soil microbial communities from Anza Borrego desert, Southern California, United States - S1+v_20-13C | ecosystem: Environmental > Terrestrial > Soil > Desert | place: USA: California... | reverse complement strand
GGCGACCCTGTACCGCCGCCCCCTGCGGGGGTCCCCAAAAGAGCGGACGCAAAATCGGGAAGCGCAGAAACTCGCCTTCGGCTCAGACATCTGCGCTTCTTTTTCCGATTTTGCGTCCGCTCTTTTGGCGTCGGTACAAGGGATTAACACCGAAACCCATCCCCACCCTAGCCCTCCCCTTGAAGGGGAGGGAACTAACAGCCTCTCTTCGAGCCATCTTCACCGCTTGCCAAGCCCAACAGTTCCCTCCCCTTCAAGGGGAGGGTTAGGGTGGGGATGGGTTTCGGCAGTTAGGCCCCTGTACGCAGCCGAAAAAATGCAGTGGAAAGCGGATAAAGAAGCGCGGACTGTTTGAGCCGAAGGCGAGTTTCCGCGCTTCCCGCTTTCCGCTGCATTTTTTCGGGGCCCCCCCGAAGGGGGCTGCGTACCGGGGTCGCCTTTCTTTGCCTACTTTCTTTGGCGAAGCAAAGAAAGTAGGTCGCCCGCCGGGGCGAGTCCCGGCAAGCCCCAACGGAGTGACGACCGAAACCGGGCCACCGAAGAGAGAAACAGGCGTTTAACCCAGCGTCCCCCAATATGAAGCAACCCGAACAACACCCCACGCAAAGTCCGAAGATTGAACGCAGCAATCCCCCACCGCTCCCTACGATGCGACATCCAATCCTGCTTGTAAGGATCATCCCCGCTCAGAAAGTCGACCTCCGTCACCCCATCAACATCAATCACATGCCGCATCAATGCAGCAGTCAGCAACGAACCAACAGAATGCTTCACAAACCTCTGGTCATAGGCAAGCTTGAAGATGGAAGCAACGCCATCGGAAACCATCCACACCTGCGCCGCCGCCGGCACCCCATCGATCCACGCCACCCCCATGCGCAGCCATCCCTCATCCGCGCAGGCACGAATCAGCGATGGCATGAACTGCGGATGCCCCTCCGGCGGCTTCCAGCTCGCGCGGTAAACCACTTCGTAGGCAGCGATCGCTTCATCCAGCCGGTCACCACCGGAAAGTATCTCGATGCGCATCCGCTTGCCAAGCTGCTGCCCCTTGCGCTTGAGCGTATTGCGCAGGCGCGGCGGCAGGGACGCGGCGTAGGCATCGTAGGAACGTCCATTCACCTTGAGGTACCAGTTGCCGAAGCACAGGTAAGGCTGCACCGCCATCCGTGCCGCACGCAAGGCTGAGCACAGCGCAGAAAAATGCGGCGCCTCACGGTCCATCGGGAAAAAGGTGACGCTATCCCACCGCGCGCCGGCAATGCCGCGTGCAAGGGCGTCGAGGCAGACCTGCTCCGCCGCATCGTCCGCCAGCAGCGGATGGAACAAGGGCGTGTAGTAGTTCGCCGCCGCACCAAGGCGGCGCGGCGCAAGAAGGCCGCCGGAGGATTGCACGCACATCGGCAACAGCGCGTGCACGCCCTCCCCCGACTCCAGCGCGTGGATGCGCATGCTGCCGAGCGCGCCTTCCAGCACGCGGAACCACGGCAGGCTATGGAACACGCCGCCGCGGAACAGGCCGGCACAGGAAGCCGGCAGGCTGGCGATGCCTCCGTAGACCCTCACGCGCGGCATCAGCAGGTGACGGCGAGATGTTCCTTGTACCACGCGATGGTCTGGCGCAAGCCTTCGCGGATGCGGTGCGTGGGCTTGTAGCCGAGCAGCGCCGCCGCCTTGGATATGTCGGCCTGGGAATGCCGCACGTCGCCCTCGCGGAAGGACACATGGCGGGGACGGTGTTCGCTCAGGCGCGGGAAGGTGCCGGCCAGCTCCGAGCGCAGGATCTCGTACAGCTCGTTGAGGCTGGTGCGTTCGTTGACCGCGACGTTGTACACCTGGTTCACCGCGCCCTGGTCGTCGCTCAGCGCCGCAAGCAGGTTGGCCTGCACCACGTTGTCGATGTAGCAGAAGTCACGGCTGGTGAGGCCGTCGCCGTTGATGTTCACCGGCTGGTCGTTCATCAGCGCGGCGATCCATTGCGGGATCACCGAGGCATAGGCACCGTTCGGGTCCTGGCGCGGGCCGAAGACGTTGAAGTAGCGCAGGCCGATGGTTTCCACCTCGTAGCAGCGCGTAAACACGTCGGCATAGAGTTCGTTGACGTATTTCGTGACGGCATAGGGCGAGAGCGGACGGCCGATCACGTCCTCGACCTTGGGCAGGTGGGGACTGTCGCCGTAGGTCGAGCTGGACGCGGCGTACACCATGCGCCTGACCTTCGCATCGCGCGCGGCGACCAGCATGTTGAGGAAGCCGGTCACGTTGTTGGCGTTGGTGAGGATAGGATCATGGATGGAACGCGGCACTGAACCGAGCGCCGCCTCGTGCAGCACGTAGTCGACACCTTCGCAGGCGCGCGCGCATTCCTTCAGTTCCCGGATATCGCCCTGGATGAAGCGAAAGTTTTGCCAGGCCCGGTCGCCGACGGATTCCCGCACGAGATCCAGGTTGTGGCGATAGCCGGTGGAGAAGTTGTCCAGCCCGGTGACCCGTTGATTCAGCTTCAACAGCGCTTCGACCAGGCCGGAGCCGATGAAGCCGGCGGCGCCCGTCACCAGCCAGTGATACTGGCGGCCCGCCAACTCTCTGCGCACCTGTTCGTACTGCGCGGAAAAAGGTGCCGCCATTACAGTCTCCACACGCTGATGCCGGCACGCTCGAAGGAGGTCGGGTCGAACTGGGATTTGACGTCGATGAAGCAGCCCTTGTCGACCAGCTTTGCACCGATGTCCTCGATCGGGCGGGCGAGCAGTTCGCGATGGGCGACGGCGGCGATGACTGCGTCGGCGCGCGGCAGTTCATCCCAGTCGATCAGTTTCAGGCCGTATTCATGCTGCGCCTCTTCCGCGGCAGCGACCGGGTCGTGCACGTAGACATCCACGCCATAGGACTGTAGCTCGAAGACGAGGTCGGCGACCTTGGAATTGCGCAGGTCGGGGCAGTTTTCCTTGAAGGTGAGGCCGAGGACATTGACCTTGCTGCCCTTGACCGGGAAGCCGGCGGCGATCAGTTCCTTCACCGTTTTCTCGGCGACGAACTTGGCCATGCCGTCATTGATGCGGCGGCCGGCGAGGATCACCTGCGGGTGGTAGCCGATCATCTCCGCCTTGTGGGTCAGGTAGTAGGGATCGACGCCGATGCAGTGGCCACCGACGAGGCCGGGGCGGAAGTTCAGGAAGTTCCATTTCGTGCCGGCGGCCTGCAGCACTTCCAGCGTGTCGATGCCGAGCTTGTCGAAGATGATGGCCAGCTCGTTCATCAGCGCGATGTTGAGATCGCGCTGCGTATTTTCGATGACCTTCGCGGACTCGGCGACCTTGATGCTCGATGCGCGATGCACGCCGGCGGTGACCACGCGCTCGTACAGCGCGGCGACCTGCTCCAGCGTGTCCTTGTCGTCGCCGGACACGATCTTCACGATGCTGGCCAGCGTGTGTTCCTTGTCACCGGGATTGATGCGCTCGGGCGAGAAGCCGACATGGAAGTCCTTCTTCCACTGCATGCCGGAAAACTTTTCCAGGATGGGCACGCAGATTTCTTCGGTCGCGCCGGGGTACACGGTGGATTCGTAGACGACGATGGCGCCGCGCTTCATGTGCTTGCCCACCGACTGACTGGCGCCGATCAGCGGCGTGAAATCCGGCTGGTGCGCGATGTCGACGGGCGTGGGAACGGCGACGATGATGAAGTCGGCTTTCGCCAGCGCCGAAGGATCGCAGCTGCATTCGAGGCCGGCGGCGGCGCGCAGGTCTTCGGTCGAAACTTCGCCGGTGGGATCGATGAAGCGCTTGTAGCTTTCCACCTTGGCCTCGGACAAATCGAATCCGACGGTCTGGTAATGCTTTCCAAATGCAACTGCCAGCGGCAGGCCGACATAGCCGAGACCCACGACGGCGACGACCTTGGTGTCGTCCAGGGCGGTATTGCTGAGTTGGGAAATACGGGCGAGCTGGGTATCGATGACGCTCTTCAATTCCGGGGAATACGGTTCGTGGGTAATCAAGCGCTTCTCCTTCGGCAGTTATTGGCTCTGTACAAGTTCTTTCGTCTGCCAAAGTATTGCTGGTCGTTATGTTGGCGTTTTGATAAACCGCAATTGTCGGAATTTTGTTCAGGGCAAGATAACCAACATCATTGGTCCCGAGCATCGTGCGCCTTCACGCCGCCCGATGCTGTTTGTCCTTGCCCGGGGAGAGGCAGGACGGGCCGCACACACTGCGTGGAGCGGGAGACTGCATTGCAATCACTAGAACAAGTCAAATTCATCCTCGCCGATACGCTCAGCCTGGGCGAACGCGTCAAATCGCTCGGCGCCGATTCAGGCTTGCTTGGCAATCTTCCCGAACTCGACTCCATGGCGGTCATCAATGTCATCAGCGCACTGGAGGAATATTTCGGGATTGCGTTCGACGACGACGACATCAATGCGCACGCCTTCCAGTCGCTGGGGTCGCTGGCCGCGCTGGTCGACCGCAAGCGCGCGCAATGAATTGCACCATGCGCACCATGCGTCCCGCTTCCCGGCCCTTCTTCCTCGACACACGGCGCGGAAAGCGTTTCTGCGTCTATCACGCGCCGCCGCCTCACGCTGCGCTGAACGGCGCCATCCTCTATGTGCATCCTTTCGGCGAAGAGATGAACATGTCGCGCCGCATGGCAGCGCAGCAGGCGCGCGACTTCGCTGCGGCGGGTTACGGCGTCCTGCAGATCGATCTCTACGGATGCGGGGACAGCGAGGGAGAACTGCGCGACGCGGATTGGGAAACCTGGAAGGAGGACGTCGTGTGCGCGGCAGAGTGGCTGCGCGCGCAGGCGTCGCCGGCCGTCACATTGTGGGGACTGCGCCTGGGTGCGATGCTGGCGCTCGACGTCGCGCGCAGCGGCAACGTGGAAACGTCGCAATGCATCCTTTGGCAACCGGTCGTTGCGGGGAAGGCCTACATGACGCAATTCCTGCGGCTCGTTCTGGCGGCAGGCATGGTCACGGGCGATCGGATGAACCCGCACGACGCGCTTGCGCGCGGGGAGATGGTCGAAGTCGGCGGATATGAACTGTCGCCCGCGCTCGTGGAGGGCATCAGGCGCATCGATTTTTCCACCCTGCGCGACATGTCGATCCCGCTGCACTGGTTCGAGCTCGTTCCGAACGACCAGACCCTGATGCCGGCGGCCCGGATGAAGCTTGCCCGCGCATGGGTCGACAGCAATGTGGAGCTGCACCTCCACGCCGTCACCGGCCCGGCGTTCTGGGCAACGACGGACGTGACCGACTGCCCGCGCCTGATCGACGAGACGACCGGCATTCTTCTCGAAGAGATGGCATGAACTACGAAGAACGGCCGATCTCGTTCTCCTGCCGCGAGGATACCTTGGTCGGCATCCTGTCCATGCCGGAACAACCCCTGTCGCGGGCAGTGCTGATTGTCGTCGGCGGTCCGCAGTACAGGGCCGGCAGCCATCGCCAGTTCGTCCTGCTCGCGCGCGCCTTCGCCGCGCATGGCTATCCGGTAATGCGCTTCGATTACCGCGGCATGGGCGACAGCGAAGGCGAACCGCGCAACTTCGAACGCATTGCCGAAGATATCCGGGACGCCATTGACTCACTGATCGAATCGGCGCCGGGCGTGCAGGAGATTGTGTTATGGGGTTTGTGCGACGGCGCATCGGCGGCAACACTCTACGCTGCCGGAGATGCGCGCGTAGCTGGCCTGGTGCTCGTCAATCCGTGGTGGCGTAGCGAAGAAGGCAAGGCAAAGGCGCTTCTTGCACATTACTACCAGTCACGCCTGCGCGATGCGCAGTTCTGGAAAAAAATCGCAAGCGGCGGCTTCGACTTCGGCGGCGCGGCGCGATCGTTCTGGACAACACTGAGAAATGCCTGTCGGGCGCCTGAAGAAGCGGCGGGCAAGGCTCCTACCCTCCCGGAGCGCATGTATCGCGCGCTGTCCCGATTCAAGGGGGGAACGCTGCTTATCCTGAGCGAAAACGACCTGACTGCCCAGGAATGCGCGCACATCATTTCAGCTTCGCCGGCCTGGCTGGCACTCATCGAGCAAGGCCGCATCGAACGTCAATTCCTGGCAGGCGCCAACCATACCTTTTCCCGTCGCCGGTGGCGCGACCAGGTGGCAACATGGACGCTGGACTGGCTCGGCAAGCCGCAGCATCCTGCAGCCCGTCAACGGTGAGGACGTACGGGGAAGGCCCCCACGATCAGGCTTCGTCGCCCTGGTCCCCGCTCCTGAAGAATCGGCGTTCCCGCCCGGCGCCGGAGTCCTTGACCTTGCCTGCGGACACAAGAGCGGTCAGTGCCGGGGCCACGCGTTGCTTCAGCTTCTGTATCTGGTCCTTCTGATCTTCGCCAAGGCCGATTTCACGGGCAGCGGCATTCGCGATTTCAACTGCCGTCCTTGGCTCCTCCGTCACGAGCCGGACCCAGAAATCGAGTCCGGTGGTGGGCAAAGTCTCTGCAGACCCGTTACGGCCGGCCACCTTCTTTCGTGCTCCGGCCGCCTTGCCCTTGCGTGCTGCACGCGGGGCGCCCTGGGTGGCCGCCTCACTTGCGGCGCGCGGCTTGCGGCCGCGCTTCGCTCCTGCTGTTCCGCTGCGTCCCGCCGGCCGGCGCGATTCGCTGTCATCCTGGGCACCGTCCATGTCGACACTCTCTAGCTGCGTCAACGCGGCTTCCAAGGCCTCGACACGCGACGAGTAGAATTCCATCCCCTGCTTTGCATGCAAGAGCTCGGCCTCGATAGCCTTCCGCGCGGATGTGAGATTGGGGGTCATTGGGAATCTCCTTTGTACTCTAAGCTTGCAATACTGGACCACTGATCATGGTGACATGTTTTATTCGCCTTCGCTAGCGCGTGTATCCGTCCATTGCGCTTGCGCAATGGGGTGGATTAGGAGATTGCGGACTAGCGATGCGTGTCGGAAAGGCCGGCCCCATGGTTCGCCTCATGCCTGCAGGCGCAGCATCATCACGGCGCGCATGAAGACAACCGCACAGTAGAACTTGATGCGTGACGCGGTGCTCGGGATGAATTTGGTCTGGATCGCCGGCAGCCAGCGCGAGGCCGAAGCGAAGTCGCGCCTGGAGAAACTGTCGCGGAACTGGTACCAGGCCAGAAGCTGTGCCGTTCGGTGACGGTACTCCTCCAGCAAGCCGAGCATGTGCGGCGAGAAAATCGGCTCGGCGACAAGTTTTTCGATCGCGCGCAGGATGCAGTTGGCCATGTGGATCGGTTGCGAGTACGTGATCGAACCATCGTGGCGGCGATATTCATAGGTCGGCGAATCGAGGTAGGCAAATCGCGCGCCCATTGCGAGCAGCTTTGCGAAATGGTGGAAGTCCTCGCCGCCGTTACGAAACTCTTCGTCGAGATAGCAATAGCGTTCGAAACAATCGCGCCGCAGCGTCGACCATCCTGCCAGCGGGCTCAGTCCCTTCACATAGTTGTCGAAGGTGATCGCGTGGATGCGCGGGTAGCGCAGGGAATGCTTGACGGTGCATCGTTCGATGCCGCTTGCCAGAATGTAGGCATCGGGTACAAGGACACTCGTTTGCGGATCGCGCTGGAAGACATCGAGGGCGATCCGGCAATGGTTGGGAAGCATGCAGTCGTCGCCGTCCAATAAGGCGACATAGGGACTGCGGCATGCCCGGATGCCGGTATTGCGCGCGGCCGCGATGCCTCCGTTCGGCTTGCGGATGACGACGCAGCGGGCGAGGATCTCTGCCGGCAGCGTCGTGGCAACCGGCTGGCGCGAGCCGTCGTCGACGACGATCACTTCCACATCGGGCAGGTCCTGGTCGATGGCCGACTGTACCGCCTCGCGCAAATAAGGCTCGCTGTTGTAGGCGATGACTACGACGCTGAACTGCGGTGACGCAGGCACGCGCTCACCTCTTTGGATAGTAACTGCCACTGTTGGGTCCATTGATGGAATAGTGTTTTCTTCGGGCACCATGGTCAGACCACCCTGCCCGCCAGCCAGGTGAGCAGGCGGGAAGTGAAAAGGAACGGCGTGGTATCCCAGGGACGGCTCCTCGGGAGATGGAAGCGGTCATGCCGGGCGGTGGCGGGACCGAATTCGGTGGTGAATGCCGCGGCATAACCGGCATCCTTGACCATTTGCACATGGCGCTTGTTGAAATCAATCTCCGGCTTGCCGTTGGGATAGGCAAAGTGCCGGACTGTCTTGCCGGTGATTTCCTCGAGCTGCAGTTTTCCCCTGCGGATTTCCTCGCGGGCCTGCGCGTCGTCGACGTGCGTGAGGATCGGATGCGATACGGTATGCGCGCCGATATCGATGCCTTCGCGGGCAAGCGTGGCGATCATCCCGCGGCTGAGCATCATGTCGGGCAGCGGTGCACTAATGAGGTCTTCCAGCTTGCGGGTGATGACGCCTCTTCCTTCCGGCGGCAGGTATTTCGCATGCACGATGAGCGTATCGATCAACCTGCGCTTGTCCTCAAGGCTCGCAGTCGCATACACGCTCAGGCCGATGTCGCGCAAGTCCAGCGCTTTCCCCGGAAGGCGGCGCACGCTTTCGGTAATCGTATCGTTCCACATCCTGCCGCCGTCGATGCTGCCGGTCGTGACGAATACCGTGGCGGGCAGATTGTATTCCTTCAGGATGGGCAGGGCCACGTCATGTATGTTCCGGTAGCCATCGTCGAAGGTGATGCAGATCGCGCGCGGCGGGACGTCGCCGCACGCAAGCGCACGCATGGCGACGTCCAGCGGCAGCACGTTGAAGCATCGCGCGAGCAGTTCCATCTGCCATCGGAACTCCTCGCCGTCCGGCTCCCGTTCGAACAAAGGGTCCGGCTCTTCCAGCACCCGGTGATAGTTGAAAATGCAGATACGGCCGGCACCCTTGTTACGGGATGCGGCAAGGTTTCCGAGCGAACGGACCAGGTAGGGAGTCAAGCCGTTGAATCTGTTGGACGCTGTCATTGAGGTAGTGCCATCGATTGGACGTGCGGGCGTGAGCATCGGAATGAGGGCTTGGAGCCCATGCGGTCCGCCCCCCCGGGAACGAATCTACCAGCCGCTGCAATGCTGTTGCCGTGTCGCACAAGTATTGTGGCAAGCGATGTTTTCATCTTGATAAAACGCAATTGGAGGAACTGTGCCTCGGGCAAACTACGGCGGCTGGGGCGCCTCCTGGTGCATCTTGTGCAAAGTCCAATGGCAGAACGACACGCGCGGCCGATATAAAAGGAACAACGATCAGCCACAACGCCTGCGGTTTCACCCCCTCTGCTTGAAATACTTTGTTTCAACAATTTAATGTTGCACATAGGAACTTTCAGTCACCGACCTCCTCAAAGTTTTGCTTATAGGAAATGGCAACACACTACAGGGAGGTCGTCATGCATAAACCGTATTCATATTTACGTCGAGCGCCTATGCCGGCAATATCGTCCATCCTTGCTTCCATGCTGGTCGCCGCTTGCGGCGGCGGCGGGGGCGCGGGCATGGAAATGTCCACCGCCGGCGGCGAAGCCCAAGGCGCGTTTGCGCCCACTGCGGCTTCCAGCTCCGCCTGGACCCGCTGCGCGAGCGAATGGAGCACGTGTAATTTCACCGGTACCCGGCAGGTGCGATACGGCGCAAAAGGGAAGTGGCTATATAAGACGGCCACAAACACGATCAATTGCAACAACGACACCTTTGGCGGCGATCCGTCTCCGAACGTGGCCAAGGCTTGTGAATACGCGAACACGTCGACACCCAGCCCTGCTCCCGCTCCTGCTCCTGCTCCTGCTCCTGCTCCTGCTCCTGCTCCTGCTCCTGCTCCTGCTCCTGCTCCTGCACCTGCTCCTGCACCTGCTCCTGCACCTGCTCCCGCTCCTGCACCTGCTCCCGCTCCGGCACCTGCTCCCGCTCCGGCGCCGACAACAAGCTGGACGCGCTGCGCCTCGGAATGGGGCCTTTGCTCGTTTACCGGGACAAGGCAGGTCCGCTACGGCCTGAACAGCACCTGGGTGACCAAAACGGCGACGACTTCGATAGGCTGCAACACCACCGCCTTTGGCAGCGATCCGCTCCCGAACGTCGCGAAAGTCTGCGAATACGCGAACAGCACAACGACCAGCCCTGCACCGGCACCTGCGCCCGCTCCTGCACCTGCACCGGCACCTGCACCTGCGCCCGCTCCTGCACCCGCTCCTGCGCCTGCGCCGGCTCCGGCACCTGTTCCGATTGGCGGCGCCATCACCTCGATCCAAGTGGAGAACACTGCCGCGGCCGAACAAACGAATGTTCCGTTCACCTTCGGCCAGGTCTTTGCCCAAGGCGCCCTTGCCGCGACCGATTCCCTGGTCGGCAAGCTTGGCGACGGCTCCACGATCCAGCTTCAGGTGAATGCCAAGGCAACTCACTCCGACGGCTCGCTGCGCCACGCGGTCATTTCCGGCGTTGTGCCCAGGCTCGCATCCGGCCAGTCCGTCACCATTGGGCTCGTCAAGGCATCGTCGGGCGCAGCGGCCGTTACCGCGACCCCGAGTGCCCTTCTCAACGCCGGCTTTACCGCCAGCGTCAACCTGACGGTCGGCGGCCAGACGTACACGGCATCGGCCGATGCACTCCTGAAATCCGCCTACAAGACTTGGCTGTCCGGCCCCCTGGCTGGCGAGTGGCTGGTCTCCGCGCCGCTGACCTCTGCCCAGGGCGCTGCGCATCCGCACCTCACCGCCCGCTTTGCGATCCGGTCCTATACCGGCCTGAACAAGGCGCGCGTCGACGTGACGATCGAAAACAACTGGGCCTACGAACCGAACCCGCAGAACATCACGTATGACGTGCAAGTCCTCGTCGGCGGGCAGACGGTGTTCTCGCAAGCGGCTCTCAAGCACTTCCACCATGCGCGCTGGCGCAAGCAGTTCTGGTGGGGCGCGGCACCGCAGGTCCATGTCCGCCACAACTCGGCCTACCTGATGGCCACCAAGGCCGTGCCGAACTACGATCAGACGATCAGGCTTTCGGAAGCGGGCCTGAACAGCCTGATGAGCAGATGGACGAGCTCGAATACCGCGCCCATGGGCCCCGGCGTCGTCAATCCGGCGATGCCGATGGGTGGCGGCCGCCCCGACATCGGCCCGTTGCCGCAATGGTCTGCGATGTATCTGCTCAGCATGGACCGCCGTGCCAAGACAGTCACCCTCGGCGTGGGTGACCTGGCAGGCAGCTGGCCGATCCATTACCGCGACAAGAGGACCGATCGTCCGGTGTCGATTGCGGACTATCCGTACATGACCCTGCTTGGAAATCCGAGCGACGCGGTAAACCCGGCAACAGGCAAGAGCGAGA
>Ga0196972_1000837_pt1 | contig 11329 bp, 8 predicted proteins | sample S1v_2013CmetaG_FD_148618 | JGI IMG/M metagenome (GOLD analysis project Ga0196972, IMG submission 148618) | Soil microbial communities from Anza Borrego desert, Southern California, United States - S1+v_20-13C | ecosystem: Environmental > Terrestrial > Soil > Desert | place: USA: California... | reverse complement strand
AAGCTGATGATCGACAGGCTCGTCTGCGCCGACGGCGGCAATCCCGATCCCACCACGACCCACGGCAAGGACCCCGAGAAGGCGAAGGCGCTGGAGATGGCCGGCTGGTCCTATCCCAAGCATCTTGCGGGACGCAGCTACGGCCTCGTGGTGCATGGCGATGTGGCGGGCATTGAAGGCAGCCGCCGCGCATTGTCCGACTGGCTGGACTGGATGGGGCTGGTCGATGCCGGTACACAGGCGCGCCTGGACCGCTACATCGGCTACTACCAGTCCTACGCTGAAAGCCATGAAACGCTGGACCGCGACACGGCCGTGCAGGAGGAAGTGCGGAACGTCGCCCGCGCGGTCATGAACGCCGTCACGCAGTTGCGCCAGGATCGCTTGTCGATTCCGGATCGCGATCTCCGGCAGCCTCGCCCGAAGTAAGCGAAAGCGGGAGCCGGGCAGCTGCATTGAAGAAATGAAACGCGCAAGCAGTCGACGCGAACCGCTTGCAATAGTTGAACGAACCGGCATCGAACAGTTCATACCTCCAGTCCGGCAACCCGCCCCTCTGATGAAGGAGAATCGTTCCATGAAAGCCGTCGTATTCCATGGGGTCGGCGACATCCGCGTCGACGACGTTCCCGAACCCAAGATCGAACAAGCGACCGATGCCATCGTGCGGCTCACCGCCAGCGCCATCTGCGGTACCGACCTGCACTTTGTGCGCGGCACTTTTCCCGGGATGAAGGAAGGCACGGTGCTCGGCCACGAAGGCGTGGGCATCGTCGAGCAGGTGGGCGATGGCGTGCGCAATATTGCCGTGGGCGACCGCGTCGTGATTCCGTCCACGATCGCGTGCGGCTACTGTTCCTATTGCCGCGACGGTTACTACGCGCAGTGCGACAACGCCAATCCCAACGGCGCGGGCGCAGGTACGGCGTTCTATGGCGGCCCGGCCCTCAGCGGTGGCTTCAATGGCTTGCAGGCCGAGAAAGCGCGGGTGCCGTTCGCCAATGTCAACCTGGTCAAGCTACCCGACGAAGTCATCGACGACCAGGCCATCCTGCTGTCGGACATTTTCCCGACCGGCTATTTCGGCGCCGATCTTGCCGACATCAAACCGGGCCATACGGTGGCCGTATTCGGCTGCGGGCCGGTTGGTCAGTTCGCCATCGCATCCGCCAAACTGATGGACGCCGGCCGTATCCTCGCCGTGGATAACCGGCCGGACCGACTCGAGATGGCGCGCCGGCAGGGGGCCGAAATCATCAATTTCGATGAGGAAGACCCGGTGCAGACCATCAAGGACCTGACAGGCGGCATCGGCGTGGACCGGGTCATCGATGCGGTCGGCGTAGACTCGGAATGCCCGCATCACGGGCCGGCAGCCGCGGAAGCGCAGCAGAAGCAGGAAGCCTTCCGGCAGGAAGTGTCTCAGATCGCGCCGGAACAGCATCCGCAGGGCGACAACTGGCATCCGGGGCAGGCGCCGTCCCAGGCACAGCAATGGGCGATCCAGGCATTGGCCAAGGCGGGCACCTTGTCCATCATCGGCGTATATCCGCCGAACGACACGTCATTCCCGATCGGCATGGCGATGAACAAGAATCTCACGATCAAGATGGGCAACTGCAACCACCGCAAGTACATCCCGCACCTGATCGAACTGATTCGCAACGGCAGCTTCGATCCGATCTCGGTCCTCACGCAGCGCGAGCCGATGCAATCGGCTCTCGACACGTACAAGGCCTTCGATACCCGGCAGCCGGGATGGATCAAGGTTGAACTCCTGCCGCAGGGGCAGGGGGCGCGGCACTAGGGCCGGGCGCGAAGCAGGCAGCTTCAAACGTATGCCAGCTCAAGCCGAGCCAAGCAGGGCCAGCAGGCGCGAGATGTCGACCGGCTTCGTCATGTAGTGGTCGAATCCCGCCGCCATTGCTCGTTCGCGGTCGGCGGATTGCCCGTAGCCGGTCACGGCGACGAGCAATGCGCTTGAGGTTTCCGGGCGCGCTCGCAACTGCCGGGCGAGATCGTTGCCGCTGATCCCGGGCAGGCCGATGTCCAGCAGGCAGACGTCGGGCCTTTCCTTCAGGGCTGCGTCGAGCGCCTCCTTTGGACAGTGCTCGACGCTGGCTTCATGGCCGGCTGTGTTGAGGATGATGCACATGGCCTGTGCCGCGTCGACGTTGTCATCGACGATCAAGACTTTCACGCGCTTGCCCGGAACGGAAGGCTCGCCGGAAGGGGAGCGGAGGGCCTTGTCGTCGTACTTCTGCAGTCGCGGCAGGCAGACCTTGAATTCGCTGCCCTTGCCGGGGCCCGCACTCGTGCAGCTCACCTTTCCGCCGTGAAGTTCAACAAGACTCCTGACGAGTGCCAGCCCCAGCCCCAGCCCGCCCGAGGACCGGTCAGAAGTTCTCTTGGCTTGTACAAACGGCTCGAACAAGTGCTCGATCAGGTCAGGCGTCATGCCGATACCGTTATCCTGCACCGCAATAGTCACCTGCTCCTGGCGTACCTCCGTCCGCAGGACGATCTGATCGCCGTCAGGCGTGTATTTGGCAGCGTTTGTCAGCAGGTTGGAGACAATCTGCACGAGCCGCTTTCGGTCCCCGAGCACAACAGCAAGCTCAGGCAGTTCCCGGACCGTCAGCAGGTGGCCGCGCGAATGTATGAGCGGCATCGCCTGTTCAACCGCATCGGAAATGATGCCCTCGAGGTTCAGTGCCTCTTTCTCCAGTTCGATCAAGCCTCTCGTCACCCTTGAAACGTCCAGCAAGTCATCGATCAGCCCGGTCATATGCTCGACTTGCCGCTCGATGATGGCACTCGCTCTCCTGGCGACGTTTTCGTCGTTCTTGCCCCGCTTTAACAGTGACGCCGCCGACGCGATCGGTGCGAGCGGGTTCCGCAGTTCGTGGGCCAGCATCGCCAGGAACTCGTCCCTGCGTGTCCGCTCCGCACTCGCGGCCTGGCGTGATTGTTCCGCAAAACGTGCGACGGATGCAACAAGCAGCTGGTCAATCGCCTCGTTGAAGCGGGTAATGTCCCGCAAATCGCACGGCCTGGTCGCTTCGACGTCCTCACTCCAGAGGCGAAGGACAGTGGCGCGCAGTGCCCGGTATTCGGCTACCAGTTGCTCGATGGTGAAGTTCGACTTCAGGCGGGCAGCCCCATGTTCACTTCCGGCTGCATCGGCCGGCCCGGGACCGCCGCGCCCTTTGGACTTGTCTTCCTGCTCCCCGGGAGATTCCGGAAAGCAAAGATCTTCGGCAATAGCGTCGAGCATCGCTGCGGCATGGTCCCTTAACTCTTTGCCCGTCATGCAGATGTCCGGCGGCGCAGCCGCAGCGGCGAAGTCCTCCCACTCCTCGAGGATCCTGTTTGAATTTTTAACAATGAAATCGGCAAGTCGCACGGAAGCACATGAACGAGGATGCTTGCCTCGCTGGACCCTGAGGAAGAGATACTCGGATCATGCATATCTCGTACCTGCCTTGCCGAATCCGGGTCGCATCATTGTGGCAACATTGATTTTTTGGTATACATACAAAACAATGGCGGCCTCCCGCCACCGTGGAACGACGAACAGAACAATGACAGAACCCAGCAAGCAACGCGTCAGCAGAAAGCGGTCCGCAACGACCGAAACGCCCGTCGAAACCGAGCGCAACTTGCGCGCCCAAGGCATGCGCACCCGTAACGCCATCATCGATGCGGCAAAAAAGCTGCTGCTCGAAGGCGGCAGCCTGGAATTCACCCTGCGCGAGGTGGCTGTCCGTGCAGAGATCAGCATCAGCAACCTTCAGTACTACTTTCCGACGCGGCTTGCGGTGCTGCGCGCGGTCGTCGAGCCGGTGGTCAATGCCTACCTGGGCGACCTCAAGCGTGCGGTCACCAGCGGGACCCCGCCGCGCAATACGCTCACCATCATCGCCGAGCGCGCGATCCGCGACGCTAAGAATGCCGAACGCACGGCACTGTGGTGGCACTTCGTTTCGCTTGCCGCGATCGATCCAGAATGTTCGCGGCTGCTCGACGACTGGTACGAGACAGTGACGCGCGATCTCGCGCAACTTATCCGCGCCGCCCATCCCGAATGCGGGCCTGCCGAAAGCCTGCACCGCGCCACGCTGCTTGTCGCGATGGCGGACGGCCTCAGTTTCCAGCTCGGCGCGGGGCGCCGCAAGCGCGATTACACGCGGGGTCTCGATGCGCAATTCCTCGCTACCGCCGACGCAATCGTGCGCGGGGAGTTTCGGAAGGACTAGCCGGAACACCGCCGCGACGCGAAAACACGACAGGGAATCCCTGTCGTGTTTTTTTTTGCGAAGTCTTTTGTAATCCGTCCTAACTTTGGTAATATGTACTAACAGAAGAGTGAAGCAAAAGAGCGAAGCGGCCCGTCGGCTTCAGCCCCGGTTGTCATATTTTCAAAGGAGACCCAGGTGATTCGTCTTTACAAATCCACATCGCTGCCGCTGGCCGGCCTGAGCGGTTTCGAAACGCCTCTTAGCGAAGAGGAAAGCGCGATCCAGAACAGCGTGCATCGCTTTGCACGCGACGTCATGCGCCCGATCGGCCGGGAGCTGGACCGCATGACGCCGGAGGAGGTGATCGCTCCCGGGTCGCCGTACTGGACTGTCCTGGCCGAGAGCGCCAAGCTCGGACTCGATCCGGCGCTGATCGCCCAGTTCCCGCCGGAGGTCGCCGTCCGCATCGAATCGCTGATCGGCGAAGAGCTCGGATGGGGCGACTCCGGCCTGGCGGTCTCACTCGGCGTCGCGACGGCGCCCTTGATGATGGCCCAGTCGCTCGGCAACCAGGAACTGATCGAGATGTGCGCCGGCAGGCTCGGCTGCTGGATGAACACCCAGCCCGACCGCGGCTCGGACGCCGCGATCCTGTACCGCGAAGAGCTGGCCGCGGGCGGAAAGCAGCCGATCGGTAACGTCACCGCCAAGGTCGGCGCCGACGAGATCATCATCAACGGTCAGAGCTCGGCGTGGGTGTCGAACGGCTCGGTGGCGCAGGTCGCGCTCGCTTACATGGCTGCCGATTACGGCGACGGGTTCTACAGCACCGGCGTACACGGCGCCTTCACCAACGGCATCGGGCTGATCATTCCGCTCGACCTGCCCGGAATCTCGCGCGGCAAGCCGCTGGACAAGATCGGCCAGCGCGCGCTGCCCCAGGGCGAAATCTATTTCGACAACGTCAAGGTCCCGAAGCGATTCGCCATCGCCTTGAAGGACGAGTATCTCGGCAACCTCTCCTCGATGTGGTCGTACGCCGGAACGCACATGTGCCAGGTCTTCGTCGGCGCGGCGCGCGCCGCGTTCGAGGCTGCGCTGGCCTACTGCCACGAGCGCAAGCAGGGCGGGGCGTACCTGATCGATCACCAGATGACACACCTGCGCGTAGGCGAGATGCTGCGCCGCCTGGAAATGGCCCGTGCCATCGCCCGCCGCAGCCTGGCCTATGCCCGCATGTCGCCGCAGAGCCATCCTTACGCGACCGCGCAGGCCAAGGTCAGCGTGACCGAAGAAGCGATGAAGATCACGCACGAAGCCTTCCAGCTTTTCGGCGGCAATGGCACCACGCGCGAGTACCCCATCGAAAAGATGTTCCGCGACGTCCGCTCCGCGCTGATCGAAGACGGCGAGAACTACCACCTCACCATGCGCCTCGGGGTGCTGGCCGGAAGGCTCTACCAGAACGGATGGACGCAGGAATAACCGTCATGGATCTCAAATTCACCATCCTCTGCCTCGCCACCGTGCTGCTGCTGGCGACCTCGCTGGTCTACGGCGTGAAGTTCCTCAGGAAGCAGAATTACCTGCTCGGACTGGAGTGGCTGGTCGTCACGCTCTCGACCTCCAACCTCCTGATCTATCTCCTGAGCCAGGCGAAGCTCCCATACAGCATCTCGTACTTTTGCGATGCGTTTTCCAGGGCGTTCGGCATCCCCGTGATCGCCACCGCCGGCCTGATGGCGGTGACGCATCGCTACGCGCCGTCGAAGTTCCTGGACATCGTATTTTTCGCCGGAAGTATCGCGGGCACGGCGTTTCTCGTGTCGGCCGACATCATGGCCAAGCCCTTGCCTTACTTCTACCTGTTCATGTGGACGGCATTCTCGATCTATCTTGCGTATTTCGCCTATCGCTTGATGCGTGCAGGCGAGAATCGTCACGCCCTGGGCGTGATCCTCGCCCTCGTGTCGGGACAGGCCATCGCCTCCATCTACGACTTCTACAAGATTCCGGGCGATGAGGAGCAGGTGATCTTCTTCACCCTGGCGTTGACCACCTGGTCTTACATGCTGGCGCAGTTGTACTACGCCTACGGCGCCCTCGAACGCGTGGAGGCAGCATGAGCCCGGGCCCGAACAAAGCCGTACGCTTCACGGCCTGGAGTGCCATCCTCGGCGGCCTCTTTGCTTACGCGAACGTCGCGCTGGTACTGATGGTGACCGGCGGGGATACCGAAATGATCCTCCACGGCCCGAGCATGCTGGCCTTGCCGTCCGGGGAGCGCGACCTGTTCCGCTGGGGCATGTTCGCCGACATCCTGGGATTCTATCTGCCCGTTCTCGTCATCGCGGCCTACCTCTGGCACAGCTTCCGGGATAGCGCGGGCGTGCTGGGCGACATGGCGGTCCTGGCCATGGCGCTCTACACCGTGGTCGGGGTCGGCGGCGCGGCCATGCAGCTTGCTGTCCTGCATCCGCTGGCGCAGCTGCACGCGGACGGCGGCGAGGTTGCCCGGGCTGCTGCGGAATCCGCGTGGACGGCCATCGCGCATGCGAGCCAAAAAGGACTATGGTGGTCCGAAGGGCCCGTCGTGCTCTTCTGGGGGACGATTGTCGGCCATCAGCTCAGGAAGGCAGGCTGGAAGGGACCGATCCTTCTCCTGTTGAAAGTGACCGGCTGGTGTTTCGGACTGTTCTTCCTGTTCGGCATGTTCCCGGCACTCAACGGGCTCATGAAGGCCATGCTGATCATTGTCGTGCTGATCTTCCCGCTGTGGATGCTCTTGTTCGGCGGGCAGCTATTGCGCCGGCATGCCTAGTTCACGCGGTTTTTTTTGACCTTATGTTTGTACAAATGTCCTAGTTTTTGCAGTACCCATAAAAACGATAGCAGTCCGGCCGGCGTCAGCGACCGGTTACCAATTCGAAAGGAGAACGTAGTGAACCTCAAGGCGATTTTCATCGGCGTCACGCTTGCGCTCGGTGGCGCGGCCCACGCCGCGGTGTCCGAACAGGACGCAGCCCGGCTGGGCAAGGACCTCACGCCTATAGGCGCGGAGAAGGCGGGCAACAAGGAAGGAACGATTCCCGCGTGGACCGGCGGCGACATGAAGCCGCCCGCCGGCTGGAAGGCCGGATCGCCGCGTCCCGACCCGTATGCGAATGAAAAGCGCCAGTTCACGATCGACGCCTCCAACGTCGACCGCTACAAGGACAAGCTCGCCGCCGGCCAGGTCGAGATGCTGAAGACCATTCCGGGATACCGGATGGATGTCTATCCGACGCACCGGTCTTGCGGCTACCCCGACTTCTTCTACGACCGCACGAAGAAGAACGCCACCACGGCCAAGCTCGCCGACAACGGCAACGATCTCGCGGAAGCGCTGGGCGCCGCCGTGCCGTTTCCGATGCCGCGCAACGGCGCCGAGGCGGTATGGAACCACAAGCTGCACTGGAAGGGCGAAGGCTTCTACATGAACCACGCGGGCTACATCCCGCCCAAGGGCAGCGACAGCCTCGGCGAACCGATCGCCCAGGAGGAATGGGAGACCTCGCCGATGTGGTCGCCGTCGAACAAGGGCATCGCCGATGCGCGCGGCGTCGAGTATAAGCTGCTCAACGTCTTCACCGGCCCGCCCTCGATCGCCGGCGATGCCACGCTCGCGCAGTACAACTTCTCCAAGCCGAATGACGTCTGGCTGTACTTCGCCAGCCAGCGCCGCGTGCGCCGCGCACCGACCTACCAGTTCGACGCGCCGACGCTCAACACCGAGAACCTGCTGATCGTCGACCAGTACCTGCAGTTCAACGGCCCGCTCGACCGCTACGACTGGAAGCTCACCGGCAAGAAAGAGCTGTACGTCCCCTACAACACCTACCGCCTGAACTCGCCGTCGAACAAGGTCGAGGACGTGGTCAAGCCGAAATTCTTCAGCCGCGACCATACCCGCTACGAGCTGCACCGCGTGTGGGTGGTGGAAGCCACGCTCAAGGAAGGCATGCGCCACATGTTCCCCAAGCGCACCTTCTACATCGACGAGGACACCTGGACGATCCTGGTCGCCGACATGTTCGACGCACAGGGCAAGGTCTGGCGCACGACCGAGATGGGGCCGTACATGGCCTGGGAGGTTCCCGCCTGCGTCTGGGCGGCCAACACCAGCTATGACCATGTCACCGGCCGTGTGGTGCTCGACCGCGTCCTCGCCGGCCGCAAGGAGCCGGACTGGCTCGCCGCGCGCGAAGGGCGGATGAAGGAGTCGGTCTTCGAGCCGGACGGCCTGCGCCGCTTCACCACGCGATAAGAAAAAATTCCATCAAGGGAGTTGGAGATGAACATGCACAAAGATGCGGAAGTGAAAATGGTGCGCACGCTGGCGCGCACCGCAGTGATGGGCGCGCTCGCCGCGGCCTATGGCGGCCCGGCGCACGCCGAGCAGTGGACGCTCGACAACGGCTGGTCGGTGAACCTCGATTCGACGGTTTCCTTCGGCGTGGCGGTACGCACGTCGAAGCCGAACTGCAGCTTCGTCGGCAACGACAACGGCGGCTGCGTCGGCGATGCGGCGACGCCGCTGCAGAACAGCAACCCGGCGGCCTTCTCGATGAACCTCGATACGCTGCGCCTGAACCAGGACGACGGCAACCTGAACTACAGGCGCGGGCGGGTGGTATCGGCCAACCTGCAGTACACGGCGGATCTCTTCGTCAAGGGCACCGACGGCTGGAGCGGCCTGCTGCGCGGCGTGGCCAACCACGACTTCGCGATCGACCGCACCCGTCGCACGGCGCTCGATCCGGAAGCGAAGGATTTCGCCGTCAGCAACCCGCGCTGGCTGGATGCCTACGTGACGAAGGAATTCGACATCGGCGAGCAGCAGGCGCGCGTGCGCATCGGCAACCAGGTGCTGAGCTGGGGCGAGAACATCTTCATCACCGGCGGCGTGAACTCGATCAACCCGATCTATGTGCCGGCCGCGCACCAGCCGGGCACGCCGCTCAAGACGCTGTTCGTTCCCTCGCCCATGATCTCCGCCAGCAGCTCGCTCGCTCCGGGCCTCGGCATCGAAGGCTTCTACCAGTGGAAATGGAATAGCTTCGACTTTGACGCGCCGGGCACCTTCTTCTCGACCGCCGACGTGCTGGGCAAGGGCGGGCGCGGCATCTACTTCCCGACGTCGGTGATCAATGCTGTGGCAGCGCCCTTCGGGCTGCCGCCTTTCCCGCCCGGAACGGTGGGCGACACCGGCACCCTCATCACCGGCACCAATCCCGCAACCGGCCTGCCGTACAACCGCCAGCTGAGCTTCGACGAGCTGGCCGATCCGAGCACCAACCCGGTCGGCCCGCTCTTCGGCACCGGCACCGTCATCCCGCGCGCCGGCGACCGCCGCCCGAACAACGGCCAGGGCGGCCTCGCCTTGCGCTACCAGCTTCCCGAGTCGGGCAACGAGCTTGGCCTGTACTACTACCGCTACAGCGACAAGGTGCCGTTCGTGAGCTACCAGGTGACCGGCACGACCGCCAATCCGATCGGCCTGCAGGCCGCCCTCGACTACGGCAAGAACCGCGACCTGTTCGGTGTCTCGTACAACTTCCAGGCAGGCGAGTGGGCGCTCGGCACCGAACTGTCCTTCCGTCCGAGGGACGGCGTGGCGATCGATCCGACAGCAGTGATCGATCCGACCAATCCCTACTACTGCAACGCGCTCGCCGATTTCACGGCCGCGCCGGTCGGCACCAATTGCCGCGGGTGGGTCGACACGCAGCACTACCAGCTGCACCTGACTGGCATCCACATCCTCTCGCCCTCGGGCTCGCTCGGCGGCATCCTGCGCGCATTGGGCGCGAGCGAGGGCACGATCACCGCGGAAACGGCGGTGGCGTATTACCCGAAGCTCCGGTTCGACGCCGGCATCCCGTACGCCGCCACGGCCGACTACCGCCTGCCGACCAAGGCCTCGTGGGGCATGGTCATCGCCGGATCGGTGACCTATCCCAACATCTTCGGCACGCGCGCCTCGCTGTCCCCGGACATCGCGATTTCGCAGGGGATTTCCGGCTACTCGGCGACGGCCCTTCCGGGCTTCGTCAAGGGCGCGGGTGCGGCGGTGATCGGCGCGACGATCGACTTCAAGACCAAGCCCGAAACCAAGATGCGCGTCGATTTCACCAAAAACTGGGGTGGTGGTGCCAGCAACCTGCTGCGCGACCGCAATTTCATGACCATTAGCCTGACCTCTTCGTTCTGATGCTCTCCCGTCTCATCACCCGCCTCGAATCGGCCCTGTTCAGGCATCGCCTTGTCTTCCTGCTCGTGCTGGCAGGCTTCACGGTACTCATGGGCGCCCTTGCGGCGAAGCTGCATCTCGAAGCCGGCTTCGAGAAACAGCTGCCGCAAGGCCACGAGTACATCCAGACCTTCGAGAAGTACCGCGACCAGCTCTTTGGCGCCAACCGGCTGACCATCGCCGTCCATGCGCGCCAGGGCGACATCTGGAATGCGGAGGCACTCACCCAGGTGCTCAAGGTGACAGAAGCCGTCACCTATCTCTCCGGGGTGGACAGGACGAGCGTGACCTCGCTGTGGACGCCCAACGTCTTCTTCACCGAGATCACCGAGGACGGGTTCCGGGCGGAGCCGGTGGCTGGCGGCGACATCGTGCCCGAGAAGCTTTCGGCCGACGTCATCGCCAACGTTCGCCAGCGGGCGATGGCGGGCGGGCATATCGGGACGCTGGTCGCGCGGGACCAGACCAGCGCCCTGATCACCGCCGAACTGACCGATGTCGATCCGCGCACCGGCGAGAAGCTGGACTACATCCAGCTCAACCGCCTGCTGGAAGAAAAGGTCCGGCGCCCGTTCGAGAACGACAAGGTCGAGATCCAGATCATCGGCTTTGCCAAGCAGATCGGCGACATCGCCGACCGCTCTGACGAGGTGACGCACTTCTTCGTCGTCGCCTTCCTGCTTACCGGGCTTGCGGTCTACTGGTATTGCCGCTCGATCCGCCTGACCCTGCTGCCGCTGGTCTGCTCGCTCACCTCGCTGGTGTGGCAGTTCGGTACGCTGCACCTGCTCGGCTT
>Ga0196972_1000836_pt1 | contig 11335 bp, 9 predicted proteins | sample S1v_2013CmetaG_FD_148618 | JGI IMG/M metagenome (GOLD analysis project Ga0196972, IMG submission 148618) | Soil microbial communities from Anza Borrego desert, Southern California, United States - S1+v_20-13C | ecosystem: Environmental > Terrestrial > Soil > Desert | place: USA: California... | reverse complement strand
CACCCGGAAGAAAGAACTTCACGCAAGGATAAAAAAATTAATCAAGCCCCTTGAGAATGATGAGGAATACTATGTGAAAAAAGCGATTGTTTGGATTAATAGGAATTTCCACGTGAAGAAGTAATCATGTAAATAGTCAATTAGTCAATGAGTCAATGAGGTTGCCTAACATTTCAGGTGCCCCATTGACTAATTGACCAATTGAATAAATAACTGATTAGCTAATCAAAATAAGCCGGCTATTGCCATTAAAGAAAAGCATTGCCTTATTATCACAGTCTCCATTATCGGGAGCGGCATAATCCAGCATAAACACGCGGTTATTGATCCTGATCTTTAGTTTTCCCTCATTGATCCAGCGGCATGCCACCTTTTTTACCAGGGGTGTTTCAGTATCAAGGGTAATTGTTAATCCGCCATTGAATATCGTCTTTGACCTTCCTTCAATTTGAAATACATCATCCGGCAGGGCGGCAGTGACGGAACCATCAATTTGGGTAATCATTTTCACTGATTCATAGGCAAATCCACGACCATTCGGAAAGGTTACCGTTCCTCCGGTGACTTTCACGCTGAATTTAATGTTTCCATTTGTACTTAGGTTGGTAACCAGTTTTGTGCCTTCAATGTGGGCACGGTTCAGATAGAAGTCGCGGAAGGTTATCGTCATTGAAGAACCTGTCCTGCGGATGGGTGCCGAAAGAGTGATAATAATGGCCCCTTTACGAAATTTTCCATCGGCACATAGGCAGCCGGCACCAAAATCAATGGTAATGGTTTTGGGATATGTGGTGTCATTGGGCGTGACGGTGATATCAACGCAGGGGCCCAACCTGGCGCGAAGATGTAAAAAAGGAAAGAACCTTCCATCGGGCGCGCTTACGATCCCTTCTTCAATGGCCGCGGCGAGTGATACGTCAGTCACATCATCAAAACTACTTTCTGCCTCCATACTCTCTTCCACCATAGCTGTAGCATCTGCCTCCGTTGGTTCATCGGCAGGGTTTACATCCGTTTTTTCCTTTTGACAGGAAAACGCAATTGTTGCCAGCAACGCAAGGGCAACAACGCTCATTTTGTTTAGGTTTAAAAATTTCATGGCTATACTTTTTTGGGTTTTATAAAGTGAATGATTGGAACTTGCGGCTTGTCGAAAGTTTAACGAGTCATTAAAAAAATCTATTTTTCCGTCATATGAAGGCGATTCTTGGGTACATCAGCTCGTATTTTTACGGAACAGACAGGCGGGCACTGGTGATCGTTTCCCTCTTTACTGCAATTCTGATCTATCTTAATTACCGTTTTGGCGTCGACGAGCAAATTGCAATTACTACATCTCCCGGTGAAGAATTAACCATCCGCACCAGTATTTTCTTACTGGCATTTGGGTTTCCCTATTTCATTTATTCTTTCCTTAATAAGCGTGACTACTTTAGGAATCCTGCATTTGTTTTCTTCCTGTTTATTGCTCCATTGCTATTTGCTTTCAAAATGGTGTTCGATCCATCCATCAGCTTTTCTGATGACCTTGAAGTTGACAGGTATTGGAACCAGGTATTTTACTGGCCGGCTCTAATGATCATTATGGCTTTTCTTATTTACCTTATCTGGAGGGGGTTTGACAGGAACCAGCCGTTTTATGGCGTTACGGCCAAAAGCCTCGACTTTAAACCTTACCTGTTAATGTTGCTGATCATGGTTCCTTTGATTGCGGGGGCATCAACCCAGCCGGATTTTCTCGCTATTTATCCAAAATTGAAGGCACTGAATTTTGGCCTGGGAGAAATGGAGATCACGTGGTGGCATAAGTTATTATTTGAAATTTCATATGGGACTGACTTTGTATCGATCGAGCTTTTTTTCCGTGGTTTCCTGGTCCTGGCATTTATCAAATGGGCAGGAAAGGAAGCCATACTTCCCATGGCTTGTTACTATTGCACTATCCATTTTGGTAAACCACTGGGAGAATGTATCAGTTCCTATTTCGGAGGATTGCTGCTGGGCATCGTGGTATTTCACACGCGGTCAATACTTGGAGGACTGATGGTACACCTGGGAATTGCGTGGATGATGGAAGCAGGAGGGTTTATCGGGAATTCATTGAAGTAAAAAAATACTGCAGACCTGTAAGCCGGATTCTGTTCGCTGATAAATCAGCGATGGCTGTCATTTATCTGTTCCGGCAGTTACCTGCCGGAATCAATCTGCCTACCCTGGATCGTTCGCCTTTCGGCGATTGGGCGAGCAGCCCTTCAACGATCCTATATGTGGCATTTCAGCATGCAAGGTTTACCCGCCAATGATGTTACCACCAGAGGCCGTGAGCTCTTACCTCACGTTTTCACCTTGACCTCGCCGGAGGCGGGCAGTAATTTTCTGTGGCACTTTCTGTTCCCGGCCTAAACCGGGACCCGGCTATTCACCGGTGCATTGCTCTGTGCTGTCCGGACTTTCCTACCCTTGTGGGGTCGATAGCCTGGTCTGCAGTGAGGCAAAGTTAGGAATTTCAAATTGGGAATTAGGACTTTGGAATTAGGAATTGGGGAGTATCAAAATGATCGAATACGCCTTCCCTTCGCGAAGTCAGGTTACCCTGATCATAATACACCAACTATACGAAACCAGGTCAACCTTGATCATCTTGCAACTGCCCAATTCCCAATACCTAATTCCCAATTACCAAAAAGCCCTAATACTGAAACAAAATCTCCGTCGCTCCATACCCAAACGAAGGATGAAACTGGTTCACGTACGATTTTACTTCTTTCCGGTATTTGAGAAGTTCGTGAATTTCTTCCCGTAGTTTGCCCGTACCCACTCCATGAATAACAATTAAGGATGGCTGCATGTGCGCCAGGGCAAGGTCGTAGTATTTTTCAAATTCTTTTATCTGCAATGAGAGAATTTCATAGTTGCTGAGATGCTTCCAGTTATCAGTCAATTTCTCAACGTGGAGGTCAATGACGCTCCTCGGTGATTCAAGGTGCTCTCGGGAGCGTTTTGCATCATAAATTTTATATCCTTTGGTGGCCAGTTTGCCCAGGTCCATTTTTTCTTCAACCGGGCGGTCTGGATAAGAATCGAAAAGTTTGAAGGAAAATGAAGCCTCGTTCTTCTCGCGGAGTTGCTCTATCCGGGAAAAAATCTGTTTTGCTTTGGGTTTGAGAATCGATTCGTAATGATCGGCTTTCCTTTTATCAGGTTTCTGTAGTGAAAATATGAATTCGAAAGAAGGGTTGTCATTCATGTTAGCGAACGGCTCATCATGCAGGTAAAAACTTTCAAATGGATGAATAGTATTCTTTAATTCAAATTCACTCGTGCCCAGATAATTCAGGCGGTAGGTAAAATTATACGTGGTTTCTGTTCTGTTAACGAGATGGAATTTCAGGTCTTCCACTACTTCATCCCCAAATTCATCGGTTTCAAATTTGGGGAATACCACCAGCCATACCCCATCAACCACCCTCTGACCTGCTGACGGTTTTTCCTTTCGTATGTCATCAACAAACTGTTTTTGCTTTTTGGGAGCGACTACCTTTTTCTCTGAAAATCGTTTGAAATAAGGGAAATCAATTTGATCGATATAGGCGGGAAATTTAACGCCTTTTACATCCACCATCACCATCTTTTCATTAATGATCTCGACTACCCGGGCCTCTTCATTTGAATGCAAAAGAAGCACGGTATCGCCAACTTCAAATTTCATATTCCAAAATTAGCCAAATACCAAATTAAAGCTGTGTGAGTTCCCGTTTTATGTTTTCCCTGGCCAATTCTTCCAGGGCCTGGAATTCCCGCGTAAGGTAAATGTGCGGAAGAGTAAGAAGTTTTCTTAAAAATGATTCCCGCCCGGCATTAAACAGGAACGCAGGTACGGAAGCGTACTCCTTTCTTATGTTTTGTACATAGCATTCATATTCTTTTCGCCCGCTGGCCAGGATCGCCATGTCAAAGTCAAGGAAATATTGCAAATCAGTATCGCCGGTTACTACTGCAGAATGATCTCTGGTGCAAAGGATATATTCATGTACTTTCTTGATTCTTATTTGATCAACTCCCAATAGTGCCATGCTTTCAACCGCTTTTTCGGCACTTGATTCTTCATTGCCTGGCTGGCCGGCAACGTAAATGATGTCGTGATAAAATATCGCAAGTTTCACGACTTCCCGGTCTGACAGCCGGTCACCATACTCCTGCTCCCGTTCAAAAAGCTGGGCAAGATGAGTGAGGTTATGATAAACTCGTCCGGGTGATGAATAGTTCTTGATGATCTCGCTTAATAGCTCAGTTGAAAGCTTAGGCGGCGCTTGTTGTACCACCGCAAGGCTTTGCCATTTTTCCTTTATACGTTCTATTATTTCAATTGCATTATTGCTCATTGGCTCGTTCAATGGTAAGCTTGCTTTTCCTGTAGCCATAGAGGAAGTATATGATCAGGCCCAATGCCAGCCAGCCTATGAACCATAGCCAGTTACTTTTTGTCATACCGGTAAGCAGGTAAAGACAGGTAGTGACACCCATTAAGGGGATCAGCGAGAATTTTTTAAAGATGGTGATGATGGCCAGCACTATGCATATGGCCCAGAATACCAGGATGGAAATACGTGGCGTGGCGAGGTCCATGAATGTGGCCCTGCCTTCAAGATATTCCTGGTTAGAAGAGAAATCATATGTAAATGCATCACTAAAATAACTACCGCCATATTTGGCAAAAAGATAGATGGAGATGGCGATGATGATGGGATAAATGAATTGTGCGTTAACATACGGCAAATTGAACCTGCCGGGCACCTTTTCCTTTCGAGGTATGAGTAATACGCCACCGCACACGAGCACGAACGCGAACAATGTGGCGATACTGGTAAAATCAAGCACGAAGGTTTTATCAGTAAATAGAATGGGTATGCCAACCACCAATCCGGTTACTATGGTCGCAAAAGACGGGGTCTTGAAGCGTTCATGAATCTTTTGAAACGCCGGTGGTAATAGTCCGTCGCGGCTCATGCTCATCCACATTCTCGGTTGTCCCATTTGGAATACCAGCAATACGCTCGTCATGGCCACGATGGCACAGATTGAAACTAGTAGCTGCATCCAGGCTACATCAAGGTTACCGGTCTCAAAGATGAAAGCAAGCGGATCGCCTACACCATCGAAATTGCGGTAATTGACGGCTCCTGTAAGTACTAACGTGAGAAGAATATATACGACAGTGCAGATCACTAAGGAATAGATCATTCCTTTGGGCAGATCACGCTGGGGGTTCTTGCTTTCCTCAGCTAACACGCTCACGGCGTCAAAGCCTATGTAAGCAAAGAATACACCGCTTACTGCAGCTATCACTCCACTGAATCCATTCGGCATGAATGAACGTACACCTTCATCGTCAGCCGGCGTCCAGTTAAATGTAAGCCCATTGGTAAAAACAAGATAGCCACCCACGAGGATAACGAGTCCAACAATGGCCAGTTTCAGGATCACCATTACATTGCTGAAGTTCCTGCTTTCTTTGATGCCACGGTAAACGAGATAAGTTATGAGCAAATTGATCACCAGCGCAGGAAGATCAAAGATCATTCTAAGGCTTCCTATCATGGGAGCATTGTGCCAGGCGTTAGTGAGTTCAGAATTCGTACTGGCTTCTTCTACGGCTTTTTGCGCCTCCCGGTAACTTGTACTCAGGTAATCAGGAAATGCAATTCCTACTTTTTCAAGGAAGGAAGTAAAATAATCGCTCCAGCTAAAAGCAACATAGATGTTGCCGATGGAGTATTCCATGATGAGTGCCCATCCAATGATCCAGGCAAAGATCTCGCCGAAACTCGCATATGAATAAGTATATGCACTTCCCGCTACGGGAATGCGGCTTGCAAATTCAGAATAACAAAAGGCAGTGAATGCGCAGGCGATACCGGTGATCACGAATAATACAACAACACCAGGACCTCCTGAAAATACTGCTCCACCCAGGCTACTGAAGCTTCCTGCACCTATGATGGCCGCTATTCCAAAAAAGGTAAGGTCTCTCGCTGAAAGCACGCGCTTTAATCCCGTGCCATGACCTTCATCGCCTTTTGCAGCATCGGCAAGAATGGATTCAATTTTCTTTCTCCTGAATAATGAATTTGACATCAGCAGTTAGTTTTGAAAGAGGAAAATACGATAAAGAATTTATTTGCGGCCAATGTTAATTAATGGTCCCTCTTTATGAGGAAACGGGCCACATCCCTGATAGGTTCTTTTCTTTTCGATAGCACGGCAATATCCTCCAGGTGTTGAAACGCCTCATCAAGGAATCTGTTCTTCAGTTCAAGCGCCCATTGATCAGCCTTGTATTTGCGAAAAATGTTCAGAATGTTCTCAACTTTACCGTGTGAATTGGAATGCATGAGTGAGCGGAGTTCCTCCTTCGTACCCTCATCAGCAGTTTCAAGTACATGAATAAGAAGAAAGGTTTTCTTATTCGCCATTATGTCTCCTCCCACCTGTTTTCCAAATTTTCCCGGATCCCCAAATGCATCCAGGTAATCATCCTGCACCTGGAAGGCAATGCCCAGCTTCTTTCCAAATTCATAAAGCAATTGCTGATTCCTCTCTCCTGCTCCGCCCATTATCGCTCCCATGTTGAGGCTGCCTGCAAGCAGGGCAGAAGTCTTCAGGGTGATCATCTGCAGGTACTCATCCAGTCGCACTTCAGTTTTCCTTTCAAAATCCATATCGAGTTGCTGGCCCTCGCATACCTCTCTTGCCGTTCTATTGAAAAGGTTATTGATGGAGAAAACATATTTTCCTGATATCCTGTTAAGATGAGAATATGCCGTCACCAGCATCACATCTCCCGCCAGGAGTGCGGTATTCTCTCCATATTTCTCATGCATGGTTGGCATGCCCCTGCGCAAGGGAGCTTTATCCATGATGTCATCATGAATCAATGTGAAATTATGAAACAGTTCAATCGCTGTTGCCACATGCCATGCGTCATCACGCACCTCATCAAACAACTCGTTTCCCATCAGGCAAAGAACGGGGCGTATTCTTTTACCACTCATGCCCAGGAAATATTCATTGGGTTCATAGAGGGTGGCAGGCTCTGCCGGAAAATGACGGGTGTTAAAAAATTCTGCGAATTGTCTTGAAAAATATTCGAATGAATGCATTAGTAGTTAGTCTTGTTCCACAATATTATTTCTTGCGATGACCGTTCTTGCGGGCTTTTGGTTTACCCGATTTATGAGTCGATTGCTCTATTTCACTTTCCTCCTTCGCTTTTACCAGTTCGCCCGCAACCACCCATTCATAATCGAGTTGCCTTTTAGTGAGATTAGCTGCGACCACCTTGATCCATACTTTGTCTCCCATTCTGAACTTTTTGCCGCTCCGCTGACCTACCAGGCAATAATCAGTCTCCACATGGCGGAATTCATCATACTCAAGCAGGCTGTTCACACTCACTAGGCCTTCGCATTTATGCTCAACTGTTTCAACCCAGAAGCCAAAACTTGCCACACCGCTTATCACACCTTCAAACTCTTCACCCAGGAAGTTCTTCATGTATTGCACCTGCTTGTATTTATTGGCGGCGCGCTCTGCTTCCATTGCCGCTCTTTCACGCTCGCTGCAATGCTTGCATTTCTCTTCCATTTTTTTGTCAATCTCCACTTTGCCTTCAATCATGTCCTGAATGATGCGGTGAGCCATCACGTCAGGATACCTGCGGATGGGTGAAGTAAAGTGACAATAATGTTCAAAACCTAAACCGTAGTGTCCTACATTTTCAGTAGTGTACTTCGCCTTAGCCATTGTACGGATTCCCAGCTGTTCAAGTACGTGCTGCTCCGGTTTGCCATGAACGGTTTTCAGCATCTCATTAAACGATGCGGCGATGGCTTCCGGAGAGGAGGTATCGAATTTATGACCGAATTTTTTTGCAAAAGCTACAAATGGTAATAGTTTTTCTTCATCAGGATCATCATGAATGCGGTATGGGAATGGCACCGGTTTTCCCCTGAGTTTGAATTTGGAAACATTCTGTGCCACATACCGGTTTGCCAATAGCATGAATTCTTCAATCAATTGATGTGACTCTTTGCTTTCTTTTACCATGATACCTACAGGGTCGCCTTTTTCATCAAGTTTGAACCTTACTTCCTGTGATGAAAAATTAATAGCGCCTTTATTGAATCTCTTCTTGCGCATGCGCTGTGCAAGGTCATTGAGTACGAGTATTTCTTCGCTGTACAGGCCTGTTTTATCTTCGATAGTTGCCTGCACTTCTTCATAGGTAAACCGGTGATTAGAATGGATCACCGTCTTGCCAACCCAGTATTTTTTTACTTCTGCCTTCGGTGTGATCTCAAAAACGGCTGAAAATGTCAATTTATCTTCCAGCGGGCGCAAAGAGCACAATACGTTTGAAATATGTTCCGGCAACATGGGATTGACCCTGTCAGGCAGGTATACGGATGTTGCTTTTAAGTAAGCAAATTTGTCAAGCTCGGTACCCGGCTCCAGGTAGTGGCTTACATCCGCAATGTGTACACCAATTTCATAGTTGCCATTCTTTAGTACTTTAAATGATAAGGCATCATCGAAATCTTTTGCATCAATGGGGTCAATGGTAAAAGTGAGAATTTCCCTGAAATCTTTACGCTTCCTGGTTTCCTCATCGCTGATAACTTCAGGTATGCGGGCTGCAACTTCAAGAGCGTCCTCAGAAAATTCAAGGGGGAATCCATTTTCAAGCAGGATTTCCTTCATGGCGGCATCATTGCTGTTCGTTTCATCAAGTACGCTCACTACTTCTCCGAGGGGGCGTTTTCCATCTTTTTCCCATTTGACGAGCCGAGCGATCACACGGTCTTTGTCCTTTGCATTATTTAGTGATGATAAAGGGATGTACAAATCAGGCATGGGTTTCTCCATCTCCGCAATGAAGAAAGCAAAGTCCTTACTGAGTTCGATATGACCAATAAACTCGGTGCGCTTGCGACTAAGCACCTCGAATACCTCCCCCTGCATGCGCCTTCCATTACCTTCATTCTTTATCCTCACCATTACAGTGTCACCATGAAGAGCGGTATTAAAGTCATTGGGTTTAATGAGGATGTCAACCTTTAATTCAGGCACGATAACGAATCCCATTCCTGACCGCGTGATATCAAGGTTGCCTTTGAAAGTCTTACCCGCTCCCATTCCGCCTTTCGGCTTCCTTTTCATTGAATTTTTCCTACCCATAATTTCATTATTAAGCCTGACTGAAACTTCGTATAAAGTTAATGACAAGCTGATTGAATTGTTCTCCTTCTGAAAATAAAAAATGATGCCGAACAGGTATTACATACAGGGGAAGATCAGATAATTCGCTTCTGAATTTCATCAGTCTTACCGCATCCTTTTCCGTGGTGAGAATGACTTTTCCGGGAGATTCCATCATTCTGAATTTTTTCCGGATTTCCTTTAGGTCATCGATGGTAAAAATGTAATGATCAGGATACTCCAGCATTATATATTCACGACTATGTTCCTCCACAAATAATTTTAAGGGCTCGGGGTTGGCAATCCCGGTCACCAGCAGTAATTCATTACTCGCTTCGAGCTGGTATTCCTCACGAGTATTGATGTGGTAAGGAGTTCCATACTCAATAGCCGTAAAAAAGACCGATTGGTGGCGGGTGGGATTTATTTCCTCCGTAATGCGCTTCTTCTCTTCTGCAGAGATATCTACGGGGCACTTTGTCACAATGATGATATGTGAACGGAGATACGAGGATTTTAGATCCCTCAAATCGCCTGTTGGAAGATAAAAGTCGCGCGTAAAAAGGTTGGTAAACGGGGTAAGGAGTATATTCAGGCCAGCCCTTACTGCACGATGCTGAAATGCATCATCGAGAATGATGGCCTGCGTATCAGGCCTGTCATGCAAAAGTTGTGGAATAGCTACCATTCGCTCTTCTCCCACCGCTACAGGCAGTGAAGGGAACTTCAAATGAAACTGCATCGGTTCGTCACCAATATCCAAAGCCGTGGTTCGCTCATCAGCTAATGCATATCCTGTAGTCCTGCGTTTGTATCCCCTGCTTAGTGTTGCGATCCTGAATTCCGGCTGCAACAGCCGAACGAGGTATTCAACCATGGGCGATTTGCCTGTACCCCCAATGGATAGGTTTCCCACGCAAATGATGGGCAGGCCAAAGGAGCCGGAAGGCAAAAGTTTTTTGTCATAAAACCAGTTCCTGATTGCAATGCCAAGCCAGTACAGTAATGAGAAGGGCAATAAAAGAATTCGAAATGACTTGAGAAAGAAATTAGAAAACATAGACACTTTGAGGAGTGATACAAAGGTCTAAAGGTACATCAAAATCATTGTGGTCATCAATGCGGTCAATAGCGTCAAAATAACTGAACCCTACTTTAATGCAATCTCTTCTGCATTCACCCAAAAATTTATCATAAAAACCTTTGCCATAACCTATCCTGAAACCCTGTTTATCAAAAGCCAGCAAGGGCACAAAAACAAGGTCAATCTCCGATGGGGGCACCGCGTTCCCCGCCGTAGGCTGGTGTAGATTTAAGGCAGACTTTTCAAATGGAGTGTCGATATCTGTTGCCACTGCCGTCATTGTCAGATCATCGAAATTTGATACCGGGTAACAGATGCGCAGCTCGGGATTTCTAAATTTTAGGAATTCAGTGTACAGGTGTGTATTCGGTTCGGCATTTTCCTCAATGGGCCAATAAGAGAGAAGGGTGTCAATAAACGGCAGTTCGGCTGTTTGAAACTGGATCAGGAGCAGGTCATCAAACCTGATTCGTTCGGATTCTCTTAACTCCAGTCGCTTTTCCCGGTAGATTTTCCTGGCATCCTTCTTAAGCATAAATCGGTTTAAGATTCCTTACCCGGCAAATCCGATGCCTGATCATTAATGAAAATGGAAAAAATGGTTGTTCCATATTTGCGCTGGCTGCTAAAGCGGGGAGCTGACCGGTAATCATTACGCGGAGTGTGTTCCAGGATGAACCATCCACCCGGTTGCAATAACTGTTTTTCAAAAATTACTTTAGGCAGATCATCGATGTTCGTTAACGCATATGGAGGACCTGCAAAGATGAGATTGAATTTCTCTGTTGCCTGGGAGATGTATTTAAAAACATCCATCCTAACAGCTTTAATGGAGATGCCTATTGAAGCAGCAGTTTTCTTAATGAATTCATGCATCGCTGCATCCTTTTCTACGATAGTAAGATCAGTAACTCCTCTCGAGGCAAGTTCATAACTAATGCTTCCGGTTCCGCCAAACAGGTCAAGCGTTTTCAGTCCTTCAAAGTCTAACTG
>Ga0196972_1000835_pt1 | contig 11337 bp, 8 predicted proteins | sample S1v_2013CmetaG_FD_148618 | JGI IMG/M metagenome (GOLD analysis project Ga0196972, IMG submission 148618) | Soil microbial communities from Anza Borrego desert, Southern California, United States - S1+v_20-13C | ecosystem: Environmental > Terrestrial > Soil > Desert | place: USA: California... | reverse complement strand
AACTGATGTATCAGCGGGCTTCAATGAGGCAATGGATCCTTCAACAATTAATGGAGCATCAATAGAATTGAGGAACCCGTCAAACAACCTGGTTTCATCAACCATTATTTATAATTCTGAAACGAGAACGGTATTCCTTACTCCTCTATCGAACCTGGCAAACGGCACAGTCTATACCGTTCGCATACGTGGTGGTGTATCAGGAGTAAAGGATATCACGGGCAACGCGTTAATTGCTGATAGTGTTTGGTCATTTACAACTGACCAGGGCGACGTGACTGCACCGCTGGTGAATTCAGTATTACCTGTAAACGGGGCGTCATCTGTAAGCACAGGTACAACGCTGGTAGTTGTGTTTAATGAACCGATGAATGCAGCTACGATAAATACTTCTACTATTGAAGTACGCAATCCATCGGATGTACTGGTGCCTGCTACCGTCACGTTCAATGCTGAAACGAATACGGCCACGCTTACTCCTTCAGCTGCATTGGCAAATGCAACCGCTTACACAGCAACGGTAAGAGGGCAGGCAACAGGGGTACAGGATGTAGCCGGAAATGCACTTGCCTCCAATCACACATGGAGCTTTACAACCGTGGAGGCGAGTTCGACTATTGTTACCATATTCGCGCCCACAAGCACACCAGGCAGCCAGGAAAATGATGGAGCTGCCGTGGAGGTAGGAATGAAGTTCAGGGCTAACGTGAATGGACAGGTAATGGGATTGCGCTATTATAAAGGAACCACATTTACAACCGGAACGAGAATAGGTCACCTCTGGAGCTCTACCGGCAACCTGATAGCATCTGCAACGTTTATTAATGAAACGGCTTCAGGCTGGCAGCAGGTACTGTTCACTACCCCTGTAAACATCACGGCAGGTACTACATACATTGCGGCTTATCATAGCAGTGGAGGACATTATACGGTTACGAACCCGTTTTTTACCTCGGCGGCAACCAATGGACCATTGAGAGGATTAGTGTATGGGGAAGATGGACCCAATGGAGTTTATAAATATTCACCAACTCCCGTCTTTCCCAATGATAATTATGGAAGTAGTAATTACTGGGTTGACGTTGTATTTGTACCGGATGGTCCAATAGCCCGTGTGAGCCAGCCTGCATCAACCACTACTAACACGCAGGCGCCCCTGAAATTGGAGACTCCTTTAATGAGTTACACAGGAAATCTTTCTGTAACAGTTCATCCAAATCCAGGTACGGGATATTTCAATATTAAAATACAGAGTGGTGAATCGAGCCCTGTGTCCATACGTATTGTTGATGCCCTGGGCCAAATAATTGAAAACAGGCACAAAATAGCGCCTAATGGCACTTTGCGAATAGGAGATAAATGGAATGCAGGCACCTATATTGCGGAAGTAATACAGGGAGAGGAGAGGAGGATTATTAAGATTATTAAATTGGAATAATTGATGTGATGAAAGCTGGCCAGTTGACGATCTGAAGAAGTTGAATTGCAATTAGGAATTTGGAATTTGGTGGGGAGAACCTGATTAAATGGATTTTCATGTTTTGCTGACAACCGACAACTGTCAACTACAGTTAAATTCCAGGAGATTTCTCACTTCTTTCGAAATGATACCTACCGAATGCATTATTATGGAACGGGAGGCGGCTTTGCTGTCTCCTTTCCTTTTCTCCCAAGAAAAACTGTCATTCCGAGGGAAGCGACGAATCTCTTTGGTGGTTAAGAAAGCCTGATTAGCTGATGAACTGACCCGCTGACGAGTTGAAGTGGAATTGAGAATTTGGAATTTGGCATTAGTATGGCACCTTTCATTCTCAGGTTCTGCTAACAACGGACAACTAACAACCGTCAACTGAACTGACAACTGTAAGCCCCCTTTAAATTTCAGGTTCCATTGACAACCGACAACTAACAACGGTCAACTGAACTGACAACCTTCAACAGAACTATTACTTCAAAGGCGCCCCCACAGCAATATCACACCTATGACCCGGTTGGCCATGGGGAGGGTTTAATCCTGTTCCGGAAGGTGGATTTACGGGTTGGGGTAATGTATTAATCTGTTGTGGCTGGGGAGAAATTGAGGTTTGAATCGGTGCGCTGTTCAAAGGCTTGCCTACTTCAATATCACAACGGTGTCCCGGCTGTCCATGAGGAGGATTAAGTGCTGCTGCGCCAGTTGAAGTGGCCGGTGTTGCCTGGCTTGCTTTCAACGCGTTTGTATCGAAGGGTAATTGAGTTGCCGGGGAAGCTGGCTTGTTTGCCGATGCAGGTATGGGTCCGGTAGTTTCGGAATTTTCTGAGCCGCATCCCACTAGGGCGAGTAATACAAGGCTAACTAAAAGGCTATAGAGTTTCATGAAAGTTCTATTGATTTAGATTAATCCAGGTGGAAACAGGAGGCAAAATAGTCCTTATTTGCTGCAAATTGGAGGAAATCAAGGGTAACTTGCCTAATTTAACTCTTTTAACGCCGCCTGGCGGCAATAGTTCGTTTAATCAAAAATTTCATTCAGAATTCCTGCTAATCTAACGCCTCCTTTTAACAATTGCCGGTTCATTGTTTCAACATGATCGTAGTTATATCGATAGCCTAAGCGTGGCTCGGGCTGTTTGATCTCATCGTAGAGTGTCTGCGCAATCTGGTATGATTCAAAAAACCAATCACTAAGTGGTGTTGACTGCCATTCCTTTCGTTGCTTTTTAGTGGTAAAATTTATGGATGCAGCAAATTCTGTATAACTGAGACGTTGAAAATCCGGCAGTTTTTCATCCCACAGATTATGAAGATTAGTGGGTTCATTGAACCATTGCACCTTTATCCTGTTACCTCCAAGGTCTTCCACACGGCCAACGTGTAAAGGCTGGTGAAGGTCGCCAACGAAGTGGATCAATAATCGCAGGTACATTTTCTTTGTCTCCAGGGAAAGCTCTTGCTTTTTTAATTCTGCAACCAGAAAATTGATGCGATTGAAAAGATTATGAGAAGTATCCGCTAGGAGTTTACCAGTTACTTCATGGCGTGACAGGCCTGCCTTCAGATTTACATAATGCCAGCGGCTTAGGTAATCGAAATTAGAATCAGACTTGATAAAATCTCCCCAATTGCTCGCCATGGCAAGGGATTCATTTCCTAAAATTTCAAAAATTGCTTTTTTTGTTTTTGCAGAGAGGTAGCTCTGGGCAATTTCCCCCACCACGCGGTGGCCGGTAAGGCCCCAGAAGGCCTTTGCTGGTATGGAAAAGAAGAAAAGCGCACAAATGATAATACATTTTCTGAACAATAGCATGATGTTAATTTGAAGGGGGTAAATGTATAAAAAATATCATTCAACAAATTACCACTGCACCACAATAATAACTAATGGTGATAAGTAATTTTAATAAGTAGTTTCATATATCGAGATAAGATTTTCCAGTCTAACAAGCTGATTTGCTTCCATTAGCCATTGAAAAAATTTAGCTTTGTCAATTCACGAGATAGTAAGTCAGACGTATCCTATAAAAGAGAGATCAATGGCCTTCACGCCTCTTCGAACGAATAATAGATTTATACACGCCCATTCCCGCTTTACATACCCTCAGGGAGTGTTCCGGATGTCAAGGTCGTTGAGATTGGGAATCATCTACCTCATTTTTGGGGCGTTTTGGATAATTTGCACTGACTGGTTGTTATTGGAAGTCACGCATGACCATCCCCATCTTCTACCGGGCTTCATGAAAGTAAAAGGGCTCGTGTTTATTGCCCTATCCGCCGTTTTGTTATACCTCGTCAATAAAGCCGATAATAAAGCCCTTATCAGAAGCGTGGAGGAAAACAAGAGCCTCTCGAAGAAATATGACGCCCTTCGGGCCGCATCAAAAGAAGCGATATATGAATACGATCTGCAGGCAGATACTGTTCATATCAATCCTTACCTGCAGCAAATTTTTGGATTGAAAAATGAGTTTATGCGGGGAGGCTGGAATCTGTGGCAGGAGAAAGTACATCCCAGTGACCATGAGCGGATCAGTAATGGTATGATGCAGCAATTGCAATCAGGTGAAACTACGTGGCAGGATGAGTACCAGCTAATGGACAGCCAGGGTAAATATCGCACGGTGATACATACCTGTTTCGTCATTAAGGATGATCATGGAAAGCCGAATCGGGTAATGGGCACCCTGCTTGATATTTCAGAATTGAAGAACCTTCAGAAAAAATATTACCAGCAGGAAATGCGAAATAAGGTGAGCCTCATGAAGGCAATTGTAAAGGCGCAGGAAGATGAGCGCAACCGCTGGGCAATAGAAATGCATGATAATATTGGCCAGCTCCTTGCAGTTACCAAACTTTACCTCTGCAACTTTTCAGATAGCAAAATTCCTGATAAGGACATGCTTGATCGCACGCGTGACATTGTTCAGCTTTCTCTTACGGAGATAAGGCAACTTTCTGCCCGGTTAAAAACGCCGGTGTTCGATGACCAGAGTCTTTCTTCAGCCATCAAATCATTAGCCGGTAACATCAACCGCGTCAAGGAAATTCAATTTCACATTAATATTGATGCTGATGATAAGGAATTACAGGAAGAACATAAGCTTATGATCTATCGAATCATCCAGGAGCAGCTTAGCAACATAATAAAATATGCTGAGGCGCAAACGGTGTTGATTTCCGTAAAACGTACCGAGAATCTCGTCAGGTTTTCTGTAACTGATGACGGACGCGGCTTTGATACCAGTAAAGATGCGGTTGGAATAGGTTTCAAAAATATTCGAAGCCGGCTTAAGGTATATAAAGGAAACATGCAGGTGAACTCTTCCCCGGGAGAGGGCTGCGCGCTGACGGCGGAATTCCTGATTTGAAACGTATACACTTAATGCTGGCCGCAACCACAGGTTTCTGATTCACTTGCATCATGCCAGGGAAAACTGCTGGCATTTCGAGCATTCTCCCAGAAAAAATTTCCTCTTTGCCGGTTATAATTTCCCACCTCGTCAAGGTTGTTCGCGTCAAACAAGCGGCCATTCACCATGGTATACCTGATGCTTTCTGTGTTGTGAATATCATCAAGAGGATTCTTATCCAGAATAATGAGATCTGCCAGCTTGCCTGCTGCCAATGAGCCAATCCATTTATCGAATCCCAGACTGACAGCTGAATTAATGGTGGCCGCCATCAATGCCTGGTGATTCGTCATTCCACCTTGCTGTAACATCCATATTTCCCAATGTGCCCCAAGTCCCTGCAATTGTCCATGTGCGCCCATATTAATTGTCACTCCATTATCTGCGAGTTTCTTCACACTTCTTGAGATCAGCATATGGCCATTCACATATTCTTCCTCGGGCAGCATGGTGCGATGGCGACTCCTTGTATCTATTACCGACCGCGGATGAAAACGTAACAATTTTTCGTTTTCCCAAACATTGGTATGCTGGTACCAATAGTATTCACCGCTAACGCCGCCATAGCTTACAATGAGAGTAGGTGTGTAGGCTGTTTTTGAATTTTTCCATAACTGCAGCACATCATCATATAATGGAGCAACCGGAATGTTATGTTCGATGGTAGTATGCCCATCGAGAATCATACTTAGGTTATGGAAAAAGAATGATCCTCCTTCCGGAACCACTTCCATATTCAATTCTCTTGCAGCCTGAATTACCATTTGGCGCTGCTCCCTTCTTGGCTGATTATAACTTTTCACGGAAAAAGCGCCAAACGCCCTCGTTCTCCGCAAAGCACTGCGAGCGTCATCGATCGAGTTTATCACGGCTTTAAAGTCACCATCCGCGCCATATAAAATTGTACCAGTAGAAAACACCCGCGGCCCCGTCATGAGACCGGCACGAATTAATTCACTTTGCGCAAACACCATCTCACTATTGGCCGAAGGATCATGCATGGTGGTAACTCCGTAAGCCAGGTTAGCGTAATAAGCCGGGTGCTTTTGTGGTGTGATACCAGTTCTAAAATGATTACCATGTGCATGTGCATCAATAAAGCCTGGAAGAATTGTCTTGCCAGCGCAATCAATCACTTTTGCACCGGCAGGAACTTCTTGTGGAGAGCGGGAAACCGTCTTAATTATATTGTCTTCTACCACCAGTGTTCCATTTTCAATTACCTCGGTTCCGTTCATCGTAATGATGCGGGCATTGGTAAATGCAATAACTCCTTTAGGTTTATCACTATTTACCACCAGGCCCGCAGCTATTCCCTGTTCGGGAACTTTGAAAAGCGAATCTGCAACGCCTGCAATGAACTCAAACCTGTCTTCCAGTTTAATTGTGTAATACTGTTCGCCAAGCGTATAATGCAGTTGCTTATTGTCAGCTGACCAGTGAAGGTTGGTACCCGCATCTTTAGAAACAACTTTTACCGGGAAGTCAGCAGTGCCGCTTCCCAAATCAAGTGTTCTTCCAGTCATTGGAAATGCGGCCACGTATACTTTATGCAGGTCAATAAAAGCCATCCATTTTTCATCAGGTGAAAGTGTAAACTGGCTACCATATGTACTTTTGATATGCGTACGCTCATCATCGCCACTTAATTTGCAACTTGCAAAAGTTCTGTTCATTCCTCCACCAACCTGGTAATATATCCTGTCTGCCTGCTTATTAAACTGGGGGAAATCACCGCGGTTGGTAACAAACCGTTCTTCTCCACCGGTGGAAGGCATATAATAAATACCGGGCCTGCTGGTATATCCGGGCCCTAATACATTACTTCCTCCTTCTTTCCTGAAAACGATCATTTTTCCATCAGGTGAGAAGCGGGGTAACCGATAAATCCCTTTTTGACTGGTGATCTTTACGGGGCGTTGGTTACCGGAAAAGCTCATTTTATAAATAGCACCGGAAGCTGAGTCATTCCAGGTAGTGAACACCAGTGTTTTTCCATCAGGAGAAAAATCAGGCTCGAATTCGAAGTCAGTACCTGTTGTGATTCTCTGCGGATTGCCATCAGGTAATTGTTTTTTCCATAAATACCCCACTGCATTAAACACCAGCCACTTTCCATCAGGAGAAGTGGTAGCGTGGCGGATCACATTCGCTTTAAAGCTGGCCGGGTTTATATCCTGCTGAAACCTGACAGCATCATAAATGCGTTGGCTAACTTTTGCAGTGAATGGAATATCGGTCGCTTTATTTACCGCGTTTACATCAATGCGTTTAATTTTACCATCTGACCAGATAACGACACTTTTGTTATCAGGTGCCCATGCGTAATTAGGGTATAATCCAAAAATCGACCATGCTTCCTGCTGATCTTTTGTCAACTGATCATACACCGGCCATTCTTCGCCCGTTTCAATATTTCGCAGGTATAATACTGTATTAGTACGTACTCTGCGGATGAATGATAATAGTTTTCCATCCCTTGAAATTTGCGGTCTAACTGCTCCGCCTGGCCCGCCGGTAACATTTTCGGTAGTACCTTTTTCCCTGTCAAATCTTTTAATTACAAAAATCTGGTTGTTGGGATCCTTGTTATATTGAAAGAAACCACCCGGATACATGTCTTCGCAGAAATATACATACCTGCCATCAGGCGAAACCACAGGCTCGTTCACGTCCTGTTGATCATTTTTGCGCGCGGTGAGTTGCAAACCTTTTCCGCCACTGATATGATAGATCCACATTTCCCCTGCACCCAGAGAACGGCCGGAGGTAAAATGTTTGCGGGCAACAATATATTCTCCATCGGGTGTCCACGCTCCATTGTTCAATAGCCTGAAATCTTCTTTGGTGATTTGCCTGGCATTCCGGCCCGTAATATCCATCACCCAGCAATTATCGCCGCCACCTGCATCTGAAGTAAAAAGGATCTTCTTTCCATCAGGGCTGAACTTTGGCTGAACTTCAAAGGCATGGCCGCCACGAAGCAGGGTTGCATTGCCGCCTTGCACAGGCATGGAGTAAATATCTCCCAGCAAGTCAAATACAATGGTATTGCCGTCGGGAGAAAGGTCCAGGTTCATCCAGGTTCCTTCATTCACCGTGAAGTTTACTTCTTTATATGGCCCGTCAGGATTTGAAACATCCCATTTTTTTAAATCCTTTTTTTTATCCTGTGCGAAAGCTGTAATGGAAAGAAATGCGAATAGAAAAAATGCAGGAAATTTCATGCAGATCAGTTTGGATTGAAAAAATATAAGACCGGCAATAGATCGCGAGCGCAACCATTGCCGTTTCGGCAGAAATGCTAATACAGTAAAAATAAGGATTAAAGAAGGAATCAACCTCTTCTGTCACGGTCGCCACCGCCACGATAACCGCCACCGCCGCCACCGCGGTAACCTCCGCCACCGCCGCTTCCACCACCACCACGGTAACCGCCGCCGCCACCGCCGCCGCGGTAACCACCGCCGCTGCCACTTCCGCCTCGGTTTCCTCCTCCGCCACCAGGGCGATCTTCGGCTTGTTTCACTACGAGTGGTTTCTTTCCGAGAGATATGTCATTTAGATTTTCTATCGCATCTTTCGCTTCTGCTTCTATTGGCATTTCAACAAAACCAAAGCCCCGGCTCTTACCCGTCTCCCTGTCCATTGAAACTTTTGCAGACTTCACTTCACCAAATTTTTCAAAAATTTCCATGAGTTCGGCATCGTCAAGATCATATGGAAGACCTGCTACAAAAATGTTCATATTTGTCGTTTTTGTAAATGTACATAGTTCTGTTTGTATTGCTTGTGAAATTCAATGGAAGGAAAAATTTCATGATAAAAATCGTGGAAATCATGGTAATAGTTCGGCTGACAAACCCGATGTTCGCTGGCGCACCCTTTCATATCTGGGATCGTCCTTTATACCATTATAGGCGGGGAATTCAAGAAAGTAATTTACGGGCGCCATCCTTTTATCAATGCACTGGTTGATATAAAAGAATGTTTTATCAAGGTCATTCAACGCGAACCATACTGCAGCAATGTCAGCATCAATTACCGAGTCTGGTTCTTCTTTCTGCCTTTGTTCCATTTTCCGAATGCAATCAAGGGCTTCCTGCCTTCTTCCGATTTTTGCCAGGGCGAATCCTTTACCCATCAATCCTTTTAATGGGTGATTGGTGAGTTTGTGTACCTCTTCAAATAATTCAAGCGCCTGGGTCCAATTACCCTTCATTCCAATAGCCCAGGCTTTTAATTCAATGCTTGCCCGCATGGTGGGATAAATGTCGAGGATTTTGTCAGCTATTCTTATCGCCTCATCATATTGCTCCGTGAAAATATAGCTCTGTCCAAGGCTTTGCAAAACAATGGGCGACAGGGGGTCCAACTGCTGCGCTTCTTCCATCACTTTAACGGCTTCATTTTTCTCACCCATCAATACGTAATAAAATGATAACATTTCATGAGCTTCCACAGCACCGGGATTTAGCTCGAGAGCTACCTGCAATTCCCGGTAAGCGTCATCCCATTTCCAGTCAAAGTACAGATAGCATCCCGCTTTAGCGATGTGACCTTCGGCCACTGTGGGGTCCAGTTCAAGAGCTTTGTCAGCGAAACTTCTAACGATTTCGAATGCCTGCTTAGGCTCCATTTGGCCGCTTGATCCCAGGTAGCAATGTGCTCCGGCGATCATGGCATAAGCCTGTGCACAGGTGGGCTCTTCATTAATGGCTTGTTCCCAGCATTGAACAGCCTTACGTGCATCCGCCGGGGTCATTTTGTTCCAGAAATGCAGACCTTTCAGGTAATGGGTATACGCGCTTAAATTCTTGGTGGGAGGCTTTAGCGCCTGCTTTGTTTTTTCAGTTACAAGATTATCTTTTAGCCTGTTGGCTATTATCCCGCTTATTTCATCCTGAACTTCGAAAATATCGGTGAGGTTCCGGTCATAATTTTCACTCCAGATATGGTATCCATCAATGGCGTTGATCAACTGCGCGGTGATGCGAACGCGGTTGCCACTTTTTCTTACACTTCCTTCCAGCACTTTGTCAACATTAAGTTGAATCGCAATATCGCGCACATCAGTGTTTTTGCCTTTAAATGCGAAAACGGATGTGCGCGAAGTTACCTGCAAACCTTCCACGCGTGTAAGTGCGTTTAATAATTCTTCAGTAATGCCGTCGCTGAAATATTCATTTTCAGGGTCGGCGCTCATATTCACGAATGGCAATACGGCGAGCCGATTGCCGGGCTTGCTAGTCTTACCTTTCAACTCAATCCTGGAGGGAACAATTATACCCGGGTTAGAGATGGCGAATACCCTGACGGGTTGCCTGACGTTCTTAAAATCAAAATAACCCAGTTCATGCGTTTGAATATTCTGCTGGTTCTTTATTTCATCGTGCAATTTTTCAGAAATTAGTATTGACCCCGGGATGGCGAGTAATTCAATGCGTGATGCGAGGTTTACCCCGTCACCAAAGATGGCTTCATCTTCAATGGTCACATCACCCAGGTGTAGCCCGATTCTAACTTTTACTGCAGGCGCTTCAGAAAGGGAGCGTTGTAAGTTAATGGCGCAATTCACTCCATCTATGGCACTTTTAAAAATGCAAAGGGAACCATCACCATAATTCTGAACTATTCTGCCACCTGAATTGGCAACACAATTTTCAAGAACGGTTTTTAGTCGCGCACGCTGCTGGCGGGCGAGTTGTTCATTCTCCTGCATCAGGGCGGTGTACCCTGCCATGTCAATGAATAATATTGCTGCCAGTTGCCGCATTGGGAATGCAAATTAGTTACTTTGGCCGGAATAGTTCACTCGTTGATTGGTGAGGAGTTTGTGAGAGACTTGGAATTGGGAATTGGAATTTGGAATTTAATGTTGATTGGCCGCTGCATGGTCAATTTGTTAATTGTTCCTTTGGCCGGTCATTCTTTTTGGCGGTCTGGAGAAACCACATGATGGTGAAACTGGGAATGAAATCTGTTCCGGGAAGGAGTTCTTCTATAAAGTTTCCAATGCCGCCAACAACGCCTTTCCATCCACCAAAACAAATAAAGAATATCATGGATGAGAGTGGAGCCCAGAACAAATCGGCTATCTCACCAAAAAAGGGGATAGCATAGGTGACGTAACCTACAAGGTCCATGAAAATGCAAAACAGTAGAGATGGACGGGAGCGCGTCATTTGATATGTTTAGGAATAAGCTCCAAATATGTTGCCAGGGAATTTTAGACTTGGGAATAGGAATTGGGAATTTGGTATTTGGGAGTTGCTAAATATTCAAGAAAACTGACGCTTGATTTAGGTGCGGGCAACCCTAACAATTTAAGCAACTCCAAATTCCAAATCATTACTGTCCGGAACGTTTCATTTTTTGCATTTTTGGTGATCTAGGTTGTTGATTATTAATAGCACTCTTGTATGAGTTGAACTTCAAGCCTCTCAACCA
>Ga0196972_1000834_pt1 | contig 11368 bp, 6 predicted proteins | sample S1v_2013CmetaG_FD_148618 | JGI IMG/M metagenome (GOLD analysis project Ga0196972, IMG submission 148618) | Soil microbial communities from Anza Borrego desert, Southern California, United States - S1+v_20-13C | ecosystem: Environmental > Terrestrial > Soil > Desert | place: USA: California... | reverse complement strand
AGAGTACGCGCTGGCGCGCACCGAGCGGAAGACGGCGCCCGGCTACAAGGGTTTCGTGTTCCATGCCGAGCCGGACGTCACGCTGGAAGAAGACCTCGTCCGCCGCGACCTGACCATCAACGCGATGGCGCGCGCCGAGGACGGCAGCATCGTCGACCCCTTCGGCGGCCAGCGCGACCTGCAGGCGCGCCTATTCAGGCATGTCTCCGAAGCCTTCCTCGAAGACCCGGTGCGTATCCTGCGCGTGGCGCGCTTCGCGGCGCGCTTCACCGATTTCACCGTCGCCCCCGAGACCAACGCGCTCATGTGCAAGATGGTCGAGGCCGGCGAAGTCGACGCGCTGGTGCCGGAACGCGTGTGGCAGGAGCTGTCGCGCGGCCTGATGGAAGCCAGGCCGTCCCGCATGTTCGATGTCCTGCGCGCCTGCGGCGCACTGGCGCGCATCCTGCCCGAGCTCGATGCGCTCTGGGGCGTGCCGCAGCCGGCAAAACATCATCCGGAAATCGACACCGGCGTCCACGTCATGATGGTGGTCGACTATGCCGCGCGGACGGGCTGCGGCTTGCCGGTCCGGTTTGCCGCGCTGGTGCACGACCTCGGCAAGGGTGAGACGCCAGCGGAAGCATGGCCGGCGCACCACGGCCACGAAGGGCAGGGCGTGCGCCTCGTGGAGCAGGTCTGCAAGCGCCTGAAGATCCCGGGCGATTGCCGCGATCTCGCAGCCATGACCGCCCGCGAGCATGGCAACGTCGCCCGCGCACTCGAGCTACGCGCAGACACCATCGTCAAGCTCCTCGAACGCTGCGATGCCTTCCGCAAGCCGGCGCGCTTCGCCGAGATGCTGCAGGCGGCCGAATGCGATTCCCGCGGCCGGGCGGGATTCGAGGACAGCCCTTTCCCGCAGCGCGCATATCTGGAGCAGGCGCTGGCGGCGGCCGTCGGCGTGAAAGCGGGTGAAGTGGCCCGGCAGCACGCCGGCCAGCCTGCCCGCATCCCGGAAGCAGTCCGGGCCGCCCGTGTCGCAGCGGTCTCCGAGCTTGTGAACAGGGCAAGATCACAGCAATAATTCCCCGCCGCACTGACTTTCAGTCTGCGGCAGATATTTGTCCTTCTTGAAATTTTTCTTTAATAATCAACTAGTTGGTCGCGCGGTTTTGGAGTAATATTGCCTACTGGCAATGATTTGCGGGTTCATAGGGAATCCGCCTCATTGCCATTGACAACACTTCAAGGGGCGATCCATTCCAGCGAGGGAAACCGTAATGCGCACCAATATTTTGCCTGCACCCGAGGCTGCCAACAGGGATCAGGATGGGCCGGGCAGTGCTCCCGGGCGCGCTGTGGAAGTTGCCGACCTGCTGGTGGCATATCTCGAACAGATCGGGGTCGAATATGTTTTCGGCATTCCCGGCGGCGCGATCGAGCCTCTCTACAACGCGCTGGCCCGGAGCGAGCGCCGCGGCGGCGTCCGCCACATCCTTGCGCGCCACGAGGCCGGCGCCGCCTTCATGGCCGACGGTTATGCACGCGAGACGGGCAACATCGGCGTCTGCTGCTCCACCTCCGGCCCCGGCGCCACCAACCTCATCACCGGCGTGGCGAACGCCTTCGACAACAATGTTCCGATGCTTGTGATCACCGGGCAGCCGGCGCTGCCTGCGTTCGGCAAGCATCCCCTGCAGGAATCGGCCTGCACGGGCATCGATGTGCTTGGCATGTTCCGGCATTGCACGCGCTACAACTCGCTGATTTCGCATCCCAAGCAACTCGAGCCCAAGCTCATCGCCGCGCTGCAGCGCGCCACACGCGCGCCGTGCGGCCCGGTGCACCTGTCGGTTCCGGTCGATGTCTTCCGCAGCCAGAGCGTGCCCGCCGCGCCGTCCTATGACCTGCGCCAGCTGCTCGCATCGTCGTCGATGATCGACGACGATGCGGTGGAGACGCTCTATCGCATGATCATGGCCGCGAACAAGATCGTGCTGCTGATCGGCGGCTGGTGCGGCGAGGCGGCCGGTTCTATTCTGCAGTTTGCCGCCCTGAAGGGCGCAAGCTTCGTGACCACGCCAGACGGCAAGGGCCTCGTCAGCCCGCATCATCCGCTGTTCCGCGGCGTCTTCGGCTTCGGCGGGCACCAGTCGGCCGACGCCGCACTGCGCGATGAATCCGTGGATCTTATCCTGGCCGTCGGCGCCAGCATGGGCGAATGGAACAGCGGCGGCTGGAGCGAAAGCCTGCTCAATGACCGCCTCGTCCACATCGACGAGTCGGAGGACAATCTCGCACGCACGCCGATGGCCCGCCTGCATGTGCGAGGCCGCATCCTGTCCGTCTTCAAGCGGCTCGTGGAACGACTGCACGACGAAGAGAAGCACGCCTCCTACGAGATCGAGCATCGCCGCGTGGCGCGCGAGGTCACGGCCAAGGTCTCGGACCCCGATCGCATGCTGTCGGACATGGACAAGTACCTGAGCGATGCGACGCCCATCAAGCCGCAGCGCCTGATGCGCGAGCTCGGCCTGCGGTTTCCGCCGACGACGCGTTTTCTCGCCGACACCGGCAACAGCGTATCGTGGGCCACGCACTACCTGCATCCGCGCGATCGCCGCGTCGGCGAACGCAGGCTGGCCGGCGGTGAGCGCAAGCGCACCGCAGGGCGCCGCCGCACGCCGGGCGGCTGGCTGCGCGTGACGATGAATTTCGCACCGATGGGCTGGGCCATCGGCGGCGCTGTCGGCACCGCCGCGGCGAACCCCGATGCACCGGTGGTGTGCATCACCGGAGACGGCAGCCTGCTGATGAACGGGCAGGAAATTTCCGTCGCCGTCGCCGAGCGGCAGACCGTCGTGTTCGTCGTGCTCAACGACGGCGGGCTGGGGATGGTCAAGCACGGTCAGCGGCTGGCCAAGGCGGAGCAGATCGGATGCGGCCTGCCGCCCACGGATTTCGCCGCGCTCGGCCGCGCGCTCGGCGCGCAGGCGTTTACAATCCGTACTCCCGAGGACATGGCAGCACTGGACTTCGACGCCATCTGCAGCCGCAAGGGGCCGACCTTGCTCGATGTGCACGTCGACCCGGAGGAAGTGCCGCCGATGAACGTGCGCATGCGTGTCCTCGCCAACACTCTCTGAAGAATCCAATTGTGGGCAAGCTAAAAGGCAAGACCGCGCTGATTACAGGCGGTACGAGCGGGATCGGGCTGGCAAGTGCCGCCCTGTTCCTGGATGAAGGCGCGCGCGTCGCGGCGACCGGACGCGACGCGGACGGATTGGCCAGGGCGCAGGAAAAACTGGGACCTGAAGCGCTGGTGCTCGAGGGTGACGTCAGCCGCCTCGGCCGCATCGATGCCGTACTGGCCCAGGTGCAGCAGCGCTTCGGCACGCTCGATGTGCTCTTCGTGAATGCAGGCGTGGCAAAGGCGACGCCGCTTGGGCAGGTGACCGAGGCGCAGTTCGACGAGATGGCCGGCATCAATTTCAAGGGCGCGTACTTCACCATCCAAAAGGCGCTGCCGCTCCTGTCGCGCGGCGCATCCGTCATCGTCACCACGTCGATCAGCGGGCGCATCGCGACCCCGAACTTCGCCCTCTACGGCGCCACCAAGGCGGCAATGTCCTCGCTGGTGAAGTCATTGAGCCTCGCACTGGCGGAGCGCGGCGTGCGCATCAACGCGATCTCCCCGGGGCCGATCGCCACGCCCATCTTCGACCGTTTCGGCCTTCCCGATGCGATGCTGCAAGCGAAGAAACAGGAAATCGAAAGCAAATCACCATTGAAGCGATTCGGCACGCCGGAAGAGGTTGCCCGGATCGCGCTGATGCTCGCCTCCGACGATTCCGCCTACATGACGGGAGAGGAAATCGTTGTCGACGGGGGCATGAGTCTCACCTAAGAAAGGAAAACCAATGAGCGGCGACTTCGAGCCGGTTGATGTCATCCATACCCGCATCTGGAAGGAAGAACCGGAAGCGGACAATCCATTCGCGGCGAAGGCGGCCTATTGCCATGGCTACGACGTTTTCGGGCAAATGCTCGGCAATGCGCGCTGGGTGGAAATGCTCTACCTGCTGTTCCGCGGCGAAGCGCCAGGCGCAGCACAAGCGAAGCTGATCGAAGCCCTCGCCGTGGCCCTGGCCAACCCCGGCCCGCGCGACCCCTCGGTCCACGCCGCGATGTGCGCCGGCGTGTGCGGTTCCACTGCGGCTTCGATGCTGGTCGCGGCGCTTGCAGCAGGCGCCGGCGGACTTGGCGGCGGCCGCGACGTGCTGCACGCCCTGCGCGCCTGGCAGGCATGCGGGACGCAGATGGAAGCATGGGCCGCGCTTTTGTCGGGCGAGCCCGAAAAGGCATTGGATATCTGGCCCGACCTCGAACACCAGGCCGGTTTCGAGCCGCACGGCACCGGCAGGGCCGGGATCGTACAGAAAGCGCTGGCCTGCCTGGCCGGGCTCAGCTGCGGTCCGCACCTGCCTTGGCTGGCTGCAAACGCCGGCGCGCTGGAACGCGCGGCGGGCCGTCCGCTGAGCCTGGCGGGTGTCGCCGCGGCCGCCTATCACGATCTCGGATTTTCACCCGAGGAGGGCGAGATGCTGCACCTGCTGCTCCGCTTGCCCGGCGCCGCAGCGCACGCACTGGAACAAAAGGACAACGGCTTCCGCAAGTTCCCATTCTTTTCCATTGAAGTCGAAAACGATCCGGCAAAGGAGCAGGCATGAGCGGCCCCGAAATCCTGAAACAGAACGTCGGCCACCTGCGCACCAAGATGGGTGCTTTCTGGGCCGGCAGCCGCGCCGTGTTCCGCGGGCACGACCTGCACGCCGACCTGCGCCACCTGGACTGGGTGGAACTCTACCTCTTCGGCATCACCGGCAAGCGATTCACGCCGGCGCAAATGAAGCTCCTGCACGGCATCCTGGTCTATACCAGCTACCCCGACGCACGCCTCTGGAACAACCGCGTCGCGGCGCTGGCGGGAACGGCGAGGAGCACGCCCGGGCTGGCGATCTCGGCCGGCATGGCGGTGTCGGAAGCATCGATCTACGGTGGCTATCCCGGCGTGCGGGCCATCGATTTCTTCCTGCGCGCGGGGCAGCACGTCGCCGCGGGCGGAGACCTTGCCGCGTTCGTGAAACAGGAAGGGAAGATCTTCGGCTACGGCCGGCCGACGCCGGAGACCACGGATGAGCGCCTGCCCTGGCTCGAAGCGCTGGCCCACGAACTCGGCCTCGACCAGGGGCCGCACTTCAGGATCGCCAAGGAAGTCGAGAAGATGCTCACCGCGCGCCACCCGCGCCTGCGCATGAATTACGCCGCCATGACATCGTCGCTGTGTGCGGACATGGGCTTCACGAAAACCGATTTCCAGGTATTCCGCGTACCCCTCTTCGTCGCAGGCATGCCGCCGTGTTACCTCGAAGCAACAGAAAAGCCGGAAGGCACTGTTTTTCCGGTACCATGCGACGGGGTCAAATATGAAGGACCGCCCGTACGTCAATGGCGATCTGAACAAGCTGTCTGATTGTTCGTAGGGATGTCGTAGACCGAATAGCAACGATCGGCAGGGAGTGGAAAAATGCGAACGATAACGCCGAAGGCAATCTGCCTGTCGGTTGCCATGGCGTGGGGCAGCGCGGCGCTCGCCGACGCCTACGACGAGGAAGACCTGGCGGCGATCTACGGCGACAAGTTCACCGTCTCGATCGCGACCGGTTCGCAGCAGCACATCCGTCGCGCGCCCGCAGTGGCGACCGTCATCACCGCGGAAGACATCGCCGCCATCGGCGCGGTCGACCTCGACGAAGTGCTGGAAACCGTGCCCGGCCTGCACGTCAGCCGCAGCGCCAACTTCAACTCCCCGTTGTACACCATGCGCGGCGTGATGAGCCAGTTCACGCCGCAGGTGCTGATGCTCCAGAACGGCATCCCGGTCACCACGATTTTCATCGGCAACAAGGGCAACCTGTGGGGCGGCCTGCCGCTGGAGAACGTCGCGCGCATCGAGGTCATCCGCGGCCCCGGTTCCGCGCTCTACGGCTCGGACGCCTTTTCCGGCGTCGTCAACATCATCACCAAGACGGCCGACGATACCTCTGGCACGCGCGTGGGCGTGCGCGCCGGTTCCTTCGATACCCGCGATGCCTGGCTGCTGCACGGCGGAAGCGCGGGGCCGGTCGACGTTGCCGCCTATCTCCGCGCCGGCAGTACCGATGGTTTCAAGAAGCTTGTGACCGCTGATGCGGCCACACGCAACGACAGCGCATTCGGCACCTCGGCCAGCCTGGCGCCGGGCTTCACCAACAACCAGCAGGATGCGCTCGACGGCGCCCTCGACCTCTCGTACCAGAAGTGGCGCTGGCGCAGCAGCTACAAGCTGCGCGACGACATGGGGACGGGGATCGGCGTCGGTTCGGCCATCGACCCGGTCGGCCGCGGCAAGAGTGAACGCATCACGTCCGACCTGACGTGGACCGATCCGCAGATCGCCTCGTCCTGGGCCACGGCCGTCACCCTCAGTTACATGGGCTACAAGCAGCGCTTTCCGGTGCCCGCAGTCCTGCTCCCGCCCGGAGCGACTTTTCCGACGGGGACTTTCGTCAACGGCATGATCGGCGCGCCGGAGACCTCGGAGCGGCAATACCGGCTGTCGGCATCGGCCACCTATCATGGATTCAAGCACCACAGCCTGCGCTTCGGCGTGGGCTACGAGGATCTCGACCTGTACGCGACGCGGGAAATCAAGAACTTCGTCTTCAATCCGGCGGGTGTCCCGGTGCCGGACGGCGAGGTCAGGGATTACACGTCCATCGCGCCCTTCCTGACGCCGCACCGCCGCACCGTGAAATACCTGTACGCCCAGGATGAATGGCGCATCGCCGACGACTGGGCGCTGACCGCCGGCATCCGGCATGACCATTACTCCGATTCCGGGGGCGCCACCAACCCGCGTCTCGCACTCGTCTGGGATGCGTCGCTGGACCTGACCGCCAAGCTGCTGTACGGCCGCGCATTCCGCGCGCCGTCGTTCAACGAGGAGTACAGCATCAACAATCCGGTCGCGCGCGGCAACGCCAACCTGCAACCGGAAACCAACCAGACGATCGAAGCGGCGTTCGCCTGGCAGGCCCGCAGGGACATGCAGGTCAACCTGAACTTCTTCCACTACGACATGCGCGACATCATCCGCACGGTGCCGAACGCCGTGCCGGGAACGGGCGCCACGTATAACAACACCGGCGGCCAGCACGGTTCGGGCATGGAAGTCGAGGCGGTCTGGGATGTCAGCCGCGCGCTGCGGCTCACGGGCAATTACTCGTACCAGAAGTCGATCGACGAGATCAGCGGCAGGGATGCCGGCTATGCGCCGCACCACCAGGTCTACCTGCGCGCCGACTGGCGCTATGCAAACGGATGGCATTTCAGTACCCAGCTCAACCGCGTCATGGACCGCGAACGCGCTCCGGGCGACAACCGGGCGCCGGTGCCGGACTACACGACGGTGGACCTGACGGCCCGCAGCAACCTGGGCAACAACTGGTCGGTCGCAGCATCCGTGCGCAACCTGTTCAACGCGACAGTGCTCGAACCATCCCTGCCCGGAACGATTCCGAATGACCTGCCGATGGCGCCGCGCGCGCTATGGGTGCAACTGGCATACAAGATGTGAGCGCCGGAGGACACCGGCATGCCGGAGCTGCAATTGCCAACTCGGCCAGGCAGCGCCCGGCAGATGACATAGCGCGACAGATTATTGCCACTATCACCAGCAAAGCCCCTGGTTTGTTGCTCGTAGGCACTAGAACTGGGTATCCTCTGATAAATCAGCCTTATTCTTCCCCTTCTCCCTCCATGACGGCGAATTCCCCGATCAGCAAGTCGATCAGGCCACGTGCGCGCGTTTTTCGCTGCGCATGGGCCTTGTCGCTTGCGTTCGCCGCCACGTTCGCCAGCGCCGGCCCGCAACGGAACGACCTGTCCGTCAATCCGTTCGAATTCCGCAGCACGATGGAGGCAGTGCCGGGCATGGTCAAACTCGTCAGCCTCGCGGAGTTGAACGACGCCGCGAAACGTTTCGATGCGCAGGCTTCCGGTTCCCTTGCCATCGTCTATCCCGATATCGGCGAGCCCTATCGCAGCGTCTTTGCCAAGATCATCGAAGGCATCGAGGAGGGCGCGCGGCTCTCGGTGCGCACCTATCCCATCGGCCCCGGGCAGGACCCGGCCGAACTGGCAGCGCTGCTGAAGAGGAACGGCACCAGGGCCGTCATCGCACTCGGACGCCAGGGATTGAAGGCGACCGCCGCGGTAGAGGGCAGCATTCCCGTCGTGGTCGGCGGCGTGCTGGCGATACCGGAAGCGGAGAACCGTGGCCTGACGGGCATCAGCCTGACGCCTGACCCGGCCCTGCTGTTCATGCGCCTGAAGAACCTCATGCCCGGCGCCAGGCGTGTGATCGTTGTCTACAATCCGCTGCACAATGACTGGCTGATCAAGATCGCACGCGACGCTGCCAGGGCACAGGGACTGGAACTCGTGGCGCATGAAGCGCGTGATCTTGCCGCGGCGGCGCGTGCCTACGAGGCAGCCTTCGCGGCGAGCGATGGCAAGCGCGACGCGGTCTGGCTGCCGCAGGATGCAACCACCGTCGACGAGAACACGATCCTGCCGCTGGTCCTGAAGGAATCCTGGAACCGCAACGTGCCGGTGTTTTCCAGCAGCTTCCTGCATGTGAAGAAAGGCGCGCTGTTCGCGCTCTATCCAGACAACCTCGAACTGGGGCGCACGCTTGCCGGTTCCGCGCTGACGGCGATGTCCGGCGATGCGCGCCGCAAAGGCCTCCTGCCTTTGCGCGAGGTGCAGACCGCGGTCAACCTCCGTACCGCCAGCCACCTCGGCCTGAGCATCGGATATCAACAGCAACGCAGTTTCGACTTCATCTTCCCGGAGCCATGATGCCAGTCCGAACAATCTTGATTTTTGATCCGACATGATGTTCCGCAATTACCTGAGCCGCACCGGCTTCCGCCGCCAACTGACGGTCGTCGTCAGCGCGGCCATTCTCGGCCTGGCGTTGTTCTCCTCCCTGATGAATTCCTGGGAGGCCAGCCGGCGCATGGAGGGCTACCTGGTGGAGCAGGGGCAGCGCATCACGGAAAACCTTGCGCTGCAGAGCGTGCTTGCGCTGCTCTACCACTCGCCGGACAACGTGCGCGAGGGCGTCACTTCCACGCTGGCCTTCCCCGATGTGATCCAGGTCCAGATCACGAATACGGCCCAGCAGGTCCTGCTGTCGCAGGTCAAGCCGGGCAGCGAAGCCCTCCCCAGTACGCCGGCGGTTGCACCCGTCGCGCGCGCGGCGCTGGTGCAGGAAACCGGCAACGAATGGCATTTCATGGCTCCGGTGTTCGGCGGCCAGGCGGACTCGACGCCCTTCGACATGCAGGAGCGCCAGCAGCAGTTGCTGGGCTACGTCCACGTCGTCATCGGCAAGGGCACCCACAATCGACTCGTGGCTTCCCTGCTGATCGGCAATCTCGCCATCACACTGTCGTTTGCGGCGGTCCTGCTTGGCATCATGCGCCTGCTGGCGCACCACATGCTGCGTCCACTGAACGCGCTGTCCAAGCTCATGGGGCGCGCCGAGTCCGGCGAGTCAGGCATGCGCGCGGTGCCCTCGGGACCGCGCGACATCGTCGAGATGGCGCATGCGTTCAACAAGATGATGGACGTGCTGGAAGAACGCGAAGCGGAGCTGAAACAGTCGCGCGATGAAGCGCTGCGCACCGCGCTGATGAAGACGCAGTTCGCCGCCACCGTCAGTCACGAAGTCCGGACGCCGCTCAACGGCGTGGTCGGCATGCTGGACGTGCTGAAGGAAATGCGCTTGACCAAGCGCCAGCAGGAGTGCGTCGACGTGGCCTGGAATTCCTCGCGCGCGCTGATCGATCTGATCAACGACATCCTCGATTTCTCGAAGATGGAGGCCGGCAAGCTGGAGTTGGAGGAAATCGAATTCGACCTGCGCAAGCTGGTCGAGGAAGTGATCGAGTTGGTGGCCAGGCAGGCGCAGCAGAAGGGCCTCGAGATCGGCTACCTGATCGCGGCGGACGTGCCGGAGCGCATCCGCGGCGATTCCCTGCGCCTGCGCCAGGTCCTGCTGAACCTGATCGGCAACGCGGTGAAATTCACCGAGCGTGGCGAGGTAGCGGTCCGCATTTCGGCCAGCGGCCCCGGCGCGGCGGAATTCGGCCTGCGTTTCGACGTCAGCGATACCGGCATCGGCATGAGCGACGACGCGGTCAAGCACATCTTCGAATCCTTCGCCCAGGCCGACCGCTCGACCACGCGCAAGTACGGCGGCACCGGCCTCGGCCTGTCCATCTGCAAGCAACTGGTGGCGTTGATGAAGGGCGAAATCGGCGTGAGCAGCGAGCAGGGCAAGGGCAGCACCTTCTGGTTCTCGATCCGATGCAGGTCCATGGAGCAGAAGGCGTTGCCCCTGGATAATCGCATGCTGCAAGGTGTACACGTTCTGACAGTGAACGACAGCGAGATCATCCGCCGCTTCATCGACGAAACCCTGGGACGCGCCGGGGCGCAATGTAGAAGCGAGCACAGCGGCGCGGCAGCACTGGCCGGTCTGCGGCATGCGGAAGAGACCGGCGCGCCCTACGACCTCGTCATTATGGACGGCGATCGCGTCGACGAGCGCAGCAGCGACATTTTGCGCCGCATGCGCCTCGATCTCGGCGCGTCCGCACCGCGCATCCTGGCGCTTGAACGTTACGCCTCGCCGGCGCGCAGCAGCGCCCATGGCGCCGACCTGTACCTTGGCAAGCCGCTGCGCCGCGATCGCCTGATCGACGCGGTGCGCCGCCTGCTGGCGCGAGGGCAGGCAACGGCAGCGGCGGTATTCTCGACGGCGCAGCAGGCGCACGGCCACACGGCTGCCAAGGAATACCGGGTGCTCGTCGCCGAAGACAACCGCACCAACCAAATGGTCGCCGCCGGCATGCTGACGATGAACGGCTGCGAATGCGAATTCGCAGCCAATGGCCGGGAAGCGGTAGAGGCGGCCAGGCGCGGTCAGTTCGACCTGATCCTGATGGATTGCAGCATGCCGGAAATGGATGGATACGAAGCAACGGCGCACATCCGCAACTTCGAGGAACCGTCGGGCCGCCGCACGCCCATCGTTGCGATGACGGCGAACGCGCAACAGGGCGACGCCGAGAAATGCCTGGCCGCCGGCATGGACGATTACCTGGCCAAGCCGATCACCCTGGTCGAGCTGCGTCAGAAGCTCGAACGCTGGCTGTCGCGCGTGGAGCCCGCTGGACGCGCGCTGTTGTCCGAGATGAGCGCGCACGAGTTC
>Ga0196972_1000833_pt1 | contig 11369 bp, 11 predicted proteins | sample S1v_2013CmetaG_FD_148618 | JGI IMG/M metagenome (GOLD analysis project Ga0196972, IMG submission 148618) | Soil microbial communities from Anza Borrego desert, Southern California, United States - S1+v_20-13C | ecosystem: Environmental > Terrestrial > Soil > Desert | place: USA: California... | reverse complement strand
CAATAGGCATGATGATCCTTAAGCACGACGGCAATGGTTTTGAAAATAATGTAGAGATCGAGTCGTAGTGACCAGTTACGCAGATACGCGAGGTCATACTCGATGCGGGTTTTCATTTTTTCCAGGGTATCGGTTTCGCCACGCCAGCCATTGACCTGAGCCCAGCCGGTAATGCCGGGTTTGACTTTATGGCGCACCATATAACCCTTGATCATGGTCCGGTACAACTCGTTATGGGCCACGGCATGCGGACGAGGCCCGACAATGCTCATGCGGCCCTGTAGCACATTAAAGAATTGCGGCAGCTCATCCAATGAAGTCTTGCGCAGAAAGGCCCCAACCTTGGTGACGCGGCTATCGTTCTTTTGCACCTGCTGCACGGTTTCACCATCTTCGCAAACAGACATCGAGCGGAATTTGCTGACCAGGATTTCTTCACCATTGAGACCATATCGGCGCTGCTTGAAAATGATGGGGCCGGGCGAAGTAAGCCATATGCTGAAGGCAATAATGAGCAGCAAAGGTGAGATCAAAGTGAGGATGATCAGAGACATCACGATATCGCTGGCGCGCTTGATCATGCCGTTGACGCCAGTGAAAGGCGTTTCGCATACGGCTACCACCGGAATGTCGCCTACTGAATCAATGCGGGCCTGCATGAGATCGGTAATAAACATATCGGGTACGAAATAGATCGAGGCCGTGGTATCGCTCAGTTCATCGAGCAGTTTCAGGATACGCGGCTGCGATGCCATCGGTAATGAGATATAAATGGCCTCGATGCGCTGCTGGCGTACATAGACGGGGAGCTGATCTATAGTGCCCAGCAGGGGAAATTCGGTCAGCCCTCCCACACGCTCGCGCACGCGGTCATCAAAAAAACCGGCAAGACGCGTGGGAGTGTAAGGATTCTGTTCGAATTCACGTGCCAGCATTACACCATGTTCATTAACACCTGCGATGACTGCCCGCTTAGGCTCGCCTTGAATATTGGCCAGGGAGGGTGCAAAGCTACGCATTGCAAGGTGAACTCCCAGTTGACTGGTGGGTGCGAGCCACAGCCATATCTGCAAGGTTTCCGGGTCAAAATAATCTAGATAACCGCTGGCATAGCCGAAGAAATACAGCAAGCCGGCAATCACTGCCCAGCCGACGACTATGCTGCTCATGGCTTTCCAAATTGAAACCTGCAAGCGTACGGTGCCTGGCAAGGTAAGCGAAAACACCAGCAGCGACAGAACGAGGTAAGGAGGAGAAATATGGCCCTGTGTGTAATAGGCAGCAGCCCATAGGGAAAGCACCAGGGCTACCGGATCAAGCAGGGCAGCAGCCAGCATTAACAAATTGTTCCAGCCTACAGATAAGGTCGCGGGCCGTCTGAAACGTAAAGGAATAGTCTGATTAGCCATATTATTATCGTGAAATTTTTGAGATGGCAGGCGTTACGAAGCACTCTCCCTCGGGTTGAAAATCCCGACTACTTCCTGCCTGCTGAGTTAACTCAGTCGGATCTTCCATTCGGCAATAATTGAGGTTAAAAGATAAGGGGAAATAGAAAATAGCTCTGTTCGCTGTCAAACTTATATTTTTTGTAACAATGCCTTAATAAACGGTGGAATGCGGGGATAAGCAGCAGAGTTAAAAAAAGCGGCGTTTCCGCCGCTTTTTTTAATAGAAATTATGCAAAAGTTAAGGAATTGGAAACACTCAGGTTGGAAGGTTTTTCATCCGACGTCTTCTGATAAGACCTAACAGCCCCAGGCCAGATAACATTAATGCGTATGTTTCAGGCTCAGGCACTGCTGTTGCAACAGTATTGACTGCAAATTGATATAGCCCGCCTTGTGTACCTGTTGCGTTCCCGGAAACCTGGAAGAAGTATGAACCGGCAGCTACGTTTAAAACAGCCAATGTAGCATTACTGCTACCGAAAGCGACAGTAGCCAAAGAAACATCATCGCCTCCGCCTACGCCGTTGTTGCTTACATCATGAATCAAGGCAATGGCTGCATCCTTGATTTGATAACTGGGAGCGCCTCCGTTCAAACCTGGAAGCAGCAAGCCAACCGCAGAGGAAATAGTGTCGCTTACTGCAGTAAGCGAGAATCTATATGCATCGCTAAAACTACCGGGGTCATGGGTGACGCTAAAAGCATTGTTATCAGTAGGATTGGGACCTAGATTAAAGGGAAAGCTGGTGTCGTTAAGGTTGATAGTAGCTGCTTGCGCGCTGGAAAATACTCCGGCGAGCACAAAAGCCATTATTGCAAGTTGCAGTTTATGCCTCATGTTATTCTCCTATCGAATTAGGTCAGGCAAAACAAGCGACAATAGGACGTTAGACGTTACGCCCAAGTCACTTCTATTTTTACGTTGAACCAATAAAATAGAAGTTTCTGTACGGTAGCAAACTCATCAGTAGAATGATTGGCAAGCGGAATTCACCGCTTGCCAATACACTACAACTTAAAGTACTTAAGCGTAATTATAAGTGCTCGTGACGTTGGAAGGCTTTTTCATACGGCGACGGCCAATGAAACCCAGTAAGCCTAGGCCCGACAGCATCATGGCGTAGGTTTCAGGCTCCGGCACTGGTGCTGTATTCAACGAGAACTGATAGGTGCCGCCATGGGTACCAATAGCATCACCATCCAGTTTCCAGTAATAAGAACCTGCAGCAACATTGTTTACGCTCAGCACACCATTGCTGTCGCCAAAGGCTACGGTAGCCAGGGAGACATCTGCGCCGCCTTCGACATCATGGAACAGCGATAGCTGGCCACCGGTAATTTGATAGCTTGAATCACCGCCGCCCAGGCCTGGCAAGTGCAGTGCTACCGCGCTGGAGATGGTGTTGCTCAGCTCAGTTAGAGAAAATGTAAAGATATCGCTGAAGCTCCCAGGCTCATGCGTTACCGAGTACGCATTTTCATCGGTAGGATTGGCTCCTAGGTCATAGGGGAAGCTGGAGCCAGTTAGGTTGATGGTGGCTGCCTGTGCACTGGAGAATGCACCGGCAAGGGCTAGAGCAACTATTGTGCGTTTCATTTGTATTTTCATGGCATTTCCGATCACAAAAGGTTGAACATGTGAAAATTAAAGCTGGCCGGGTTTAACCGCTCTCTCTTTCAAACTCAGCAGTAGCCTTGATTTAGCTAAGCTTCTGATTTAAGTTTTGAAGGAGAATTGAACCTCGTCGAATAACGAGATGTATGTCAAAGCTGTTTTTTTACCCGGCGCAGCTTCACGCTCAAATTAGCGCTGGCGAACATACCGATCTGTTCGCTATGGCACTTATTGTGAAAAATTTATTTGATGAAAAATAAAGTGTGTGGCATAAAAAATACGGCAAAGCAGCTTTTGAACTTGGATGAATAAAAAGATGAGGCAGTGCGGAAATTACAATAGACTTCGGTTGCAGCATGATGTTAATGTAAGAACACGTTGAATTAGCTCAGCCTTTACGATTCTTATAAATATTATAGATAATGTTCGCTGGTAGGCATTTGAATTCTGGATTTTCTAGGCCTGCAGAGATCAAAATAAAATTCATTGGATGATTTATAACGAATGATAGCTCTAAATATTCTTGAGTCCGATTCCCTCACCGCAACGTTTACCCCTTCACGTTTTGCGACTTTCAAAAGCGGAATCTCCCTTAAAGTACTTAGCGCACTCTCTGCGATGCTGATATCCGGTGTTGCGGCAGCTGATCCTGAAGACCCTTTGAATTTTTCCGTGGGTGCAGGAGTGCGTTTCGAAGATAACCTATTCCGCCTGCCGGATAACCCAAACGACCGTCCTGCCGGCTTTGCTAATCGTGCCAGATCCGATCAGATATATACCACGAATGTTGGCATTAAGATCGATAAGCCATACGCACAGCAGCGCTTTCAGTTAAACACGATGGCTACCAATCAGAACTATAAGCGTTACGACTATCTGGATTACACAACATTTGATTACCGGGCAGCATGGCTATGGCACCTGACTCCTGACATCAGCGGTACCCTCAGTGCCGAGCAGGTTCAAATATCCAATAATTTTGCCGATTTTCGTAATGTTAACCAGCGCAGTATCCAGACCAATGAGATCCGTACCTTTTCTATTGACGGCCATGTCGCAGGCGGATGGCATTTGATCGGTGCATTGACAGACCTCAAGTCGCGCAATAGCCAGCAATTCAGCGCGCTGCGTGATTTCACCCAAACTGGCGTGGAAGCCGGCGTTAAATACGTCGCAATTTCCGAAAACTGGGTAAGCCTAGTGCAGAAAGAATCCAAGGGCGATTACAACGGCCGCCCATTGGATCCCGTTAGCTTACTAGACAATAGTTTCGATCAGCATGAAACGGAAGCCCGCGCTAGCTGGCGCCTGAGCGGAAAATCGCTGTTGGATGGCCGTCTGGGTTATGTGAACCGCGAGCATGATCATTTTTCCGACCGCGATTATTCAGGCGAGATCGGTCAGCTGACTTATCGCTGGGAAGCTACGGGAAAACTGCAGGTCAATACCTCTATAACGCGCAACATTTACAGCTTCCAGCTACAAAACAGTAGCTATTATGTGGCCGATACGATCTCCATAGCTCCGACTTGGAGAGTCACTAGCCATACTACGGTACGCGCCCGTTACGACTACGGTCAGCGAGACTATCGCGGCGCCATTGTCCCAGGGGTGCGTGTGCGTGATGACGACTACCAGACTTTTTTGGTGGCGGTCGACTGGCAGCCAAGAAGGACGATCCTTGTCAACGGTACGCTACTGCACGAGAAGCGCTCCTCCAATATCAACTCTTTTGATTTCGACGCGAATTCGTTCTATATCAATGCCCAGCTGTTGTTCTGATAAGCATAGCCGTTCGCTCTAAACCAGCAGGAATATGAATGGGGACTTAGGTCCCCATTTTTTATTGGGTTTGCCAGCTACGCTTGATTTCGTTCGACAGCGAACAGAACCTGTAAAGGTTTATGTCTAAATTATGAATGGTGCTTTGCTATTTAGTTAAGCGTGATCTTAACCAACAGAAAAGAGAATATTCATGGAGCCATTTGAAAATACAGTCGATACTGGAGCGGCGTCGCCGATTAGCGATGCCTATGCCACCAAGAGTAAAGAAGAATTGCTCGACGAGTTCAGGACTTTACTGCAGGATGGACAGCAATTACTGGCTGAAACGGCCAATCTATCGGGTGAGGCATTAGCCGCTGCCCGGGCTAGGTTTCAGACACAATGGGATGTGGCCAAGGAAAAGCTGGATGAAGCTCAGACTTATGCCGTCAGTCGAACTCAGCAGGCCACCCGTGTCACCGACGAGTATGTGCATGAGCACCCATGGTCTGCTGTCGCTGTGGCTACGGGGGTAGGTGTTGTGCTGGGTTTGTTGGCTGGTAAACGTAATTCCACTTCTCACGTCACACGCCGTTAGACACAAGCCTGTCTACTTAACCCTAGGTTAATCCTAGGTTAAATAGACGGGTTTTGTTTGCATCGGGATTTTCATCCCATAATACTTTCGTAAAATTCTTTATCGGCTTCGTAGCATTCGCAAGCAGCTTCGATTAATCCAGGACGATCGATAATCTTGATTTCACCGCGGCTATAAGTGATGAGGTTGCGCTCATTGAGGCTGCTAGCTGCATTTGAAATGCCTACACGGCGAACGCCCAGCATATAGGAGAGAAATTCCTGGGTGAGATGGAGCTCATTGGAGCGTGCGCGATCCTGCGTCATTAACAACCAGCGTGCCAAGCGTTGTTCGACTAGGTGAAAATGCGTACAGGCAGCGGTCTGCGCCCGCTGCTTCATCATCACGTATATATAGCGCTGCAATTTGCGCCGCAAGGTGGGGTTGCGCTCAAGCTCATGCCTGAACTGAGAGGCCTTCATGCGCCAGGCAACGCCGGCACCTTGAACTACCGCATGCAGGGATGAGACACTGATCCCCAGTACCACTGAGATGCCTATCATGCCTTCGTACCCGGTCATGCCTACTTCCAGGCGATCTTTATCCTTAAGCGTGGCCACCATGGAAACGAAGCTGTTGCAGGGGAAATATACGTAGCGGATGCGCTGTTCCGGTTCGTACAGAATTTCAGCAAACTCTAGCTCAACGCATTCACAGTTGGAAATTATATGTTGTTGTTCACGCTGGGGTAGTGCGGTCAAAAGCCGATTTTCCATCAAGGCCGGATCAGTAAGCGGCAATATAAGTTTCATGAGTTAATGGCAAATCCTAAAAGAGGATTAAAGGAATGTCTGGTTAAAAAAATAACCAAGCCGCAACCAGTCCAGAAAGCATCTACAAGGCCGAGCCAGCGTAACATTATTTAAATTTGGCTAATGTTCGCTAGCAGACGTATACCCCCAAGATTTCACAAAGTAGTAATTGATTTATTCCCGTCCAATAACTGTATTGTCGCTAGCCAAGCTTTGGTTTTTCGCTCATTAATTGATATAGAAGCTTGGTTCGTTGGCAGACAGAGACTCCCTTTCGTCATGGTCAAACTTGGTTCCTATCCGGTATGAGCATGAGGCCTGGTTTCGGCATCAATGGACCAGCTATGAATAAGTGCGATGTCGAACAGACTTGGGGTGGCCTGAAGACCAAATTAATTATGTGCAATTGGTCATTTACCAACTCACTAAAAAAGGAAGGATTCGGCTATGTCACTAGGCACGATACTACTGATCATTTTGATCCTGCTGCTAATCGGAACATTTCCCACTTGGCCTTACAGCAGTGGTTGGGGTTATGGGCCTAGCGGCGGTTTGGCTCTCATCATATTGATTTTATTGATTCTTATCGTTACTGGACGACTCTGACAGTGGCATGAGAAAGAGCTGTTACTTAAGATGTAATTCGAGGATGCGAGTATGGATAAATCAGTTTTACTGACAGACGTAAGCACAATACGCGAACGAGCGCGTCAGCATATTGACGATGGCGCTGTAACTGCGGGTTACAGCGCAGATCGCGACATAGTGCTGAAAATGCTGAATGAGGCACTGGCGACTGAAATCGTTTGTGTTCTGCGTTACCGACGCCATCATTTCATGGCCAAAGGTATTGAATCTAAAACCGTGGCCGATGAATTCCTAGTGCACTCCAATCAGGAGCAGGGACATGCTGACCAGATAGCCGACCGGATCGTGCAGCTCGGCGGTGAACCGGACTTTTCACCTGTAACCCTGACCAGCCGCAGTCATGCGGAATATATAGAAGCCAGTTCGCTGGTGGATATGATCAGGGAAAATCTGGTGGCAGAACGTATTGCCATCGATAGTTACCGCGACATGATTCAATACCTGGGAATCCAAGACCCCACGACCAGGCGATTGCTGGAAGGCATTCTGGCTGTCGAGGAAGAGCACGCCGACGAATTGGCCGATCTGTTAGGAAATATATCTTCCTGATGTTGCTGGTCTAATTCCTTTGCATCTCTTCAACTCGCAGTAGTTCAACTCTCTCAAGGTTACTTTTTTTCAAGGAGGATCATCATGAAAATTCGTCCATTGGTTATAGGACTTACGCTCACAACCACCATGCTAGTGGCGGGTTGCGACGGAAGATCAACCGATAAAACAAGTTCTAACAACCCTGACTTATCGAGTAGTCCTACCGGCGAGCCTGCCGGCACAGGTACCGATACCGGTACTGGTGCAGGCAGCCCTCCCAGCCCGGCTGCCACTGGCAGTGCCGCTACTAGCGGAACGAGCGATACGGCAGCCGTCGGCCAGAAGCTGGACGACAGCGTCATCACGACCAAGGTAAGAACCGCTTTGTTGGCCGATGCTTCCATTAAGAGTACCGATATCGAGGTGAATACCACCAACGGTGAAGTTCATCTGAGCGGAAAGGTTGAAAACCAGTCTCAAATCGACCAAGCAGTCGAGGCGGCGCGCAAGGTAGAGGGCGTCAAGAACGTCAAAAATGAACTGAGCGTGAAACAACCCACCAGCTAATACACAGCGGTGCCAGCTCAAGGCAACCTCAAAACGGAGTGGGGGAGAATTGATTGACGATAAACTGACATCACTGATGGCAAACGCGAGTAGCTGCCAGCAAAATCCAGGAGCACTACGGTCTCCGCAGACGAAGCAACAATCAGTTATGGGAAAGCCGGGCCTAGCGGCTATCTGTCAATTAGCTTAAGACGAAAGGTTCGCATGACGAATTTATTTATCAATATGTTCGTGGTTGGGGCAGTGGTAGCAGGCAGTCAAAATGTAATGGCGCAGTCTTTATCGGACGCGGACTACAAAACGCGCAAAATTGTCATTTCTCATGAATATAAAAATGCCCTTAAACGCTGTGATTATTTGGCGGGAAATACCAAGGATGTTTGCCGGGCTGAGGCTAAAGCCAGGCAGGATAAGGCACGAGCCGAGCTTGAGGCGGCCCGTGAGCCAAGCGCCAAAAACCACTACAAATCTGACTTAACCGCGGCCGAAGCGGACTATGCAGTAGCCAAGGAGCAATGCAAGTCCAAAACAGCAAATGAGAAAGACGTTTGCCTGAAGGAAGCTGAAGCGACAGAAGTAAAACTAAAGGCAGATGCCAAAGTCAAATTTGAAGCCGCAACCTCCTCGCCTGGAAATACCGCTGAAACCCGGGAAGAAGCGGCAGAGTATAAACGCGAGGCCAGCTATGAGGCTGATAAGGAAAAATGTGATGTCTTGGCAGGCAATGCCAAGGATAGATGTATTACACAGATCAAGCGGCGCTACGGCGAGTAACTGCCCGGTGACAATTGGAGGTTTTTTATGCGTACGATTAAGCAATTAGTGCTAGGCACGTCAAGTCTAGGCCTGCTGTTGGTTTTAAATGGATTCGGCCGTATGACCACACAGCATAAAAGCGCAGCTTTGGGTGCCGGCGTGGGCGGAGTTGCCGGAGCTATGTTTAGTGCAGGAAGTGCCTTGGGCATTTTAAGCGGCGCAGCCTTGGGCGGAGTAGTTGGGAATCAGATAGGCAAATAACTTCTCATCTTCATCTAGAACCAATCATGCTTTATACGATTGCCGTTATCCTCCTCATCTTATGGCTGCTGGGACTGGTCAGTTCCTATACGCTGGGCGGTTTTATCCATGTGCTGCTGGTAATTGCCATCATCGTGCTGCTGCTCAGAATTATCGATCGATAGCAATCTTCGTTTCTTCGCCCCCTCGCATTCTTCAGAAATGCGAGGGTTTTCTATTTTTAACCTTCCTATTCACTTCTCTGATTCCTGGTATTTTGATGAATAGAACTCAGGAATCGATGCAGCCGAATCCTTTTGTGCAATGTCTGAATCCTGTGGTATTTTTACATGGCCTATATATTGCTGAGGTGTTGCTCAGGCAATGTTTGATTTGCTCTAGGCTGAGGTTGATAGATGGCCCGAAATTAGCAGATCCTGTATTGTCATGAAATGCTGAGGAGATGGTTTACCGAAGTTAATTGTCGTACTTAAACGATTGATAATTAAAATATGAGTTCTGACAATCTATCCCAACAAATACAAAGCGATGTAACAGATAGTCTCCTTGAAAGCCTGTTAATTCTCTGCCGTCTTAATGGCGTGGCCATCACGAGAGATGCACTTACAGCGGGTTTGCCATTGCGGCAGGGGCACATTTCCCCAGCCTTGGTTAAACGCGCCTCCGCTCGTGCCAATCTTGTCAGCAATATTCTCAAAAAACAATTAACCGATATTCGTACTGAATTCCTGCCCGTAATCCTGCTGCTGGAAAATGAAGAAGCCTGCCTTCTGCTGGGCTGGGATAACCGGCAACAGATTGCCCGGGTAATTTTTCCAGAGCTGGGCGACGCCGAAGTCGGCATCTCTTTAGAAGAGCTGAGCTCCCGCTATTCCGGCTATGCAATTGCGGCCAAGCCAAAATTCACATTTGATCGGCGGGCTCCAACGGTAGGCAAGGTGCGCTTGAAACACTGGTTCTGGGGCACCCTGGCCGAGAATAGCCTTATCTACCGCGACATCATGCTGGCGGCATTCCTGATTAATATTTTTGCGCTCGCCATGCCGCTTTTCACCATGAACGTGTATGACCGCGTTGTGCCCAACCGTTCGTTGGAAACCTTATGGGCCATGGTGATTGGCGTAGCCCTGATCGTGGCTGCAGATTTTGCTTTACGCAGCATGCGCGGCTATTTCCTGGATTGGGCTAGCAACCGGGTGGACTTGAAGCTATCTGCCCGCATCATGGAGCAGGTGCTGGGGATACGGCTGGAAGAACGGCCTAGCTCCGTCGGATCTTTTGCTTCGAACCTGCGCTCTTTTGAATCAGTTCGAGATTTCATCACTTCTGCCACAATTACGACACTGATCGATATTCCGTTCGCCATGATTTTTATCGCCGTCATGGCCTGGATTTCCTGGCCCATGATTATTCCGGTGCTGGCTGGCGCAGTCATCATGCTGATCTATTCCTTGAGTGTGCAAACCAAGATGCATGATCTTTCGGAAACCATGTACCGGGCCGGCGCCATTAGAAACGCCACCCTGATTGAAAGCCTTGTTGGGCTCGAAACGGTAAAGGCCTTGGGTATCGAAGGCCGCATGCAGCGCAAATGGGAACAGAGCGCCGCCTTTCTTACCGATGTCAACGGCAAGCTGAAGCTGCTGACAGCTTCCATCAATAACGGTGCCATGGGCATCCAACAACTGGTGACGGTCTTGCTGGTGTTGCTGGGTGTGCATCTGGTGATCAATTCGGAATTGAGTATCGGCGGATTGATAGCCTGCACCATGCTGGCAAGCCGCGCATTGGCGCCCATCTCGCAAGCGGCGGGGCTGATGGCGCAGTACCACAATGCGTCCACATCGCTTACGTCTTTAGACGAAACAATGAAAAAGCCGGTAGAGCGTCCACTGGATTCCAATTTCTTGTCGCGCCCAGCTTTTGCCGGAGATATCGAATTTCGCGAAGTAAGCTTTAATTACCCCGGGACAGATGTAAACGCCCTCAGAAACGTTTCCTTCCGCATTAAGGCTGGCGAACGTGTCGCCATTCTGGGACGCATGGGCTCCGGCAAGACCACCATCCATAAATTGATCCTGGGCTTATATCAGCCGACCTCAGGTGCAATCCTGATCGATGGCGTGGACTCACGCCAGATTGATCCGGCGGAACTCAGGCGCAGCGTTGGCTATGTGCAGCAGGATACCACCTTGTTCTACGGCTCCATGCGCGAAAACATCGCCATCTCATATCCTCAGGCAGATGACGAACTGGTGCTGGCCGCCGCCCGCATTGGCGGTATTGATGAATTCATTAACATGCACCCCAAAGGTTTCGATATGTCGGTCGGGGAGCGCGGTGAAACCCTGTCTGGCGGGCAGCGCCAAGGCGTGGGAATAGCACGC
>Ga0196972_1000832_pt1 | contig 11391 bp, 9 predicted proteins | sample S1v_2013CmetaG_FD_148618 | JGI IMG/M metagenome (GOLD analysis project Ga0196972, IMG submission 148618) | Soil microbial communities from Anza Borrego desert, Southern California, United States - S1+v_20-13C | ecosystem: Environmental > Terrestrial > Soil > Desert | place: USA: California... | reverse complement strand
ATCAGCACCTGGTCGGCCGTATAGACGCGCAGCGGGATCTTGGGACGGTAATCGGTGATCGCGTCCAGCGAAGGCAGGTTGGGAATGACAATCAGGAAAACATACCCCGCCAGCAGCGCGCACCCGGCGGCGCCTGCGGCGGCAAGGATCATCAGGAATTGCAGGAGGCGTGACTTCGCGGCACGCTTCCCCGAGCGAGACGACTTCGAACCGGCGGACGATTTTCGCGCCACTCCGTTCTCCCTTCGGCGAATGTGTAATACGCAACTTTAGCAGGCATTGCGGATGCAAGGCCGTAAGAAGATGTAACACGGAAGGGACAAGGCCGGCGCGCAGCCGGCCAAAGCGGTCAGTGGAGTTGCTGCTTGAGGGTGGAAATGGCCTTGCGCGCCTGACGCACGGCGTTCTGTACCTGCACGTCGACATAGTCGCCTTGCGCGCAGGATTGCATCGCACGGTCGCCGATCTTTTCCAGCTTGCTCACGCATTGCCGGATCTGGTCTTCACCCTGGCCTTGTTCGGCCACCTGGATGGCATGGTCCGCCTCCTGCTCCAGTTCGCTCAGGCAGGTGCGCAGCCGGTCCGGTACATCGGGGCTCATCTCGCACATCTGGGCGGCGGCGTCGATGCACTGTTCCACTTGGGAAAAGCGGTCTCTGAGCTGGTTCATTTGCATAGGCATGGGGACTCCTTTCCATTCTGTTACGTGGAGGCCATTTGGTGCTTGCCCGGCGCATTAGTTCCGCGTGTAGAGCGTGCGTGTAATTTGTACATGAACGGGTGTAAAGAGGTTCATGCGAGCCGCCCTGTCACCGGCTCTCCCCCATGGCAGGCATCTTGCTGCTCTTTTCCTTCGCAGTGAGGAGGTTGAACGCGATGTTTTCCAATCGACACCCTTTCCGGGACCGGAGCGACGCCGGACGCCAGCTGGCCGCAGCCCTGCAATACCTGAAGGAATCCGACCCGGTGATCCTGGCCCTGCCGCGCGGCGGCGTACCGGTGGCGTTCGAGGTGGCGCAGGCGCTGCACGCCACCCTGGATGTCTTCCTCGTCCGCAAGATCGGCGCGCCGTACTTCCCTGAGCTCGGTATCGGCGCAGTCGCCGAGGGCAACGAGCCCTTCTGTGTGATGAACGACGACCTCGTCTCGCGCACCCGGGCCGACGCGCGTTATGTGGAAGAGGAAAAGCAGCGGCAGTTTGCGGAAATGGCGCGGCGGCGCGAACTTTACCGAGGCGGGCGCGAATTGACCGAGCTGCGCAACCGGGTGGTCGTCGTGGTCGACGACGGCATCGCAACCGGCGGCACGATGAAGGTCGCGTTGCAGGCCATCGCCGCGGCGGGGCCGGAGCAGCTGGTGTTCGCGGTCCCGGTCGCGCCTTCGGAAACGGTTGCCGCCCTCTGCGATCTCGCCGACGATGGCATCTGCCTGCTCTCGCCAGACGACTTCCGCGCCGTCAGCCAGTACTACGCGGATTTCGACCAGACCGGCGACGACGAGGTGATCGCGCTGCTTCAGCAGGCGGAATCCTTCAGCATGCCTCCCGCGCCGGATGCGGACGGAAAGGAAGTGGTACGCCTGCGCCGCCCGCCGTCCGACCAGGCGGACGGCCGCTTCTGAACGCCGGCCTTCCCAACCGTGCGCCGGCCAGAAGATGAACAACAGCCCGTACGCATGGCCGCCGGCCTGTTCCGGCCGGGAGAACTTGCGCGTGCGGGCTGCGCCGGCGCAGCCTTCTTCCTGATCCTGTGCAGCTACTACATCCTGCGGCCGGTACGGGATGACATGGCGGTGCGCTTCGGCGCCGACCGCCTGCAGTGGCTGTTCAGCGCAACCTTCCTGTTCACCCTGCTCGTCGTGCCGCTGTTCGGGACGGTGGTGCGGGCCCTGCCCCGGCAGCGGGTGCTGCCGCTGGTCTACGGTTTCATCGTCATCAAGCTGCTGGCATTCCAGGCGGCATTCGCATCCACCTCCTCGCCGCTCGCCGCGGCCACCTTTTTCGTCTGGCTCAGCGTGTTCAACCTGTTTGTCGTGTCGCTGTTCTGGAGCCGGATGGGCGACAGCTTCTCGACCGAGGAATCGCACCGCCTGTATGGCTATATCGCGGCCGGCGGCACTTGCGGAGCGCTGGCCGGTCCCGCACTGACGGCTGTGCTTGCCCGGCATCTCCCGACTGCCCACCTGCTCGGGCTGTCGGCCCTCCTGCTCTGCCTGGCCATCGCTTGCGTGCTGGCACTGCCCAGGAGCGGCGCACCGCAGGAGGGGCGCCCAGTCGGCGGCTCGGTGCTGGCAGGGATCGCGCTTGCGGCGAAGCGGGCCGACCTGCGGCGCATGGCCGTCCTCGTCCTCTGCTACACCACGGTCTCCACTGTCCTCTATGTGGAATTGGTGCGTCAGGCCGGGCTGCGCTACGCCGATTCGGGAGAGCGCACCAGCTTCTTTGCTGCGGTGGATCTTGCGGTCAATGCCGCCGCGCTGTCGCTGCAGTTGCTGGGCACGCGCCGGCTGGTCGGCCGCTTCGGGCTGCGCGTCACGCTGCCGCTGGTGCCGGTGCTGATGGCCGCCGCCGTGGGTATGCTTGCTGCATGGCGCGGCCTGGCGGCGCTGGCCGCGGTGCAGGTCTTGCATCGGGCGGGCGAGTATGCGCTGGGAAAACCGGGGCGGGAAATGGTCTACACCGCGCTCGACACGGAAAGCCGCTACAAGGCAAAGAATTTCATCGATACCGCGGTGTACCGCGCCGGCGATGCCGGCAGCGCATGGGCAATCGCCGCATTGCGCGGGCTGGGACTGGATGCCTTCCTGTTTGCCGCCCTGCCCGCCGCGCTGCTCTGGGCGGCCACCGGATTCAGGCTGGGAGAACGCCATGACAGGAATCAATCGACGTGAAGCGATGGGACTAATTGCCGCTGCCGCCGCTATGGGCTTTGGCGGCGCTTATGCCGCCCCGCCGTCCGAGGGCCGCGCCATGCACATGCGGCGCATCCCCTCGTCGGGGGAAGCGTTGCCGGTGGTCGGCCTCGGTACCTGGCAGACCTTCGACGTCGGGCCGGGTGAGGACGAGCGTGCGCCGCTCGCAGAGGTGCTGTCCGCCTTTGTCGCGCTGGGCGGACGCGTGATCGATTCGTCTCCCATGTACGGCCGCTCGGAAGAAGTGACCGGCGAGCTCGCGGAAAAACTCCGGCTGCGCGAACGGCTGTTCGTCGCGACCAAGGTCTGGACCCGGGGCAAGGAGGCGGGCATCCGGCAGATGGAAGAATCGATGCGCAAGCTGCGGGCTCGTCCGGTCGACCTCATGCAGGTCCACAACCTGCTGGACGTTGATACCCACCTGGCGACCCTGCGCGAATGGAAGCAGCAGGGACTGGTGCGCTACATCGGCATCACGCATTACACCGCGGGCAGCCATGAGGAGGTCGCCGCCATCCTGCGCAAGCATGCCGTCGACTTCGTGCAGATCAATTTTTCCGCCGCCGAGCGCGAAGCCGAACAGCGCCTGCTCCCGCTGGCCCAAGAGCGCGGCGTGGCCGTGATCGTGAACCGCCCGTTCGCCGGAGGCGAGGTGATCCGCCGCATGCGCAGCCGCCCCTTGCCGCAATGGGCGGCCGAGATCGAATGTTCCAGCTGGGCACAGATCCTGCTGAAGTACGTGATCGGACACCCGGCTGTCACCTGCGCGATCCCCGCGACATCCAAGCTGGTGCATCTGCGCGACAACATGCAGGCCGGCATGGGCCGGCTTCCGGACCGGAAACAAAGAGAGGTGATTGCCCGTTCAGTTTGAGGCGGGTACGGTGTTTGCTGCGAACCGTACCCATGACGTTGAACCGAAGGAGGATGCCATGATGAAATCGCTCAGAAACACCATCAGCAGCACACTATCGCCCACCATCACCAACATGATCCGCATGGATCATACGGCGGTCCTGGAAACCTTCCATCAGTACGAGATCGACAACAGCCCGGCGACGAAGAAGGCGCTGGTCAATACCGTTTGCATCGCGCTGGAAATCCACGCCCAGCTTGAAGAAGAGATTTTCTACCCCGCCATGCGCGTCGTTTCCGCCGACAAGTCGGTGGTCGAGAAAAGCGTGCCGGAGCACAACGAGATGCGCCGCCTGATCGCGCAGCTGCGGTCGATGGAAGCGACCAACCCGGCGTTCGACCAGACCTTCATGGAACTCATGCGCAACGTGATGCACCACGTGGCGGACGAGGAAACCACCTTGCTGCCGGAAGCGGAACGCCTGCTCGGCCACCGGCTGAGCGAACTCGGCGCAGACATGACCAAACGCCGCCTGCAGTTGACCGCCCCGCGCGCCGGCGAACTGGCCGCCAACTCCGCCCGCAGCTTCCCGACCAGTTCCATGCTGGTGGCGGCAGGCGCGGTGATCGCCGGAACCTATCTCGCCAAACGGGCATTTGAAGGCCCAGGCTATTCACGCAGCCATTAAGGCATCAACACGAAGGCGGACACGATTTTTAGAGCGAGAGCCCATGGGAAAACCCGGATCGCGTGGGATGAGCTTCATGAAACTGGTCAGGGAAGCCGTCGGCGACTTCTTCGACGACGACATGACCACCCACGCATCCGCCCTTGCCTATCAGATATTTTTTTCAATCTTCCCCTTCATTATTTTCCTGATCGCGCTGCTGGGCTTCCTGCAGCGTCCGGAGTTCTTTGACTGGCTGCGGCAGAACGCGCAGCCCATGCTCCCGCCCGAGGCCTACGAGCAGGTGAACAAGGTCATCTCCGACTTGCAGCAGGAGCAGGCAGGCCTGATGTCGCTCGGCGTGATCGTCGCCTTGTGGTCAGCATCGGCGGCGGTACGCGCGACCATGAACGCGCTCAACGTCGCCTATGACGTGCGCGAAACCCGGCCGGCGTGGAAGCTGTACCCGCTGTCGATGCTGTACACCGTCGGCCTGGCGGCGATGATGATCGTGGCGGCGGCGCTGCTGACCGTGGGACCGCAAGCGATGCAGTGGCTCACCCACTGGATCGGACTGGAACAGATCTTCGTGACGCTCTGGGCATGGCTGCGCTGGCCGGCCGCATTCCTCATCCTGGCGCTGGCGGTGGCGATCATCTATTACGTGGCGCCCGACGTCGAACAGGAATTCCGCTTCATCTCACCGGGCGCCTTGCTCGCCGTCGCCGTCTGGATCGCCGCCTCGCTCGGCTTCAAGTTCTACGTCACCCGCTTCGCCGATTACAACGCCACCTACGGCAGCATCGGCGCCATCATCGTCCTGCTGCTCTATTTCTTCATTTCCGCCGCGGTGCTGCTGTTCGGGGCGGAGGTCAATGCGACCATCGAACACCATTCGGCGGAAGGCAAGACCCAAGGCGAAAAGGATTTAAAGCAACATTCCTGAAAGCAATACATGCGACAATACGGGGTTGACCGATTCCAACGATTCCCCCGTTACCCCGTCGCACCATGCATTTCCGCGTTTTCGACCTCCTCAAGGCGATCGCCTGCAACCTCATCGTCCTGCACCACCTTGCGTTCTACGGCCCGATGGCCGACGTCGCGCGCCCCCTCGCGCCCGAGGTATTCGGCTGGCTGGAGTCGCAGGCGCGCATTGCCGTGCATGCCTTCCTGGTCATGGGCGGATTCCTCGCGGCGCGTTCCCTGTCCGCGCAAAGGGTCGCGGTACGCGCGCCGGTCGGCGCGGTGGTGCGCCGCTTCGTCAAGCTGGTTCCGCCCTTCATGGCCGCAATGCTGGTTTCAGTCGCGGCCTCGGCGCTGGCAGCGCAATGGATGACGCATGATTCGATCTCGTCCATGCCCAGCCTTGCGCAAGTCCTCGCGCACGCCTTCCTCCTGCACGGCGTGCTCGGCTATGAATCCCTCTCCGCCGGCGCATGGTACGTGGCGATCGACTTCCAGCTATTCGCCGTGATGACGCTGCTCGTGTATCTCACCGTCCGCCCCGGCCTGCCCGCCTGGCTCGCGCCCTCGGCGGTGGCGGCCTGCACGGCGGCATCGCTGCTGTACTTCAACCTGGACTCGTCCTGGGACAACTGGGCACCCTACTTCTTCGGCAGCTACGGCCTCGGCGCCCTCGCGTGGTGGGCTTCCGAGCGCACCCGCACCCTGCTGCGGCTTGCCCTTCTGACAGGCGCCATCCTGCTGCTCGGCGGACTGGCGCTCGACCTGGAGTTCCGCAGCCGCATCGCCCTCGCGCTCGGCACGGCGCTGCTGCTGGTGGCCGCGTGCAAGGGCATGGTGCGTATTCCCGGTCAGGATTCGCGGCTGGTCGCATTCATCGGCCGCATCTCCTATTCGGTCTTCCTGATTCACTTCCCCGTCAGCCTCGTGGTGAATGCCGCATTCACACGCTTTGCGCCGCCGCTGCCCGAAGTGCAGGCCGCCGGCGTGCTGACTGCATGGCTGGCGAGCATCGCCGCTGGTGCAGCGTTCCATCGCTGGGCCGAACTTCCCCTGGCGGCAATCACCGAAACCGCGCGCGGCACGACGGCGCGCAATGCGCGAGCCGCCGGCTGAAGAACATCGCAGCCGGTGCGGCTATGATGAAAACTGCTTCACAGGACTGCTTCACAGGAGGCCGCATGCGCACGCTTGCCTTAGCGAATGGAGAAACCATCCCCGTCCTCGGACAGGGCACCTGGTGCATGGCCGAAAAGCCGCGTTCCCGTGAATCGGAAATCAGTGCCCTGCGGCGCGGGCTCGATCTCGGGATGCGTCTGGTGGACACCGCTGAAATGTATGCCGACGGCGCATCGGAAGAACTGGTCGGCGAAGCGCTCGCCGGCAGGCGCGACGAAGTTTTCCTGGTCAGCAAGGTCTTGCCGCAGAACGCCAGCCGGCGCGGAACCATTGCCGCCTGCGAACGCAGCCTGCAGCGCCTGGACACCGACCGGCTCGATCTCTATCTCCTGCACTGGCGCGGCGGCGTGCCGCTGGAGGAAACGGTGGAGGCGCTCGCCCGGCTCAAGCGCGACGGCAAGATCCGCCACTGGGGCGTGAGCAATTTCGATCTCGACGACATGCGGGAACTGGAAGCGCTGGCCGGCGGCGAAGCGGTGGTCAACCAGGTGCTCTACAACCTCACCCGCCGCGGCATCGAGTACGACCTGCTGCCCTGGTGCCGCTCAAGCGGGATCGCCGTCATGGCGTATTCGCCGATCGAACAGGGCAAGCTGCTCGGCCACCCGGTGCTGCGCCAGGTCGCTGCGCGGTATGACGCGACCGCGGCACAGGTGGCGCTGTCGTGGGTGCTGCGGCAGCAAGGCGTTGTCGCGATTCCGAAAGCCGGGCGGGCGGTGCATGTGGAGGAAAATCGGGAAGCGGCTGAGCTGGCCTTGACGGAGGCGGATCTGGCGGAACTGGACCGGGCATTTCGTCCGCCGACGAGTCCGCGGCCGCTGGAAATGATTTGAGCGCACGCACCGGCGCTTAGCGTTTAAGCGCTCTCTTCATTGCCTTGAATTTCTCGTGGAAGGCGCGATTTTCCTTCAACTCGAGGTAGGCGGGTAAGTAAACCCAGATGCCGAGCGTGTACCACGCTCTTAACTTATAGGATCCTCGGATCGACTCCATCAGATCGGCGCGAGCACTTCTGGAAAGGCGGGGCGCCACAGCCTCCACAATTTCGGCGAATGCGAGAGCCGCTTCCACAGCTTTGAATATGAAGGCTGCTGCCAATCCCGACAGCCCGTTCGCATCTTTGGCCGCAAGCAAGCCGGGCACAATGGAGGTGCGCGCATCGATAGGGACCAGTTCCACCAACTTCGCAAACGCCTTCACGGTGTCGGCATGATTATTCCGGAGGGCGTGATACAGCCCGGGAACTTGTCTGGAATTCTTGGCCTCCAGCAGCCTGGGCAAGATGGCCACTCGCCGATTCTCGGGAATCAGTTCCAGCAGGTTACCAAATGCCTTTACGGCCTCGGCACGACCGTTTTGAAGGGCGAAATAGAGTCCGGAGAGCTGCCTGGCATCTTTTGCCTCCAGCAGATCCGGGAGGATGTCGGCCCGCTGCGTCTCGGGAATCAAGCTCAGAAGAGCTCCAAATGCCTCCACGGTTTCGGCGCGCCCCTCTCCGAGGGCAAAGTGGAGTCCGTGAACATGGTCATTTTTTGCCTCGATCAACTCCGGCAAGACAGTGGACCGCTGACTCTCGGACAACAGGTTCAGCAAGTCAGCAAACGCCTTCACGGACTCGGCATGGCCCCCTTCGAGGGCGAAATAGAGTGCGGGCACCTGCTTCTCATCTCTTGCCTTCAGCAGGTCGGGCAAGATGGTGACCCGTTGATTCTTCGGAACCAGGTTCAGCAACTCGCCAAAGGCGGTCACAGTATCGGCAAGGCCGTTTACGAGGGCGAAATATAGACCGGGTACTTGTGCCGCGTTCTTGGCGGCCAACAGATCGGGCAAGAGATCGATCCGCTGATTCTCGGGAATCAGATTCAGCAAGTCGCCATACGCCCTCACGGTCTCGGCGTGTCCGTTTGCGAGTGCGAAATGTAGTCCGGGTACATTTTTCGAATTTTTCGCCCTCAGCAAGCCGGGCAAGACGAGCGCGCGCTGATTCTCGGGAAGCAGTTTGAGGAAGTCCCCAAACGCTTTCACGGCTTCTGCGTGCCCCCGGCAGAGAGCCTGAACCAGACCCGTAAATGCGCGCCCTCCCTGTCGGCCGGCAGCCACATCCCCAAGGAGATGTGCGACCCGGCCATCGATCTCCTTCCTTTTGAATTTTTCAAAAGTTGCACGAATATGGACGGAGTTACCCTCCGCCAGGGCACTCCAGATCTCCTCGACGAGGCGCAGCAAGTCCCGTTCAAGCAGCCTTCCCGAATATTTTTGTGTAAAGAAAGGAGAAACACCCACTACCGAAAAAAACTCCACAGGAGTGCCGTAGTTCACGTCCATGAATTGCCGCAAAGTCGCCTTGGTGATTCCTTCCTTGTCCTCCGTGAGATATTCCATGTGCTTCATGTTCGCGGTGACATTCGGATCATGTACTCCGACACAGAACCGCCCATTCCTTTTATGAACGTGAAGAGTCATGACATGGCTGGAGGTGGCAGAAGCCTGAAAGAACAACCTGTAGGCGGTGGAATCACCTTCTTTCAGTTCGCCGGAAAGTTTGTACAGCAGCTTGCCGAACTCGGCATTACTGCATAAAAGATCAGGCCCGGCTGTGTTCCAGCTCGCTTCCAGTTTTGCGTAGCCGAGGGAATTGAGTAACTTGCCCGCCGATTCTTTATTGGAAAACAGATCCAGCCGTGCTTTTAATGCCTGGTGCGACTGCGCCCCATTTTGTTCTTTCCCGCGCATGAGGGTCTCAATATGCCGGCACCAATAAACTGCACTCTGAGCATCCTTGTCTATCCCCTTGATGCGGCCATTCAGGCTGAGTTTGGCATCCCGCTTCTTGTAGAAGAATGGTGAAAGCGGCGCCTCGTCTTTCAGGCTGTGCTTGCTGATTTTCTCCTTGCGATACGCCGCGTACTGCTGCAGGCGTTCCTTCTGCAGTTTGTGCACGAACTCGCGCAGCGTGTGACGGATGTCGCCAGCCTCGCTGTCCTTACTGCCTATGCGCGGCGCCGTTCCGGCCGCGACAAAATGTTGGATGACCTGTTTTGCGTCGCTTACCCGCAGATCGAATACGAAACCGGGAATGCGGCGGCGATCGAAACCGCCGTACCCGGCCAACGCTTTTGACAATTCCGTCCTGCGATCCTCCTTGCAGCCGTCATCCTCAAAAAGGGTAAAAATTGCGCTTTCAACGGCTGAACGGTCGAGGATCGCACGCCCCTCTTGCCTCGCCGCCGAGTCCGATGAAATGAGCTCGCGCACCGTCTGCAAGTCATGCTGCTGCACGGCGTCATCCAACTGCTGGCTCGGCGAGGGCTGCTGACGAGCATCGATCTGACGTGAGAGAGTACTGGCGTTCAGAGAGATCACAGCGGACTTTCCTGAAGTGAGTGGAAAGCCGCTGATTCTGCAGAACTCGACGCCTGCAATGAACTTTTATTAGGACGAAAGCTAACTTGAGCGAAGATCTGCTTCCATTCAATGTTTAAGCACTTCTTTCATTGCCTCGAATTTCCGATGGAACACCCGATCCCTGATCAACTCCCTGTAGTAAGGCTTGTTTACCCAGATGCACAGCGCGTACCACGGCCTGCCTCCGTGCGCTTCGCATATCGTCCTCAACAGGGTCGCGCGCGCATTTCTTGAAAGGTGCATGGCGTTGGCCAGGACAATCTCCGTGAATGCGAGAACAGCATCCTTGTTCCGGTGCCTCAAGCCCCATTCCAGTCCGGATATCCCATCCGGATCCCGCGCCGCCAGCAAGTCGGGCAGAGCGAACCGGCGCTGTTTTTCAGGGATCAGTTTCAGCAATTCTCCGAAGGCCCTCACCGCGTCCCCGTGGCCATTGTAGAGAGCCGCGGCAAGACCCGGCAAATCGGCCAAACCTCTGGCCACCAGCATGTCAGCCAAACTGTCGGCGCGCTGCTTGTCAGGAATTCGTGCCAGCAAATCTCCGAACGCCAGGATGGCCTCGGCGTGACCTCTACTGAGGCCCATAAAGAGTGCGGGCACGGCCGAGTTTGCCGACGCAGTTCTCCTGAAGAGAAGTCTTGGTATCCGAATGCCGGAAGAGTCTGCCATGCCCACTGCCGCAGATACCGCACGAATATGCTCTGCACCGCCTTCGGCAAGGGCGTCCCAGATGCTGTCGACCTGTTGTGTCAAATTCTTGCCGACCAGTCTGCCGGCGTACTTTTTCGAGAACGGCGCAGAGACACCCGTCACCGAAAAAGTGACCGGCGGATATTCGTACCTCGCACTCATGAACTGCTGAAGCTTCAGCGCGGTGATTCCATGCTTGTCCTCCCCGAGGTATTCCACGTGCTTCATGTTCGCCGTAACGTTGGAATCGTGCAGGCCGATGCCAATCCACCCATTCCGTTTATGGACATGCAGAGTCACTACATGGCAGGAGGTATCAGTCGCTTGAAAGGACAACTTGTAGCTGGCGGAGGCGCCTTCGTTCAGTTCGCCGGAAAGCTTGTACAGTAGCCTGCCGAACTCGGCATCGCTGCATTGAACGCTGGGCGCGTTTGTCTTGCTGAGTTTTTCCAGGGTTTCGTAGCCCACGGAACCGAGTTCCTTTGCTGCTGATTTTTCACTGGAGAAAATGCCCAGGCGTTCTTTAAGCGCCTTGTGCGACTGAGACCCGACCTGTGCCTTGCCGCGCATGACGACGTCGATATGCCGGCAAACAAAAGGAACGCTCTGCTTGTCCTCGTTTGTGCCATTGATGCGTGCGTTCAACTTGAGCTCGGTGTCCCTGTTTTTGTAGAAGGACGGCACAAGCGGTTTCTCGCTTTCCAACTGGTGCTTGAGG
>Ga0196972_1000831_pt1 | contig 11394 bp, 12 predicted proteins | sample S1v_2013CmetaG_FD_148618 | JGI IMG/M metagenome (GOLD analysis project Ga0196972, IMG submission 148618) | Soil microbial communities from Anza Borrego desert, Southern California, United States - S1+v_20-13C | ecosystem: Environmental > Terrestrial > Soil > Desert | place: USA: California... | reverse complement strand
GGCCGGTGAAATGAGCCTTGTAAATGACAGGCTCGTCGTCTCGTGGCCCGACGCGCAGAAGCAAGCGTGCTTCGAACGTACCGAGAAAGTGATGCTCCGCGTCGTTGAGGCGCTGGGCGGCGAGTATATGCAGAACCCCTTATCGGAGTGCTTCCTTGGCGGCCGCAAAATCACGGCCCATCCCTTGGGCGGCTGTCCGATGGGGCGCAACGTCTCGACCGGCGTCGTCGACTATCAATGCCGGGTGTTCGATCCAACGCGCGGAGACGGGCACGGCGCATACGAAGGACTTTACGTTTGCGACGGCTCAGTCGTGCCGACATCGCTCGGCGTAAATCCGCTGCTCACGATTGCGGCGTTAGCCGAGCGAGCGATGAGCCTACTTGGGACGAGATAGAGGGCCGTGGCGACTCTCGAAGAGCCACCGCGTCGGTCCATATTTGCCCGGCGCGGTCGGCGCTCTGCGTCTTGGCTTTGCCGATTATTATTACTTAGAACCTTCCGTATCTGCGCTTGAGCCTGTGCTCGATGACGACCCGGCATCAGCTTGCCCGGTATCTTTGACCATGCCCTTAAAACATCCGGCTTCAAACTCGGTTATCGTGAGGCTGCCATTTCCGTCGCGATCAACTTGAGAGAAATTGACAACGAAGGGCGCCGCACTGCCCTGGCCAAGGGTGTCACCCTCCGGAACAGCTGCCTTCCAAAGCTCGTTGCACCGTTCCGGAGTCAAGACGGCCGATGGCCGGCCCGACGTCATCGTGTTTGTTTGCGCCCAGGCGTAGCCCGAGACGAGCATCAGAGTCAGTCCAGCAAAAATCAGAATCTTGCTCATGGATGTTCTCCTATGCGAGTTGCGCTAGACCAAATAGCCCGGCCGGAGAAGGTTCCGTTCCTATTTTTCCCATCCAACAAGATTGGTTAACCGCAATCGAGGCGCATGAACTATCCATGCTCGGAGAGGACGCACTTCACGTCGTGTGTGGCATGCCACAGCGTTGAAACTGCCGAGGTGTCCGTTTCCAGCCGTCCAGACCAGCCAACCGGAGTGCTTGGGCCGAAACGAAGCCTAACGGGACTAAGCTGCGGCGAGTGACATAGTGACCGCCAAAACATCTCCGTTGAACTGCGTCGTCATTGGCAAACCGCTGCGGCGGAAGACAGACAGCATCGCTCGGTTCTGCGGCAGGACCTGAGCGTCGAACCGGGTGAGACCTCGATCCCTCGCAATCGCCGTGAGATGTTTCAGGAGCAGGGAAGCGATGCCCCGCCCACGAAAATCCGTACTGGTGATGAAGGCGACCTCCGCGCTATTCGGCTCGCTCGCTGCCTCGTTGAGCGCGTAGCGCCCGCCTCCGGTCAGTTGGGCTTCGTTGCCGTTCCCTGCCGTGGCAACGAGTGCCACGACGCGATCGAAGTCGACCTCCGTGATCCGGCGCAGCTCGTCGTCATTCAGGGTTTTCTTGTAGGTGAAGAAGCGCGTGTAGACCGCCTCCCGATCAAGTCCCTGAAAAGCTGACAGAACTGCGCGCCAATCGTCAGGGCGGATCGCGCGGACGGTCACCGGGGTACCATCTCTAAGGGTTTCGGAGGCTAGGTAGCTTCTTGCATCGATCACAGCGCCGCCTCGTGAGAAAGCCTCGCAGCGAATGCGGAAGGTGTCGGATTCATTATATCATCCGATGGCAAACGGGTTCGGTATTTTGCTACACTGCTGCCCTGTTTGGCCCCAATCGGGGCAGTGTCACGAGGCCCGCCATGCCTCTTATCCAGACCAAGCTGGACGGTGCGGTCGGCACCATCACTCTCGATCACGCCAAGAAGCGCAACGCGCTTTCGAGGGAACTCGTCCAGAGCATCATCGCGGCCCTTGTACACTATGAGCGCGAGAACGCCTGGGCGGTGGTCCTGCGTGCCCAGTCCGGCGCCAAGGTCTGGTCTGCCGGCCATGACGTAGATGAGCTGCCGGAAGGAGGGCGCGATCCGCTCGGCTGGGATGATCCCCTGCGTGCTCTGGTGCGAGCAATCGAAGAATTTCCGGCGCCAGTGATCGCGATGATCGAAGGCGGTGTGTGGGGCGGAGCGTGTGAGGTCGCGTTCGCATGCGACATCATCATCGCCGCTCCGAGCGCAACATTCGCGGTCACGCCGGCAAAGCTCGGCGTGCCGTACAACGTGACCGGGATGCTGACCTTCCTCAATGCATGCCCGATGCGCATCGTGAAGGAGATGGTCTTTACAGCGAAGCCGATCTCAGCAGATCGCGCCGAACGCCTTGGCATCGTCAATTCCGTCGTTCCGGCCGAAGAGCTTGAAGCGTTCACGCATGCGCTCACCTGGGACATCGTGCAAAACGCGCCGCTGTCGATCTCGGTCATGAAGGAGCAGCTCCGGATGCTGGCCGGCGCTCATCCCATGAGCCCACGCCGTTTCGAGCGGGTGCAGGGGCTCAGGCGCGTCGTCTACGACAGCTACGACTATGCAGAGGGAATTCGGGCGTTTCGCGAGAAACGCGCGCCGAAATTCCACGGCCATTGAGTGAACCAGAAACGAGACTGCCGCCTTGGACTGCCAAGGGAGGAGGACAAAATGGGAGACCGCAGAACCGCACGCAGCCGCGTGAAAGAGAGCGCGCCTGAGAAGTCCGACGATGGTGTGCTGAACGATGAGGGTAAGCTCAAGCGCAAGGCATTCGAGGAGGAGCTCGAGCGCCTGCATGGCGAGCTCGTGAAGCTACAGGAGTGAGTGCGGCACGAGGGCAAGAAGGTTTGCATTGTGTTCGAGGGGCGCGACGGTGCTGGGAAGGGAGGCGTCATCAAGGCGATCACCGCCCGGGTCAGCCCGCGCGTATTCCGTGTGGTGGCATTGCCCGCGCCAACCGATCGTGAAAAATCGCAAATGTACATCCAGCGCTACCTGCCTCACCTACCGGCAGGCGGTGAGATCGTGATCTTCGATCGCAGTTGGTACAATCGAGCTGGCGTGGAACGTGTGATGGGCTTCTGCGATGAGGATCAAGTCAAACGCTTCCTGAGTATCGTTCCCAACGTCGAAAAAGCGATCACGGAATCGGGAGTCATCCTGCTCAAGTATTGGCTGGAGGTCAGCCCAGAGGAGCAAACCAAACGCCTCGAAGACCGTATCGATGACGATCGAAAAATCTGGAAGCTGTCCGGCATGGACATCAAGTCCTACACCCGGTGGGACGACTACTCCGAGGCGCGCGACGACATGTTCCTGGCGACGGACACCGCTTGGGCGCCCTGGTACGTCGCGCGCTCCGACGACAAGCGACGGGCTCGCCTCAACGTCATCGAGCACCTCTTGAGCAAGATACCGTACAAGAGCGTGCCGCGGGAAAAAGTGAAACTGCCCAAGCGGCGCGTGACGGCGAGCGAGCCGCCCCAATCGGTGAAGGTCGTTCCTGAAGTGCATTGATAGTCGGTCAACTCACTGTGCCGTCCAGCCGCCTTCGATCGGGATGGCGGCGCCCGTGATCTGTGCTCCTGAGTCGCCGCACAGGAAGACGGCGAGCGCACCGATCTGCTCGGCGGTGACGAACTGGTGCGTCGGCTGGGCGTGCAGTAACACGTCGCGCACGACTTGCTCCTCGGAAAGGCCGCGCGCCTTCGCAGTTTCAGGGATCTGCTTTTGGACCAGCGGCGTGAGCACATAGCCCGGACAAATGGCATTGACCGTAATCCCGTGCTCGGCCGTCTCGAGCGCCACCGCTTTTGTCAGTCCGAGGATTCCATGCTTGGACGCCACGTATGCGGACTTGAACGGTGAGGCGACGAGGGCATGGGCCGAAGCAACGTTGATGATGCGGCCCCACTTGCGCTTCTTCATCTCGGGGATGACGGCGCGAATGGTGTGGAACGCCGCAGTGAGATTTATGGCGATGATGGCATCCCACTTCGCAACCGGAAACGTCTCGATGGGTTCGACATGTTGAATGCCGGCGTTGTTAACGAGAACGTCCACCTTGCGGAATGCCTTGTGCGCGGCTTCAACCATCGCGGAAATATCATCGGCCTTTGACACGTCGGCGCCGGAGTAGGCGGTGCCGACACCAAATTCCGTCTCGATGGCTATCCGAGTGCGCTTGATTTCGGTCTCGTTTCCGAGGCCATTCAGCAGAACGTTCATGCCCTGCGCCGCAAACGCGCGAGCGACGGCTAGGCCGATGCCGCTCGTCGAGCCCGTAACGATGGCTGACTTGCCCAGCAATGCCGGCCGCGGCGTTGCGTGGACCTTGGTTGTTGCGAGTCCGTGTTTCATGGCGTCTCCTCCCATTCTTGGCCCGCAACGGGACCAATGCGCTAAAGAGTCATTTCCGGCACCTGCTGCGGGATGACCAGTTCTGCCTCGGTCGCTTTGGAGATTTCTTCGATAGATACTCCGGGAGCGCGCTCGCTAAGCGTCGCGCGATCGCCGGGAAATGTGATGACGGCAAGTTCCGTGACGACGAGATCCACGGGGCGCACGGACGTCAGCGGCAACGAGCACTGCTTGACGATCTTCGACTTCCCCTTGGCGGCGTGCTGCATGGCGACCACCACACGCTTCGCGCCGGTTGCGAGGTCCATTGCCCCGCCCATGCCGGGAACCATCTTGCCTGGGATCATCCAGTTGGCGAGCATGCCCTTCTGGTCGACCTGCAAGCCCCCGAGCACCGTCATGTCGACATGGCCGCCGCGGATCAGCCCGAACGAGATGGCGCTATCGAATGTGCAAGCACCGGGCAATGCAGTGACCGGGCGGCCGCCGGCATCCGTAAGCGTGGGATGCGCCATGCCCGCTTCGGGGATGGGACCGGTGCCGATCAGGCCGTTCTCCGACTGGAAGAAGACATGGAGGTCGGCAGGCACGTAGTTTGCGACCAGGGTCGGAATGCCGATGCCGAGGTTGACGAGCATTCCCGTCCGCAGTTCGCGAGAGATACGTCTTGCGATGATTGTTTGTGCATCCATGGCGGTCACGCGTTTGCGACGAGGTAGTCGACTAGGGGAGCTGGCGTTACGACGTGATCGGGTGCAATCAAGCCGACAGGCACGATGTGCTCGGCGCCGGCTATCACGGTGGCGGCCGCCATCGCGACGAGGGGGTTGAAATTCCTTGCGGTAAGTGCGTACGAAAGGTTTCCGAGATAGTCAGCGAGGAAGGCGTGAACCAGCGCAAAGTCTCCTCGGAGCGGGGTTTCGAGCAGGAAGTCCTGGCCGTCCACGTCGATCTTGCGTTTGCCTTCTTCGACGACCGTTCCTACCCCGGTTGGCGTGAGCACGCCGCCGAGGCCGAAGCCGCCGGCACGGATGCGCTCGATGAGCGTGCCCTGCGGTACCAGCTCCACCGTAAGGGTGCCGGCATGCATCTGCTGCTGCGTTTCTGGATTGAGTCCGATGTGGCTCACGATCGCCGTGCGCACGAGCTTGGCGCTGATCAGCTTGCCGATGCCCGTGCCGGGCTTCGCGGTATCGTTGGCGATGACGGTCAGGTCCTGCTTGCCCTGGCGGACGATTTCGTCCATGAGCCGCTCAGGCGTTCCGACACCCATGAACCCGCCGACCATGAGACGGGCGCCATCCGGAATCATGGCCACGACTTCCGATATCGGCATCGTCTTCATGTGTGTGGCCCCCATATCGGGACTCACGAGATTGGTACTGCGGCGTCAGTCCATGATGTGGTAGCCGCCGTCGACGTAGAGCGTTTCTCCGGTGATCAGTTTGGCGCCATTCATGGCAAGCACGGCCACTGTGACGCCGACGTCATCGATGGAAACTAGGCTGCGGCTTGGCGCCTTCGCCTGGGCCTTCTGCAGGAGCTTGTCGAATTCGCTGATGCCCGACGCCGCGCGTGTCTTGAGTGGGCCAGGAGAGATCGCGTGAACGCGAATGCCCTTAGGTCCTAGCTCTGCAGCCATATATCTGGTGGCAGATTCGAGTGCTGCCTTGACTGGCCCCATCATGTTGTAGTTCTCGACCACCATCTGCGAGCCGTAATAGGTCATCGTGAAAAGGGTGCCTCCGTTCTTCATCAGCGGCTCTGCCAGTTTCGCCATGCGGATGAAGGACCAACAGGAGAGCTCCATTGCAAGAAGGAAGCCGTCGCGCGAGCAATCGACGACGCGGCCGTGGAGGTCGTCTTTCGGCGCGAAGGCGATGGAATGGAGAACGATATCGAGCGAGCCCCACTTCTTGCTCACGGTGTCGAAGACGGCTTCCAGCTCGCCTGGCTTTTGAAGGTCGAGCGGCATCAGCATGGGGGCCCTGACCTCCTTGGCCAGCGGCTCCACGAAGCGCTTCGATTTGTCGTTAAGGTAGGTCACCGCGACATCAGCGCCGAACGCATGAAACGCCTTAGCACAGCCCCAGGCGATCGACTGATCGTTGGCGATGCCGGTCACCAGTGCCTTCTTTCCCTTGAGCAGGGCCAGCGTCGAAAGATCTATCATGCGCGTTTCTCCGCAAGGGCGGACGCACTGCGCTCACGCAGCACGTGCAGCGTATGTGTTGCGATCATCAACTCTTCGTCGGTCGGAATGACAAAGCACGGCACGCGAGCGCCTTTACGGGAGATGCACGGCGCATTTTTCTTGTTGGCTTGCGTAGAGAGATCGAGACCAAGCCATGACAGGCGGCGAATGACAGCCTCGCGAATGACAGGGGCATTTTCGCCGATGCCGGCGGTGAAGACGAAATAGTCGATGCCGCCCATGGCGGCAGCGAGCATTCCCGTGAATAGAGCAATGCGATAGGTGAAGTAGTCCAACGCGAACTTGGCCTGCGCATCTTGGCTTACGAGCAGCTCTCTCACGTCGTTGCTAATTCCGGATAGGCCTTTCAGACCGCAATCCTTGTACAGGAAGGTCTCGATCGCGTCCGCGCTCATCCCATTTTCGCTCATAAGGTAGAGCACAACGCCTGGATCGAGCTGGCCGGGGCGCGTTCCCATGGGTAAGCCGTCCAGAGCCGTGAAGCCCATGGTGCTTTCCACGCTGAGTCCGCCGGAAATCGCGCACATCGAGGCGCCGCTGCCGAGATGCGCGACCACGACGCGGCCATCTGCTACCTCGGGTGCAACCTCGCGAAGGCGCCGCGCGATGAACTCGTACGACAGCCCGTGGAACCCGTACCGACGCACACCCGCCGCATAGAGGGTTTGCGGGATGGCATATCGGTCCGCGACCTCGGGATGGCCCCTGTGAAATGCGGTGTCGAAGCACGCGACCTGCAAGAGATGTGGACGCCGTTGCAGAACGGCGCGTATCGGGGCGAGGTTGTTGGGTTGATGCAACGGCGCCAGCGGTATGAACTTTTCCAGTTCCGCAAGAACGCGTGAAGTGACCGGCACAGGTTCGGCATAGAGCGGGCCGCCGTGCACAACGCGATGCCCGATTGCTGCGGGTAACTCACCGCCGATCTGCGGCCGCAAAAATGCGATGACCTTATCAAGGGCGGCGGGCAGGTCGGGGACTTCGGCCGGTGGCCACGTCTCATCGACGAGGATCTCGCGCTCCGGTGTTACCGCGACCAGCCTGGGGCGCGTTCCGATTCCTTCGATCTGGCCTTTGAATCGCCGTACCAGGCGGTCATCGGACGACGCGACCGCGAAGAGCTGGAACTTGATGCTCGAGCTACCCGCGTTGATGACGAGAATTGTCTCGGTCATGGCTCATGCCCGTATCGGTTCCCGCGCTCTGCGGCTGTGGGCGAGAAGCATGGCGACGGCGCAGGACGCCATGCGCGTGCGAACGTTGTCGGCCCGCGATGTCAGGATCACCGGAACGCGGGCCCCTAGAACGATGCCTGCCGCATCTGCGCCGGAAAGGAACGTCAGGTTCTTGGCCAGCATGTTGCCGGCCTCCAGGTCGGGCACCACGAGAATCTGGGCTTGGCCGGCGACCGGCGACTTGATGCCTTTTATCCGCGCCGCTTCGAGGCTGATCGCGTTGTCGAAGGCCAGCGGCCCATCCAGCACGCCGCCGGTGATCTGGCCGCGATCGGCCATTTTGCAGAGCGCAGCGGCCTCGATGGTGGAGGGAATGCTCGGCGTCACAGTTTCGACGGCCGACAGAATGGCGACCTTGGGCACCCCAAGACCGAGACCTGCGTAGAGGTCGATGGCGTTCTGGATGATATCGCGCTTCGCCATCAGATCGGGGGCGATGTTCACGGCCGCATCGGTGATGAAGAGAGTCTGCGGGTGCGTGGGCACATCCATGACGAAGACGTGGCTGATCCGGCGTCCGGTGCGAAGCCCGGTTTCCCGGTTCGTCACGGCACTCAGGAGCTCGTCCGAATGTAGGCTTCCCTTCATCACCAGCTCAGCCCGGCCTGTGCGGACAAGCTCGACCGCCGTCTCGGCAGCTGCGACACTGTGAGGTACGTCGACGATCTCGACGTCGCCGAGGTCGATGCTGCAGTCTCTCGCCAAGTCGATGATGCGCTGCCTAGGGCCGACGAGGATTGGATCGATCATATTCTGCCGCCCTGCATCCATGGCCCCTCGCAGAGAGGTCTCATCGCATGGATGGGCGACCGCGGCAGGAAGCGGAGACAGACCTGCCGTCGCCGCGATCAGCCGTTCATATTTTTCGTGCCGATGGAGTTGAGAGACAGTGGCCTTCCGGGTCATGGCACTTGTCCTCCCGAATTCACGGGCGCGGCCAGCCGCGCGTACTTACCACTTCAGGAACAGTCCGACGTCGCCAGGCATGCCGCCCGGGAAGCTGATGATCTCGGCGTGAAGCTTGTACCCGAGTGGCCGTAGCTCCTTGTCGAAGAATTCGAACGCCCTCTTTGCGAACCCTTCCAAGGTGCTCGGCCACTCGGGATCCGCGATGTTGATCCGCCGGCCTCCATCACTGCAATAACTGGAGGGAAAAGTGATCACCTGAATTTGGTGCTGCCCACGCTTGGCAGCGATGCTCACCGCCTGATTGATGCGATCGAACACCTCGGGATGAATGTCGCGTTCCATGAACGCATCGCGTAATTCAAGCTGCTGTTGCTCTTTCCTCTTCTTGAGCTTGCGCTCTTCATCCATCTTGTCCGACTCGGCGTCGGAGGAGATTTGGTTCAGATCCGTTGGCTTTAACAGCGTAGACATCACTCACTCCATTCATTGAAGCCAGGTACGCTATCGGACTACTGATGCTTGCCGCCTCGGGCTGGATGCATATGTACGCGCCGGAACGCGGCCGGCGGTGGACGCTTGTGCCCGTTGTCGGGCGCGGCCTCACGCCGGTTATCCAGATCCTCGAGAAGATGCTCGATTTCCGCCCAACGGGCTTTTGCGGCGTCGCTACGGAGGGCGACAGCATCGATCATGCGATGCAAGGCAGCCCCCATCCGCTGCGAGAGCTCGCGATCCTTGGCCAACATGGCGGGAACCGCAGCCATGGCATCGCGCTCATTCAACAGCAGCATCAAGAATTGATCGCGGAAGGCGCGTTTGAACTCTTCGAGGGCATACCCTTTGCCGGCCTCCTTGCGCATTGTGCGAAGGAGATTGAATCCACGCTCGTCGATGACACCATCGGGCATCTTCACATAGATCAGGCAGCGCAAAGCGGCTTCGCGCGGACCGCCCTCGGCTGCTCTGCGTTTGATCTCCGAGATATGCTGGCGAACCAAGGCTATGTGCGCTGTGGTCATGGCGGGTGGTTGGCGTGCACCATCCGATCCGGCCTTGAGTCCCACGAGAGCCTGCAATAAAGGCGCGCCATAGACCGCGTGGAACGTCGCCTCGTACATTCTGTCGCGAACGTCTCGATAAGAATCCAATGAGGCTTCGACGTAATCGGCAAACGCACGTTGAGCCTTCAAGAATGCATTGTTCTCTGCCACGGGCCGGCGCGTCTCGCGCACGTTATCGGCAACCCAGTCCAGGGCTCGCATGAATGGATTTGCTGCCGAGTACATCTCGTACTGGAGACGCAGAGGATGGAGCCGGCGGGTTGTCTCGGCGAGCCCGTCGTTGGCAAAGAAGTGCAGCCAAGGTTGGACGAGCGTCCGGTAGAGGCCGAGGTTTATTTCCGAGACCCGCGCTGCGGTGGCGAATTTCCGATCGTCCGCAGCGTCGTTGCCCCCAAGGGCTCGGATATCGTCAAGAGTCCTCGCCTCGAAGCGCACGACATAGTCCCCGCCGATCAAATCGTCAGATGTGTCCTCGGCGGATCTCGGCGTAATGACCGCTTCGTAGAGGCCAGGCGGGAGAACGTCGATAAGGTCGATGTTGCTCGCGAACTCGTCGTGCTCTTTCCGTGCGACCGACCCGGAGACGAAGATGCCAAGGTGGCCGATCGTTTCATGGATGGCATACACGATCGTCTGGCCGTGTCCCCGGATGTCATCGACCGATCCGTAAAGATCGAGGATCCAGCCGAGGGCCTGCTGTGGCGGTGTGATGTTGTCCGCCTTGGAGCAAAAGACGAGGATCGGCGAGGCAATATTACGGAGGTCGACCTGGGAGCCGTCGCTTGTGTTTAATTTTCCGCTGGATAGCTTGTTGCCGATGAACAGCTCGTCGGCGATGAACTGCATCTCGTCGGCATTGAGCAGCACATGGCCACCCCACCACTGCTCGAACTCCAGATAGCGGGGAGCTTCCTTATCGATATTTGCGTAGAGATTGTATTGTTTGCTCCAGAGCGTATTCGAGGGATTCAGGTTCTCGAAATTCGAGACGAGCCAGGCCCCATCGAACTTTCCGTTGCCGACATCCCCGGTCAGCGCCGTCAGCCAGCTTCCACCCAGAAGGCCACCCGTGTAGCGCAACGGGTTGTCACCTCTTACGCCTGCCCAATAAGACAATGGTGATCCGGCGATAATGATCGGGCCGAAGAGCTCCGGCCGCAAAGCTGCAAGCATCATCACGGCCCAGCCTGCTTGACAATTACCGATGACAGCCGGCTTGCCCTCGGCGTTGGGATGGAGCGCAATAACGCGCTCGAGGAAAGTCGCCTCGGCGTTTGCAATGTCCTCTATCGTCTGGCCAGTCATCGGCTCCGGAAGAAAGCCAATGAAATAGCACGGGTGTCCTGCCTTGAAGGCCACACCGATCTCGCTTTCGGGCTTGAAGCCGCCGATCCCCGGTCCATGGCCGGCGCGCGGGTCCACGACGACGAACGGGCGCTTCTTCTCGTCGATCGCAACGCCCTTCGGCGGCTTGACGCGAACCAACACATAGTTGACGGGCCGCGCCAGCGTGCGTCCATCGACGATGAGGTCGCATTCGAACTTCAGCACGTGCGGCGCCAGCTTGGCGGCGTGCTCCTCATAGCGGGCCGTGCGCTCTCGCATGACGTCGAGCGTGAGAACGCTGCGCTGCCACGCGTCGATCCAGTATTCGATGGCTTCCTGTGCGAGACCGAATGCCCAGGGTCCTTGG
>Ga0196972_1000830_pt1 | contig 11412 bp, 14 predicted proteins | sample S1v_2013CmetaG_FD_148618 | JGI IMG/M metagenome (GOLD analysis project Ga0196972, IMG submission 148618) | Soil microbial communities from Anza Borrego desert, Southern California, United States - S1+v_20-13C | ecosystem: Environmental > Terrestrial > Soil > Desert | place: USA: California... | reverse complement strand
ATTTCATCCCCTCCGTTTTTTATTTGCATCTGATTATCAGATAATCGTCATAATGTTCAAAGCCTAATGCGGTATAGGCTTTAACTGCCGGTATATTCTTTTTCTTTACGGAAAGAGTGGGCAGTTTTCCTTTGTTTATAATCCTTCTGCACATCTCCGAGACCACAGCCTTCGCATACCCTTTGCACCGTTCTTCTTCCGGCGTATAAACGCTGCCAATCTGGTTTATCGTAGGTGTATATGTTTGGATACAGGCTTGGGCTACCATCTTGGGACCCTTTTCCATAATGATAAACTCTTCATCTTTTCCTCTCTGCAGCAGAAGCTTTTCAATCTCTTCTTTATCAACGGTTTGATCAAAGCCTTTTATACGGGCTTCTAGAATAAAATCCACTACTTGATCATTTATCCTATCACCGGCATTTATAAAGCCTGCACCTTCTAATACAAAAGGCTTGAAGCTTTTATTTATAAAATAAGCGCTTTCATCATAGGATTGTATCTCTTTGTATGCTTTGATCCCTTCATACAAGGGCTTTACAATCTTTTGCATACCTAGTAAGAACTCAAAGCTGCGCTCCTTCATTTGTTCTACAAATTCATGTACTGCTTCCTTTGTCTCGAAATGTGGAATACAGCTGCCTAGGTTATAGAAGGGCAGGATGCCTTTTAAGATTTTCCCCTCAAAGTACCCATAATAATCAGCACACCTTCTTACCTCGGGCAAATTATCAACACCAAATTCTATAATATTCGCATACAAGAATGATGTTTCAATTTCGTTCCTCTTCAGATACTCCAGTATCATTTCTTTATCTGCCTGTGTCATTAATCGAATCATACATACACCTCCTAAAATATAAAAAAGGCTTCCATATAAGACAGTTTTGAATTAAGGAAGCCTTTTATGATACTCACTGACGGAACATGCATATTAAGGTGGATTAAATGTTCCTACTCGTATTAAAAAAGCCCACAGAATCACTCATAGTAGTGACTCCGAAGGCTATGGCCCTACGTGTAGGATTAATACGTCCCTATGCTGCTCACATAACAAATGCTTAAGCATACTCACTTTTTACTTATTTTTTCATATTTTTTCCATATTGTCAATATAACTTGGATCATTCAGCGTTTTTGTTATATCTTGCGGAGATTCCAGCTTCATATCTGCATCTACTTCATCAGGATTTCTTGCCCCCCAAAGAGCCAATGCGAATTTTATATTTGCGCCTTTAGCTGAGAGGCAATCGTAATTGGTATCTCCTATATAGATTGCTTCTGTATCAGATACCCCTGAAACCTCCAAAAACTTTAGCAGCGGGTCTGGGTTTGGTTTATGCTTTTTAGTATCATCGGCACAAACATATTCATCCACGTATTCCATCAACCCATAAGGCCTAAAGTCGCGTTCAAACTCTTCCCGCGTCTTGGAGGTGACAATCCCCATTTTTATGTCTTTTGCCTTAAGTGCTCGTAGCGCATCAACTATTCCATCGAACACCTTTACATGATCCTTATATTCGCCCATGTACTTGTTCCAATTATCAACAACCCTATCAGCATCTTTTATGCTTAACTTCTTGAGCGTATCAAGACCGGGTATACCTAAAGCAAAATCCAAAGAATCCAAGGAATATTCCTCACGAAGCTCCTCCCGCAGCACCCGCTGTAAGGATTTCTTCACTGCAAACTCTGTATCAATCAATGTCCCGTCTATGTCAAAAATTATGCATTTAATCATTTGCATTCTCCTTTTACTCTTACAAACAATGTCCGCTTTGTATTCAATGAATATTAAAATAGCATAATCCAATATCTCCTCAACAAAGTGTTTTTGCTCTCACAAAACTGCTCTGATTCAAAAACGCCTCCATTGCCCTCGATAATTTTAATGGAGCCCGTGTTGTCATAATTGCAGGTGATCAGCACCTTGTCCAAGCCTAACTGCTTCGCTTTCTCTAGAGCTAATTTCAAGACTTTCTTTCCATACCCCTTCTGTCTGTGCAGCGGTGATATGTCATACCCGATATTGCCCGCATAGGTCCTAACAAACTCATGGTCGCTGCAGGTCCTGATTCTTGTTGTCCCAAGAACCTGGCCTTCACCATCCGTCAACCAAAAGGTATGGGCTGGTGCCCAGTCTACAGGTACATCAATCCCTTTAGCATGATTTTCAAGCATTAGAACATATTTATCAAAATCCACCAAAGACTCCTTGTACATTTCGTAGTAATCTGTTTCGCCCGAGTTCTTATATGCATTGACCATTATCGCAAACTGCTCTTTGAATATATTGTGAGGTTCTGTTAAAAAAATACTGTTATTCACTGCCATCCCTCCTATATGCTATATAATACCTAGTCCTACATTTCATCTGTCTCCGAAAGCGTCTGCTCATTTTCTTCCTCCGCTTCCACCCCCTCAAAATTCCCGCCTATACTTAGACCTCCAAATATCTTAAGTACCAGCAGCAAGGGTAAATATGCCAATAAACCTATCACTATACCAAATATCGCAAAAATAATCGGCCCCATGAAAAGAGAGGCTACACCGCCTGCAACTCCAGTTAATACAGTTGTCCCTAGGCTCGCCCTTACGTTTCCTCCTAACAGCCCCGCTATAAGCATCAGCACACCAAAAAATACACCCATTGCTGTAGATATCAGAACTGTTATCTTCATAAAAGAACCGAACCTTAACTTTCTGACAATGATTTTGTCCATATTCATTACCACCCTTCTTCCTGGACTACATCATGCAATCTTTATGTTTAACGCTGAAAGCAATGATTATTCTCTTTCTTGATTTTTGTATACTTTCTTAAAGTATGAACATGCATAGGATAGAACCTGCTGCATTGATGCTCTAACAGACTATTCAATTCATCCAGCGGCACCCACCTAAGCTTTCTCGTTTCATTGGTACTGACAGCCAAACTGCCCTTTGCCTTGCAAATGAATATCTGCACCATAATAGGATAGGTCCCCTGTAAATTCTGAGCGTTTGCAAAAGGTTCATAGCTCAGGACCTTATAACCGTTAGACTCAAAATAACGGGACTCTGCTTCCCCATTTATTTCAGTAACCTCAAGGCCGGTCTCTTCATATATTTCCCTTCTCAGGCAGTCATAAATATTCTCAAATTCTCTTATTTTGCCTGCCGGAATCTCAATCAATCCATCTTCAAGAGGCGCATCCTCTTTGCAGCGCTCCTGAATCAAAATATGCAGAGTATCCTCTATCCACTGCTCCACTATGCCGCCTACGCCGGGTTTCATGAATTTTTCCATACGCATCTCCTTATCTTACAGTTTTTAACAGTGTATATTTCTCCCTGCTTTTGCCAAAATCCTTTTTATAAACCGTAACCGCTTACTCATTTTCTCTATCCTCAAAGGAAATCCCCCCACCTGATAGCTGCATCTGCGTTATTGCCTTATAGTACTGCTTCGGTGATAAGCCAAAGGTCTTCTTAAAAGCTCTTACAAAGCTTGAATAATCCCTGAAGCCGGATTGATCAGATGCGTGGGAAATCTGCATTCCGTTTTTGATTAAGGCTGCAGCTTTGGCCAGTCTTTTCTGAAGGATATAGTGATGCAGGGTATAGCCCGTCTGATCCTTAAAATGATGCATCAGATAATATCTGTTCATATAAAAATTATCAGCAATATGGTCTATAGATAAATCACTTTCCAAGTTTTCATTAATATAAGACAGGATGCCTACGATTCGCTCGTCATATTGGATATCCTTTTCATCCTGCTGAGTCTTGCTGCCAAGTATCAGCCTGTTCAGATATACGATAAGCTGAAGAAATATGGAATTCTGCAGTATTTTACCTCCAAAATCCTTATCTCGTATGGCTTTCTCCAAAGCAAACAAACTATCCTTTACCATATTCAATTTCTCCGAATTCAAACGGAACAGGCTGATTTTTTCTTCCATAGCATATTCAAAGCAAGTAAATAAGTTGCTGTCTCCTGCACTGTGGCTCAGAAGAAAGTGAGAGTTCACCCATATGATGATTCTCTCATAGACCTCGTTTGGATCGATAATGGGTTTGTGCAGCTCATTGCCGCCCACAAAAAGAATATCCCAGGGCTTCAGCTTATAATGCTTCCCCTCAACCACATAGGTCACATTGCCTGAAATAAAAACAACAATCTTGTTGAAGTCGTGATAGTGAAAGGTATGCTCCTCTGATTTCTTGTCCTTCAGGTGAAAGAACCTGAAGTCTTCATCGAGATAGCCCTTTTTAATTTTTAATAAAGCCTTCTCTTCCAAGTGCAACCGCCCTCCTTGACAGGCATATATCATCATTATAGCACTTTTTGCAATATTTTTACCATTATTCGCAATAAAAATTGTATTTAATTAGGATATAATAGTGGTAAAAGAGATTATTGGAGGTATGTGTATGAAGTTATTAAAGGCCTATAAATCTTCTGTTATTCTGCTTGCCGCGGTATTGATAGGTGGTTTGATAGGGGCTGTTGTAGGACCTAAGGCTGCAGTAGTAGAGCCTTTGGGTGATTTATTTCTAAACCTGATGTTTACAATCATTGTACCCCTGGTGTTTTTCAGTGTCACTTCAGCAATCGGCAATATGGTAAGCATGAAGAGACTTGGGAAAATCCTGTTTTCCATCTTTATCGTCTTCACAAGCACCGCATTGCTTACAGCTGTAATTGCCTTCATCGGCGCTATGATCATGAATCCAACAAAAGGCATTGATACCGCTGCCGTTCAAAGCTTAATGGCGAATGTAGAAGGTGCTCAAAGCACTGACCCGGTAAGCTTTCTGAAGCAGCTTGTAAATACATTTACAACAAATGACTTCCTGAATCTGTTCTCTAGAAAGAATATGCTTCAGCTGATTGTCTTCTCTATAGGCTTTGGTGCTTCCATTGCTCTGGTAAAGGAAAAAGCGCAGCCTCTTGCTAAGTTGATGGATGCAGGTGCCAGCGTCATGATGAAGCTGGTCGACATCGTAATGTATTATGCACCTATCGGTCTTGGCTGCTACTTCGCATCAGTTGTAGGTCAACTGGGCCCGCAAATACTGCAGGGTTATTTGAAATCCTTTGTATTATATCTGATATTAAGTGCAATCGTTTACTTCGGACTATTTACAATCTATGCATTTATCGCAGGAGGCAAGGATGGAATAAAGTCCTTCTGGAAAAATGCTGCAACCCCATCCATTACGGCATTGGCAACCTGCTCCAGTGCAGCCTGCATACCTGTTAATCTGGAATATGTAAAGAGAATGGGCGTTCCTGAAGATATCGCAGAAACTGTGGTTCCCCTTGGTGCCAATACCCACAAGGATGGCTCAGTAATAGGCGGTGTTCTAAAGATCGTTTTCCTGTTTGGTTTGTTTGGATATAACATGACAGACATCAGTTCTGTATTATCCATCATATTCACAGCCTTCCTGGTAGGAGCTGTAATGGGTGCAATTCCTGGCGGCGGTATGATAGGCGAAATGCTGATCATCAGCGTATATGGCTTCCCGGTTGAAGTACTTCCTATCATCGCAGTAATCAGCACTATTATAGATGCTCCTGCAACTCTATTGAACTCAACAGGCAACACAGTATGCTCCATGATGGTTGCAAGATTGGTTGAGGGCAAAGGTGTCAAATCACACCAATTGGCACAGGAAAAGGCCGCATAGATAGACTACATAGACAGTAGAAAAGCCCCATAGATAACATATTATCTATGGGGCTAATTTATTGTTCACTACTTATGCGCCATGGCTTATTTCAGCCTTTTTGGCCGATATCTTGCCCAGCCTGCTGAGCACCTTGTCTGTGCTCCAGAAGAATCTGTCCTCTCCGATATATTCCTTCATGCCGCATCTCTCAAACATTTCCATAACAGCGGGCTGTATGCAGGTAAAGTAAACAGCTTTATCCTGCTGTGCCAGGCGCACACATAAATCCTCCAGCACCTTTACCCCCGATATGTCCGCCAAGGGTACTCCCCTCATGGAAAATATCAGAAGATCCTTCTCGGCAAAGTCCGATAGCTTCTCTTCCAGCTTATTGGCTGTACCGAAATATAATGGCCCTGTAATATAGATTACGCATGCACGTCTGTGATTCTCGTTGTATTGTGTTTTATCTTTCAGCTTGTTTGGGTCTATATCACTTACATTGATCTGCATATCCGAAACCTTGATTATAAACGTCACGATGGAGAAGAATACGCCTATGATGATTGCAATGGTCAAATCGAATACCACTGTAGCTGCCATAGTTATCAAATACTGCAGCATAGCCGTCTTTAATTTCTTTTCAAAAATATCCTTGATTACATGCCACTCGTTCATTCTCCATGCTGTGACTATAAGTACACCTGCCAAGGCTGCCAACGGAATAGCAGACATGATTCCCGCTAGAGCAAACATGGAAAGCAGCAATACAATAGCATGAAATATGCCTGTCAATCTAGTTTGTCCCCCGGATGAAATTGCTACGCTGGTACGCGCAATTGCAGCCGTAGCCGGCACGCCGCCAAAGAAGGGCAGTATGATGTTGCCGACCCCCTGTGCTATGAGCTCCTGACCTGCATTCAGCTTTTCATTCTTCATACGGCCTGCGGAGGCTCCGCAGAGAAGACTTTCTATCAAGCCCAAGGCCGCTATGCTGATAGCCGGTATAAACAAATTCTGAATCTGATCCATATTGATGCCGCTTAATCGAAGTCTATCCTGAAGGAAAAGAGTCCTGGGTATCTCTCCTACATTGTCTATTGGCAGCTTGAACGCTGCTGTTGCGATGGTGGCTAAAATGATAGCCGCCAAGGAACTAGGACAGTATTGATTCAGCTTCTTAGGGTAAATAAGCATAAATATTATAACAGCTATGCCAACCAAAAAGGCTGCTGCATTAAAGCTTTGCACTGTGGTGAAGTAACTGGACAACTTTGCTAGTGTACTATGTCCGCTGGATACAAAACCTGTGATATTGTTGATTTGGCCTAATGCGATAATGACCGCGATTCCTGATGTGAAACCGGTTATTACAGGAAGAGGAATAAAAGAAACCAAATCTCCCAGTTTAAAGATTCCTGCAATCAGCAGCAGGATACCTGATATGACACAAGCGATAAATACGCCCTGCAGTTGATACTGAGCAACCAGCGATACGAGAATAGCCGTCATAGCTCCGGTGGGACCTGATATTTGATAGGAAGCACCGGACAAAGCACCGATAAACAACCCTGCAATGACTGCCGTTACGATGCCGGAGGCAGCACTGGCTCCGCTTCCCACCCCAAAGGCCAAAGCCAAGGGCAGTGCTACGGCTGCTACTGTAATCCCGGACAGTAAATCTTTGCTGAACTTTTGCTTGTTATATCCCTTAAATTCATTTTTTAATTGGAAGATGTAACTGTTAAATAAGTTCATAGCTATGCTCCTCTATACAAAAGGTTTTTGGGTAAAAAAACCCATCGATTATAATTCTATGCCTGGTGCGTATTTGTGTCAAGAAAGGCTATCCCATATTATTCGTCGCCAGCTGAAGCTAAATGCTGAATTTCTGCATAATACGAAGGATAGCCCTGTACGAGATAATTATATGTATTTACATGATAGATGAAACAAAGTCAGATATTTTGTCAACTAGGAAATAAATACAACAAAACCCCTTTGCCTCTGCAAAGGGGTTTTATTATGTTCTTCGTTTAGTATATCCTTGCTCCAAAAGGGATCAACCCCAGCTTGGCAAATTTAAAATGCTGAATGCCAAAAGGTATCCCTACAATAGTTGCACAGAATATCAGTCCTATCACCAAATGGCCTATAGCAAATTCCCATCCGAAAACAATCAACCATATGATGTTGAAAATCAATCCCCCGACTCCAAAGTGTCCCAATTCTATTTCCTTTCCAAAAGGCCACAATACAAAAGCTGCAATCTTGAAGCACTGCACACCAAAGGGGATTCCTATCACTGTCAAGCATAGAACCAATCCCGACAAAAACCATAGAACAGCCGCAATGATGCCGCCAAACACCAACCATATGATATTACCCAAAAAGTTCATTTATTTACCTCACTCCTGCCTAATAATATCTAATCACAGTATATTCCTGTCAAATTCCAAAGTGACATATCTGCTGTATCATCGTGGTAAGTTTATATCGAAAGAATATCAAATATTATGTGATTATACCGCTGTAGTAGTGGTATGATATCTAATATACTAATTATTTAAAGGAGAAGTCTGATTATGAAGCACAAGTTCCTTATTTATTCAGATTACATATGACCTTTTTGCTATATCGGCAAAGGTATTGTCGACCAATTGAAAAAAGAATTCAGCATTGAAGATGAGTGGCTGCCCTTAGAGATTCACCCGGAAACTCCGAAAGAGGGAACACCCATAACCAAGCTTTTTCCTAAGGATTCTTTAGAAAGAATGTATGCCAGTTTGAAAAATGCAGGCGAGCAGTATGGAATTGATTTCAGAGGAAATGATTTATTGTCAAACTCTCATCTTTCTTTGGCAGCAGGTGAGTTTGCAAAAGAAAAGGACAAATTTGAGGAATACCACGAGAGAGTCTTTCATGCCTATTTCAGTGAGAAGCTGGACATTGGCGATACCAAGGTGCTGACAAGTATCATTGATAGTATAGGGTTGGACTCAGAAGAAATGGAAAGAAGATTCGAGGACGGGACCTATGAAAGCATATTAAAAGCAACTCAAGAGACCGCTCATAAATATGACATTAGAAGCACTCCAACCTTTATTATAGATGGTAAATATGCCATCGTTGGAGCACAGCCCATTGAAGTCTTTAGGCAAGCGCTTTTGGAAATAGAAAAGCAGTAGGGTTTATGAAATTTGATTAAATTCCTTCCATAGCACTCCTTTTCCTTCATTTATCCTGTTAGCTATATCTTTCCATGAATGCCCCAAATTGTTCTATCACACACTAATAGAAGCAATTATTCTGTGATAAACAATAGGAGGGAAAGCATGAAAAAAGTTTGCAAACTAATCACAGTGCTGTTTGTCATGTCCATTCTGCTGAGCGTGCTAAGCGGATGTGCCGCACAGGATAAAATGGAGCTGCTCAATGCGTTTGAGAAGACAGCCGGTATACATTCTTATGAGAATCATTCGTCCTTTGAGGTTCAGAATGTCTCCCTAAGCTCTACTATGGAAGAAGCTGCTGCGATAGAACCATTGGTCTCCATGCTTAACGGCGTCAAAATGGATATGCACCAAAAGGTCTCACAAAATCATGAGCAGACAATTATGAAAGCTCAAATGGATATGGCTTTCACAATAGAAGGTACAACCGAACACACCACCATGTGGCTGGATTATGACCTAACAAAAAAACCACCAGTCATAAAGAGCATTGCAAAGCTTCCCGCGTCTGCCTTAGGCACAATTCCCGGAACTGAAAATGGCGAAATGTATATGGTTATGAACAATACGCTGCCGGAGGAAGCCGGAGATTTCCCCCTGGATGAGTATAAGGAATCTTTAGAATCCGTTAGAAGCTTTCAAACTGAAATTCTTAACATGATCAAACAATATGCGATTGATAAGGATCCTAACTTTGTGGTAGTTACACAGCTGCCTGACCGAACCGTTAATGGAGAGAAACTTAAGGTATATCAGTTAAAGCTGACCAATGCGTCCCTAAAGGCTTTGATGAAGTATATGGCTGCCGAAATGCCCCAAGATGAAAGTACAAAAGAGCTCATCAAGGAATTTATTATGACCACCATATTTATGACAGAAGGTACTGAGGCCGGAATGGATTTAAGCGATACCTTTGAAAAATTCAGGGATGGCACATCAACCTTCAGTCAAGACCTGAACAAGACCCTGGAAGCTTTGGATGATGTAACTATGCTTGGCGACCAAGGCATCGTCATCGACTATTTAATAAACGGTCAGGGTTATATTGTTGGTCAGACAGGTATTATCGACCTCTACATGAGCACCCAGCAGGTAGACGATGCATTGGAAAAGCTTTCTCCAAATGGAGACTTCCCTGAGTCCAACAAGCATGAATTTTTGGAGGCTACTGCTACGCTCAGCCTGAAGGTCAGCAGTGAAACAAGCAGAATCAATGAAAATATCACTATTGAATATCCAGTGCTGACACCTGAAAACACCTTAGATTTCAACGATATGGAAGATTTCGCTGCAGTCAGTGCCAAAGCTGTAAGGCAGCAAGCAAGCGTCCGCAAGAGTCCTGCTTCACCCGAAAGCATCCAAGCAAGCAGTAAAGCAAAGGAAGAAAGAATCAAACCAATTGTGATCGGCAAGCATGTCATTCTTCCTTTGGAACCGGTTTGTAAGAGCTTAGGAATCACCTATAAAAAGGGCAAGGATAACAGCTACAGTATCGTATATAATAAGAAGACAATACGCTTCACAAGCAGCAGCAACGAAATCACAATAAATAACGCGCCGGCTTCATTAAGCCTTCCTGTGATGGATATAGAAAACCGTTTATTTGTTCCTCAGGAGTTTGTAGAACGATACCTGAGTGCAAATGTCGTTCTTAACGAAAGTGATAAGACTGTTACGATCATCAAAAAGTAACAAAAAGGTCATCTGAAAGTTCAGATGACCTTTTTGTTTTATTCATTTTTCTTGTTACGCAATTCGTCATATATTCTCTCATACTGCTGTTCTTGTTCCTCATATCTATCCAAGAATTCTCTTGAATATTCTTCAGAGAAATAGTCCCTATATCTTCTGCTGACTATATATTTAAAAGCATTCATCAAAAATCACTCCTTTAATCAAATCGATCTATAATTAATAATTATTATCAATTATAGTTTGTTTCAATTACAGAAAATAATGCAAAATTGTGATAGCAGTATTTTTCAACAACACATTTAATTGGCAACAAAAAAATAAGAGACCAACTTTTCAGTTGGTCTCAAAATTCATCTTATCTCTTAAGTTTCATACCCGCGATCCGCTGTCTTGCTATAAAGAATATATTGATATATGCAATGGCTGTAACAATAATAGCAATAGGATATAAATCAGCTCTGCCGGGCAGGAACAGCATGGATGTAAAGAAGATTGAGACTAAAACAAATAATATTACCAGATAAATAGCCTGGAACTCTCTTTTCAGGCGCATAAAAGGAATCACAAATATTATTCCCATAATGAATCTGTTGCGCAGCTCCCAATCAATCATTTGAGTCAGTCCTGTTCCGGTTTTGGTCCTTTCCATTATTGTAACCGCTATCAGGAAAAACATATAAAGGCCTAATATAACTTGTAGAATTTTTGTTGTCCTAAAAAGAAAACCATCTTTCACTATGTAACCCTCCTATTAAGCATATGATTTATTATTACAAGATTTTAATATCTCCATTATATCAATTAATATAGTATATATATA
>Ga0196972_1000829_pt1 | contig 11423 bp, 11 predicted proteins | sample S1v_2013CmetaG_FD_148618 | JGI IMG/M metagenome (GOLD analysis project Ga0196972, IMG submission 148618) | Soil microbial communities from Anza Borrego desert, Southern California, United States - S1+v_20-13C | ecosystem: Environmental > Terrestrial > Soil > Desert | place: USA: California... | reverse complement strand
GAAAATCGAGATGGACATCGTCAGCTCGCCGTAGAGCTTCTTGCCGTCCTTCTGCGGGAAGTTGAGGGTGCCGACGTCTTCGATCTTCTTGCGCACGCTGTCGAAGTACATCGCGTAGCCGACCTCGCGCGTGCTCGGCGAAATGAAGGTTTTGCGCGGGCGCTTGTTCTCGTCTTCGATACGCTTGGAGATCTCGGCCTCGCGCCGAAGGATTTCCCGCGCGTTCTCGAGCGCGTCGCCCATGTCTGCCTGCGTCGGCGTTTCCTTCGGCTTGACGTGGTCCTTGACCGGAGGCGCGGCCTGGGCATTTTTCTTGTTCAGTTGCGCCAGCATGCGCTGCTGGCGCTCGAGCTCATCGATGCGGCGCTGGATGGCTTTCATGCCCTCGCCGTCTTCGGCCCGCCGCATGTCGGGCAGCGGCGACTTGGAACGGCCGTTGTCGGCATTGCCGCCGCCATCGAGGTTGGCCTGCGCCAGCGCCTCGGCCTTGATCGGCTTGCGGTCATGCTTGGCGTTGACGAGGATGACTTCGAGCCCCGGATCCATCGGTTTGAATTTGAAGGTATCCGGCGGCGCGAACCGCACTGCCAGCATCGCGCCGTGCAAGAGGATCGACGCCGCGACAGCGATGGACAACGTGCGGTTTTCAAAAAGGAGCATCACGCGGAAACGGGCTAGCGGTTGCGAACGCCTTGAATTTTACGATAAACCTCGCCGCAAATCGGCCAAGTTTTCATTCTTGTGCCGATTCCGCATTCGCTTCGGTTTCGGCGATGGCAATTTCGTCATCTTCGATCACCGCGGCCTCGGTTTCGGCGGTCGCCGTTGTCACTTCGATCAGGCGCGCTTCCACCGTCAGGTCGACCTCGTCCCAGCGGATCAGATCGAGCCGCACCTGGGTACCGCGCGCGACTTGCGGCATACCGGGCAGGCGGATGATGAGCGGGATGTCGACCAGACGCAGCACTTCATCCTTGAGCACGACCGCGTTCACCTGCCTTGCATTTTCCTGGGCCAGCCAGCGCAGGCACCAGTAGCGCTCCATGCCGGACTGGAAGTCGGCATAGGCGGCGTAGGCGGCGTCGAAGGCCGAGACGATAGCGAACAGGTCGGCGTCTTTCGGCTTGAAGGGTGCGACCAGCGGCGCGGTCACGCCGTGTTCGGCGCAGGCCAGGATCTGCCACTGGTTGACGAGGTCGGTGTAGCGGCGCAGCGGTGAGGTGCTCCAGGCATACTGGTCGACACCGAGGCCCTGGTGGGGCGCGGCGTGGGTGACCATGCGCACCTGCATCTTGGCGGCCCAGCCCCCGCCTCCGCCTCCTTGGCTGCGGTAGATGCCGGGAACGCCGTGGTCGTGCATCAGCTTGCCCCAGGTGCTATTGGCAAAGATCATCAGCTCGGCGACGATCTTGTCAAGCGGCGCGCCGCGTTTGCGGCGGACGATGCTCACCACGTCGTTTTCGACGTAGAAGTTGAAATCGACGCGGTTGGCCTGTTCCGGTTTCAGGCCGAAGCTCTCGCGCTTGGCCATGCGCCCGCGTTCGAGCACCTGCGCCCACTGCCACAGCAGTTCGATGTCCGCCTTGTGCGGATAATCGCCGGTGCCGGCGTTGAGGTTTTCCTCGGTCACCACGTCGTCGAGATCGTTATGACGCAGGTTGGCCGCGATCGGCACCGCCTCGGCGCGGGTCTCGGTGGACACCACGGTCCAGGTTGCGGGATCCAGCGTGGCGTAAAGCGAGAGTGCCGGGCAAGTCCGTCCCTCGGCCAAGGTGAAGGCCTCAACCAGCTCATCCGGCAGCATGGTGATCTTATCGCCCGGCATGTAGACCGTGGAGAGGCGCTGGCGCGCGATGGCGTCGAGCGCATCGTTGCGCTTGATGCCAAGGCCGGGCGCGGCGATGTGGATGCCGACCCGCAGCTTGCCGTCGGGGAGGTGGACGACCGAAAGCGCATCGTCGATCTCGGTGGTGGTCACGTCGTCGATCGAGAACGCCTGGACATCCGCGACAGGAAGTGAATCGACTGCCGGGATCGGCACGGCCGGGAAGCGCGTGCCTTTCGGGAAGTACTCGAACAGGAACTTCGACAGGTGCAGTTCCTTCGGGGAAGTGATGCCGCCCGTGGCAAGCATGAGCCGCTGCGGCGTCGTCTGCATCGCCGCGGCCGCTTCTTCCAGCGCCTTGTACTCGATACTGTTCTTGTCCGGCTTGAACAGCAGCTGCATCACGATCGGCTTGAACGCGTCGGGAAGCTGGTTGGCCTTGAGCTGTTCGACGTACTGCGCCTGCACGATCGCCTGCTGCTTCTTCTTTTCGATGCCGGCGAGCGCCGCCTTGAGCGACGCCTCGGGTGCGGCCTTGTAGCGGCCCTTGCCCTTCTTGTAGAAATAGATCGGCGAGCTGTGCAGCTTCAGCAACAGTCCGGCCGCTTCGTGCGGCTTCGGTTCGTGGCCGAAGTATTCGGTGCCCAGCTCGGCGTAGCCGAACTCGTCCTGGCCGGCGACTTCCCACAGGAAGTCGAGGTCGACCTCGTCCGCGACCACTTTCGCATCGCTCAGCAATTGCGCGGGATCGGGCGACGCGAACTGGAACAGGATGTCGCGCGCCTTGACCTTGGTCCGCTTGCCGGTCTGCATTTCGACCTGGTAAGCCTCGCCTTGCTGGGACAGTACGGTACCGGCCTTGAAGTCGCCGGATTCCTCAAAAAATAAATTCATCGATTACCAAGCCTGTCAGCTGAATTGGGTTGCGTGCGCGGCGCCTTGAGTTCCGCGATCGCAGGCAGGAAGAGTTCCGTCACGAGCAACACGCCATTCCTGCGGCGGTACAAGCAGCGCCGTGCGAAAAGCGGCGCCGCGAATTCTTCGTTTCCGAGAGCGGCGCGGGCGCGCTCGACGAGCGGATGCTGGGCCCGCAAGCGTGCATACTGCAGCCGGCCGCGCAGCACCATCGGATCGCCGAACAGCGTGGTGCCGAGCGAGCGCTCGCCGAGTGTGCCGAAAAACGGCCAGTCGGAAGTGGTCGCGCTGAGCGGCACGATCGTGTGCGCAAACACGACCGGACGGCCGTCGCATTGCAGCAGCACTTCGCGCTCCTGCACGTGGCTGCGGCGCCGCAGCTCCACCATCTCCGCTTCATCGGTCAGGCACAAACCGCGCTCCTGGCGCAGGCGCCGCACGCGGAAATGCTCGCTGCGCGCCATCAGTTTGCGCGTGAGCGACATCGTGTCGGTCAGCCAGCCGCGCATTTCGCGCGTCGGGTTGACGCCGTTGACATGCGCCACCCAGCGCGCGTGTCCTACCGCAAACGGTTTCACGCAGAGTCTCCCGGCCGGACACCGCAGAATGCGAGCACCTCGTCGACGTACTGCGCAAACTCCGAGATGCCGTGGTCGCTGCCTTCGATGATGTGCTGCCGCGCGCCGGGATAGTGCGCCGTCATCTCGCGCCAGTCGAGCACTTCATCGCCGGTTGCCGCAATCAGGAAGTACCGTTCCGGGCGGGTAATGCGGTCGACGTCCAGCGCCTTCAGTTCCTCGATGTACTCGCGCTTGAACTCGAAGGGCGCATCCGTGTGGTAACCCGTCGTCACCCCGACGTACTTTTCGAGGTCGCGCGGCGGCTTTACCGCCGGGTTCAGCAACACCGCGCGGCAGCCGATCTTTTCGGCAAGCCAGGTCGCGTAGTAGCCGCCCAGTGAGGAGCCGACCAGAGTGGCGCGCTCCCCATGCGGCGCGATCAGTTGCTCGGCGAGTTCAATGGCTGCACGCGGTGAAGCAGGCAGCTGCGGGCACTGATATTCCGCCGCCCTGCCGAGGGACGCCATGCGCTCTCCAATCAAGCGTGCCTTGAAGGACAACGGCGAAGAACGGAAACCGTGCAGGTAGAGAATCATTATGCAAGCGCGTCCAGGATCTTCTGGTGGACGCCGCCGAAACCGCCGTTGCTCATGACCAGCACATGGTCGCCCGGTTGCGCCGCCTTCACGATCGCCTGCACCAACGTGTCGAGGTCGTCGTAGGCGCCTGCCTTCGCGCCCAGCGGCGCCAGCGCTTCGCCCAGGTTCCAGCCGAGCGCATCCTTGCCGGATTTCGCGCCGTAGCCGAACACCAGGTCGGCGTCGGACAGGCTGCCCGGCAAAGCTTCCTTCATGGTGCCGAGTTTCATGGTGTTCGAGCGCGGTTCCAGCACGGCGAGAATGCGCCGTGTGCCGATCTTCTTGCGCAATCCGCCCACGGTTGTCGCAATTGCCGTCGGATGGTGCGCGAAATCGTCATACACGGTGATGTTGTTCACCGTGCCGCGCACTTCCATGCGGCGCTTCACGCTCTCGAAGCGCGACAGCGCCTCGATCGCCACGGAAGGCGGCACGCCGACATGGCGGGCGGCCGCGATCGAAGCGACTGCGTTGAGGCGGTTGTGTTCGCCGGTCAGCGCCCAATCCACCTTGCCCTGCATCTCACCCTTGAAAAGGACGTCGAAGCTGCCGTCCTCGTATTCCTTCAGCGCCCAGCCTTCTTCGGCGCCGAACCATTCTGTCTCGCTCCAGCAGCCGCGCGCAATCACGCGTCGGAGAGATTCCTCGCGCCCGTTGACCACCAGCCGGCCGACGTTGGGCACGGTCCGCACCAGATGATGGAACTGGGTTTCGATCGCGCCCAGGTCCGGGAAGATATCGGCGTGATCGTATTCCAGGTTGTTCAGGATCGCGGTCTTCGGACGGTAATGGACAAACTTGCTGCGCTTGTCGAAGAAGGCGGTGTCGTATTCGTCGGCCTCGATCACGAAGAAGCTGGAATCGCCGCCCTTGCCCGACAGGCGCGCGGAGATGCCGAAGTTCATGGGCACGCCGCCGATCAGGAAGCCGGGATCGTAACCGGCGTGCTCCAGGATCCAGGCCAGCATCGACGAGGTGGTCGTCTTGCCGTGCGTTCCGGCCACCGCCAGCACCCATTTATTAGAGAGGATGTGTTCGCCGATCCACTGCGGGCCGGAGGTGTACGGGAGGCCGCGATTGAGGATTTCCTCCATCAGCGGATTGCCCCGCGAGACGACGTTGCCGATGACGAAGAGATCCGGTTTCAGGTCGATCTGCTCCGGGCCGAAGCCTTCGGTCAGTTCGATGCCCTGCGCCTGCAGCTGGGTGCTCATCGGCGGATAGACATTGGCATCGCAACCGGTGACCTTATGTCCGGCTTCCTTGGCCAGCACCGCGAGTCCGCCCATGAAGGTGCCGCAGATGCCGAGAATATGGATGTGCATTGTGTTGTTTCAAAATAAATAAAAAACACTGACTGAATTCCGCCGCAACAGGTCAAATACCGTGCAGGCTGCCGAATTCGCAGAACCCGGCATTTTACCCGACCCGCGGTCTCGCGCCGTACAGAGTATCATCGAGTCCCATGAGCAATTTCACCACCAATACCGAGATGCTGCGTGCCGAGATCGCCGCCGCAGCAGCGCGCCTGATTGCCGAAGACGGGGCGGACTACGCCACCGCCAAGAAGAAAGCGGCCAGACAAGTGCTGGGCAACGCGAAGGTTCGCGGCGAGATCATGCCGGACAACGCACAGATCGAAGAAGAAGTACGTGTATACAATGAACTCTTTTTCGCCGACACCCAGCCGGCGCGCCTGCTGCACCTGCGCAAGCTGGCGGTGCGCCTGATGGACGAACTGGCCCGCTTTTCCCCGTACCTGACCGGCGCGGTCTTGAATGGGACAGCGGGAGAGCACTCGGATATCCATCTGCAACTCTTCGCCGAGAGCGCAAAGGACGTCGAAATTTTCCTTCTTAACAAGAATGTGGAATTCGAGGTCTCGGAAACCGCCCACTTCAGCGGCCGCGGCGACGCGGTCGAGACGGTCAGCTTCATGTGGCACGGGGAAGGCGTGCACCTCGCCCTGTATGAAGCGGACGACGTGCGCGGCGCCGCCAAACCCGGAGCGGACGGACGGCCCGGACGTGCAAATGGTGAGGCAGTACGGGCATTGATTGCGGAATCAGAGCAAAAATGAAGAAAAATACGATTCTTTTCGGCGGCGTTGCAATCCTGTTCGCCGCTTTCGGCATTTTTTTCGCCGACCAGCGCCTGGCGCCCGGCCCGGCGCAAGCTTCTGCTGTCAGCACACTTCTGTCGCAGTCCATGAAGGATGCCAACGGGCAGGAGCAGGCGCTCGGCCAGTGGAAGGAGCATGCGCTGGTGGTGAACTTCTGGGCGACATGGTGCGCGCCCTGCGTTGATGAAATGCCGGAATTATCCGACTTGCAACGTGAGATCGCGGCGCAGAAAGTCCAGATACTCGGCATTGGCATCGATTCTGCTTCCAACATCGCCGAATTCGCCAAGAAATACAGCATCAGCTATCCGCTGTACGTCGGCGGAGTCAATGGCACCGAACTGTCGCGCCAGCTCGGCAACCAGGGCGGCGGCCTGCCCTTTACGGTTGTAATCGGACGTGACGGACAGGTAAAAAAGACCTTCCTCGGCCGCCTGAAAATGGATGACTTGCGGAAATCCCTTAGCGGACTGTAGCCGCGAAAGCATCTTTTCCCTTGCCAGTCAGAATCATTTGACGGCAAAATGCGGCATCCTCGGCAAACGGAGTCGTAACTCCATGGCAAAAAAACTTCTTCTGGTCAATGGCCCGAACCTGAACCTGCTCGGCACACGTGAACCAGAGGTGTACGGCTCGACGACGCTGGCCGATGTTGAACAAGCTGCGAGCGCGCAAGCGAGCGCGGCGGGCGCTGCCATTGCCTGCTTCCAGAGCAATCATGAAGGCGCCCTGATCGACCGCATTCAGGCCGCCAGGAACGAGGGGGTGGACGCCATCGTCATCAACCCCGGCGGACTGACGCATACCAGCGTCGCCTTGCGTGATGCGTTGGCGGGTGTCGCCATTCCGTTTGTCGAAGTACATATCTCCAATATCCACAAGCGCGAAAGCTTCCGGCATCACTCCTACCTGTCCGGAATCGCCGTGGGCGTGATCTGCGGCCTGGGTGTCGATGGATACCGTGCCGCGATCGAGTTTGCGCTCAAAAAACTGTAATTTTCATTATCTCGCTGCAACCCACTTATAATTGTGGCGATTTCAATTGCAACAAGCATATAAAACTGAGGGATTTCAATATGGATCTACGAAAACTCAAGACGCTGATCGACCTCGTCGCCGAATCAGACATCGCCGAGCTGGAAGTCACCGAAGGCGAAAGCAAAGTCCGTATCGTCAAATCCTCCGGCACGCCGCAGAACCAGGTCGTCATGATGCCGCAATCCATGCCGCAGACCGTGTCGGCACCGGCTGCCGCTCCGGTCGGCGCACCCGCAGCGGCACCTGCGGCGCCTGCTGCCCCGGCCGAACCGGAAGGCCACGTCGTGAAGTCGCCGATGGTCGGCACCTTCTATCGCGCTTCCGCCCCCGGCAACCCGCCCTTTGTCGAAGTCGGCGCAACGGTCAAGGAAGGCGACACGCTCTGCATCATCGAAGCAATGAAGCTTCTCAATGAGATCGACGCCGACGTTTCCGGCGTGGTCAAGCAAGTCCTGGTGGAGAATGGCCAGCCCGTCGAATTCGGCCAACCGCTGTTTGTGATCGGTTAATCAGTGCGCGTGCGGGATAGCTGACTATTCCGCGCACTCCGAACAACTCCCAGAACGTCACAAGCAAGCCATCCCATCTGCCATGTTTGAAAAAATCCTGATCGCCAACCGCGGTGAAATCGCCCTGCGTATCCAGCGCGCCTGCCGCGAAATGGGCATCAAAACCGTGGTCGTCCACTCCGAGGCCGACCGCGAAGCGAAATACGTGAAGCTCGCCGACGAGTCCGTCTGCATCGGCCCCGCGCCGTCGTCGATGAGCTACCTGAATATGCCCGCCATCATCAGCGCGGCAGAAGTGACCGATGCCGAAGCGATCCACCCCGGCTACGGCTTCCTCTCGGAAAACGCCGACTTCGCCGAGCGCGTCGAAAAGTCCGGCTTCGTCTTCATCGGCCCGCGCCCCGAATCGATCCGCATGATGGGCGACAAGGTCTCGGCCAAGCACGCCATGATCAAGGCCGGCGTGCCTTGCGTACCCGGCTCGGACGGCGCGCTGCCGGAAGACCCGAAGGAAATCATCCGCATTGCCCGCAAGGTCGGCTACCCGGTCATCATCAAGGCGGCGGGCGGCGGCGGCGGCCGCGGCATGCGCGTGGTGCACACCGAAGCCGCGCTGCTCAATGCCGTCACCATGACCAAGACGGAGGCCGGCGCAGCATTCGGCAATCCGGAAGTCTATATGGAGAAATACCTGGAGAATCCGCGCCACGTGGAAATCCAGGTACTGGCCGACGAATTCAAGAACGCCGTCTGGCTGGGCGAGCGCGACTGTTCGATGCAGCGCCGCCACCAGAAAGTGATCGAGGAAGCGCCGGCGCCCGGCATTCCGCGCAAGCTGATCGAGCGCATCGGCGACCGCTGCGCCGAGGCCTGCCGCAAGATCGGCTACCGCGGCGCGGGCACCTTCGAGTTCCTGTATGAGAACGGCGAGTTCTACTTCATCGAGATGAACACCCGTATCCAGGTGGAGCATCCGGTGACGGAAATGATCACCGGCGTCGACCTGGTGCAGGAACAGATCCGTGTCGCGGCCGGCGAGAAGCTGCGTTTCCGCCAGCGCGACATCGAACTGTCGGGCCATGCGATCGAATGCCGCATCAACGCCGAAGACCCGTTCAAGTTCACCCCGTCGCCGGGCAGGATCGTGGCGTGGCATCCGCCGGGCGGCCCCGGCATCCGCGTCGATTCGCATGCCTACGCCGGTTACTTCGTCCCGCCCACCTACGACTCGATGGTCGGCAAGGTGATTGCCTACGGCGCCACGCGCGAGCAGGCGATCCGCCGCATGCAGATCGCCTTGTCCGAAATGGTGGTCGAAGGCATCCTGACCAACATCCCGCTGCACCGCGAACTAATGGTGGACGCGCGCTTCATCGAAGGCGGCACGAACATCCACTACCTGGAGCAGAAGCTGGCGGACAAGCCGGACCTGCCCAAGGGCGCGAAGGCGGCCAAGTAAAAAGGCAATATCATGAGCTGGACCGAAATCGTCATTGAAGTTGCGCGTGATCACGCGGAGGCGCTGTCCGATGCACTGATGGAAGCGGGCGCATTGTCGGTTTCGGTCGAAGACGCCGACGAAGGCACCGAGGCCGAAAAGCCCTTGTTCGGCGAGCCGGGCATGGAGCCGGCCGAAGCGGCGTGGGACCATAGTCGTGTGGTGGCGCTGGCCGACGAGCAAGCCGACTTCGCCGCCATCGTCGCCGCCGCTTCCGCCGAATGCGGCATCGCGTTGCCGCCCTATACCCTGCGTGCCGTGGCCGAACAGGATTGGGTCAGGCTGACTCAATCGCAGTTCGAACCCATCCATATCGGCAAGAATATCTGGGTGGTGCCGAGCTGGCACGACGCGCCCGACCCCGGCGCACTGGTCCTCGAGCTCGACCCCGGCCTCGCGTTCGGCACCGGCAGCCATCCCACTACGCGCCTGTGCATGGAGTGGCTGGAAGCCCATCCGCCGCAAGGGTCGGTGCTGGACTACGGCTGCGGCTCCGGCATCCTTGCGATGGTCGCGGAGAAACTAGGCGGCAAGCCCGTGTGCGGCGTGGACATCGATCCGCAGGCGATCGAATCGGCGCGCTACAACAGTGAGCGCAACCGCTGCGAAATCGACTATTATCTGCCGGAAGAATTCTCCACCCACTCGCAGCGGAAGACCTTCGATATCGTGGTTGCGAACATCCTTTCCAGCCCGCTCAAACTGATGGCGCCGATGCTGTCGTCGCGCGTCGCGCCCGGCGGCTGGCTGGTCCTGTCAGGCGTCCTGGAACGGCAGGCCGACGAAGTCGCGGCTGCCTATGCCCCCTTCATCAAGCTGACGGTCTGGGCCGAGCGTGAAGGCTGGGTGGCTCTCGCAGGTCAATCCGCCGCCACCTGACTGTAATGGCGCTCGCTACCCAGTGCCCTCATTGCCATACGACATTCCGGGTCGCGCATGACCAACTGAAGCTGCGCGCGGGTCTCGTGCGCTGCGGCGCCTGCAAGCAGATCTTCAACGGCATCGAAAACCTGCTGCGCCCCGAAGAGCTGGAGCAGCAGGCTCCGGCGCCGTTGCCGACGCCGTTACCGAAACCGCCTGCCCCCGTACCGGAGGAAAACGCCAAGCCCTTGCCGAGCGTGGATTTCGACCTCGGCGACCTCAGCGATCTCGATCCGGAACCTGAACCCCGGCCCAGCCCGCGTCCCGTCGAGCGGCCTTTTCCCGACTCTTCCGACACCACGCTGGCCGAAGCCGAGCGTGAAGAACTCGAAGCCGCCGGCCCCGCCACGCCGGAACCGAAAGACGATCCGCTGCTGCGCATGACCCTGATGGATTTCGCGCACGACCGCCGCGAACCTGTCGTCGAGGACAATGCGCAAGGGGCCGATCCCGAAACCGCCATCGAGCACGATCCGATCGACCAGGCAATCGACGACCTCGAAAGCAAACCGTGGCGGCGCGAACAGGATGAAGCGGCCCTGTCCGAAGGCGATGCCCTGGACCAGGCCGAGGCAGCGGACTATGAATTGCCGGGCTTCGTGAAGCAAGCCCGCCGCAAGCAGCGCATCGGCCGCGCGCTGCGGATCTTCATGCTCACCGCATCCGTTTTCCTGCTGCTTGGCCTGCTGGCCCAAGGCACCTATGTCTTCCGCGACCAGATTGCTGCGTGGATTCCCCAGTCCAAACCTTTGCTCGATGAAGCGTGCGCGCGCATCGGCTGCCAGGTCGGGCTGCCGGCGCATATCGAATCCGTATCGGTCGAGTCCAGCGAGCTGCAAACCCTGGCCGCCGATTCGAACACCTTCGCACTGACCGTCCTGCTGCGCAACCACGGTGCGACCGCGCAGTCATGGCCGAACATCGAGCTGACGCTCAACGACAACAATGAAAAGCCGCTTGCGCGCCGGGTGTTCCTGCCCCGCGAATACCTTGCGGAGCCGTCGGACGCGAGGAAAGGTTTTTCAGCGCGTTCCGAGCAGCCGGTGAAGATCCATTTTGAACTGGCGCAACTCAAGGCATCGGGATACCGGGTTTACGTCTTCTATCCGTAATACACTTCGGGGTTCACGATTCCCGGAACCGGCAGCGCCGGGCAAAATAACTTCCCATCTCAACCAGGCAGGCAAACATGACATCCCTAATCTGCGGCTCGCTCGCATACGACAACATCATGCAATTTGGCGGACGCTTCTCCGAAGCGCTGCTGGCCGACCAGCTCCACAAGATCAACGTGGCCTTCCTGGTGCCGGAGCTGCGCCGTGAATTCGGGGGTTGCGCCGGCAATATCGCCTACAACCTCAGGTTGCTCGAGGGCGACCCCTTGATCATGGCAACCA
>Ga0196972_1000827_pt1 | contig 11429 bp, 6 predicted proteins | sample S1v_2013CmetaG_FD_148618 | JGI IMG/M metagenome (GOLD analysis project Ga0196972, IMG submission 148618) | Soil microbial communities from Anza Borrego desert, Southern California, United States - S1+v_20-13C | ecosystem: Environmental > Terrestrial > Soil > Desert | place: USA: California... | reverse complement strand
CACTGCCTTAAATGCATCCTTTTTATTCATATCAGTGTTTTTTACTATTACCGAAAAGGTTGGCTGAAGAATTCCATTATCCAATTGCCCGAATACATCCTTGCCAATCTCCGCTTCAATCAGAGCCTTCTTGAGAGGCGCCGCAGGTGTTGCCAGCAGCAGATGCTCCAGCACTTCCATTGCCAGGTATAATTCAGAGTCCTTTGCTGTGCCTACCACAAAATTCATGCCCATGTATACCTTTTCTGCTTCGCTCTCATCTGCTGATATTGGGTACTCCATTTCAAATTCCTTCAACTGCCCTATAGGCTTCTGAATAGGCAGTTCGGAATCAACATTTAATCTGCTGAAGTCCTTTAAGTAATTCTGATGAATAAACTCAAGCTGCGCTAGGATATCTCCATCCCCGTACAGGAACATGTAGCTGTTGGATGGATGATAATATCTGCTGTGGAAGGCCTCAAACTGCTCCTGCGTCAAATCTGTAATATATTCAGGATCTCCCCCTGACTCTAATCCATATGGTGTATCCGGGAATAAGGTATCCTGAATCTTTCTCATAAGTACAGATTCCGGCGAAGAAAAAGCACCCTTCATCTCATTATAAACAACACCCTTGTATATGATGTCATTATCCTTGTTTTCCAGTTCATAGTGCCAGCCTTCCTGCATAAGGATTTCCTTCTGCTTATAAATATTAGGATAGAAGACTGCATCCATATACACGTCCATCAGATTATAAAAATCCTTCTCATTCTTACTGGCTACTGGATACATCGTTTTGTCAGGGAAGGTCATAGCATTCAGAAATGTGTTCAAAGAGCCCTTAATGAGTTCTACAAAGGGTTCCTTGGATGGAAATTTTCTAGACCCGCAAAGCACCGAGTGCTCCAAAATATGAGGAAGACCTGTATTATCCTCCGGCGGTGTGCGGAAAGTCACAGAAAACACCTTGTTGTCATCATCATTCTCTAGCTGCAATAGTCTTGCTCCGCTTTTATCGTGCTCAAACACCCTTGCTATAGAGTTGATCTCCTTAATCTGCTTTTCCTGCATTAGCGTGAAGCCATGATAGTTTTTGTGCAATTCAAGCTGCATAAATTAAACCTCCTATGTGGTTATGTCCTATTTGCTTATTAATATTTATCTTTGTTTGACTCTATTTAGAATAATTATTCTTTATCGGCTGGAAAATTCCTTCCAAAACGATAGATGGGCAGGCGTGATACCTGCCCTTTTCTAATCTGTATACAAGAAGGTACGACGTGCAAACTTGGTTTTTCTCCACCAGTTCTTCAACCAAGGCATGACATAATAGTCAAGTCCAAAGGCTCTGCCCGCTCCTCCCAGCAATGCAATCCCCGCAAATATATGCCAGAAAATCTCTTTGCCCGCCATTGCAGATATAATAAAGTTAGCACATAGAAAAATGGAACCTAAAGAAGCCAGCACTGTAAATAGGCCTGCAATCAAAGCCAAACCGATGGCAATCTCCATTAATACCAACCCTAGCTGGAATATATAATGATTTGGCGCTATCACAGCATCCATAAACCATTCGTAGATGCCCAAGGGCCGTTTTAACAAAGGCTCCGGCCAGAATTGAGCAACCTGTGTAGCATTGGTTACCGCATCTGCCGTCTGCTGTGGCATGATATCCGCATTGGGCATAGTGACGACAAAGTTCTTAGTGGGATCCAACCACCCCTCCTGCACTTTGTTTATACCCTCCAGCAGCCATATTATGCCCAGATAAACACGTAGTATAGCCAGCCAAAGAATAGGCGTTCTAGCTGACAAATGCCCTCCCAGCATTGAGCGCCTGTCTCTGACATCAAAGAACTCATGCATGATATAGGCAACAACCTGTCTAAAGCCGCCTACACCCCAAAGATAATGCAGATTAACCATATGCTTGGTGCCCATTGCTGCAAAACCTGAGGTTTCAACGTTCATAACATTGGATACAGCATTTTTGCTGCCTATGGATACCATTATGCCATGATAGTTCGACTTAAAGGGTTTCTTCTCTTTACCTTCAATATCTGCCGCGATATTGTGGGCCGCAGTCTCTGCAGTCTGCATGGCGGTTTCAACTATTTGAGGCATTGGCTTTCCCGCTTCCTCAAAGTATGCATTATCCCCTACCAAATACACATTAGGGTAGTCTTTAGACTGCATATATTCATTTACCTGAACCCTATTCCGTTTGCCCATGGTAAGTCCCAAGTTGGCCCCAAAAGTGCTGCCTTGCACGCCGCAGGTCCAAATCAGGGTATGAGTTTTAATATTGCTGCCATCCTTTAATGTAATACCATCTTGTTCAACCTTAGTAATGGGTGCATCTGTAATGACCTCTATTTTCATGCTTTTTAGGTACTTCTCTGACTTTTTGATCAGCTTCTCGCTTAAAATCGGAAGTACATTGCACATTGCTTCCACAACCAGCAGCTTCACTTCCTTGGGGTCTATTTCATGTTCTTCACATAACCTGTATTTCCATTCTGCCAATTCTCCTATGGTTTCAATACCAGTAAAACCGGCACCGGCAACCACGAAGGTCAATAATGCCTTTCTTTTTTCAGGATTTCTTTCAATGCTGGCTTTTTCAAAGCTCTCTATGATATGATGTTTTATTTTTAGCGCATCCTCTAAGCTCCATAGGGTGAATCCATGCTCTTTGACGCCTTCCACACCAAAAAAGGCTGGCTCAGCTCCAGATCCGACTATCAAGTAATCATATTGATATTTGTCTGCTGCTGATTTCAACTGCCCGCTGCTAAAGTCAATTTCCTCAATCACATCGTGAAGAACCTTCACTTTTGTGCCTGCAAAAATCTTACTAAGCCTTACTTGAACAGAATCGGGTTCTACTCTAGCGCCTGCGACCTCATGCAGTTCTGTCATAAGTGTATGATAGGGCTTTTTGTCAATCAAAGTAATACTGATATTGCTGTTTTTCCGAAACCTCCGGTCCAGCTTTTTTGCAGCTTCTACTCCGCCATAGCCCGCACCAAGTATTACAATCTTTTTGTCCTTGCTCATCTTATCCCTCTATTCAATATGTAATTAAAATCTGTTCATACGCAGAGAACTCTTTCGATCTTGCTGCATTCTTTGCCTAGTTATAATTTTACAAATATGTGTTTCTTTTATACATAACCCTATAGCAGAAAAAAGCGGTTAAGGTTTCCCCTAACCGCTTTTTATTAATCATGCTATTTTTGTTCGGCTTTTTCAAGTGCTCTTTGCACCGCTATCTTCCAGTTCTTAACGCTTACGGTTGCCCCAGCTATTTCAGAAACATCTGTGCTTTGCTTAGCTATGATTTCCTTTGCCATATCTTCTCTGAATTGCTTCAGGTTAGGCCTTTTTTGACCTCCAACCTCAGCCCCTGTCCACTCTGTATAATTTACCTCTTTATCTTCTGTTGTAAGTCTTCTCAAGGTTACTTCAGTTATTTTTCCACCGGATATAACTACTGTAGCATTCTCGTTGCCATACTGCCATTTATCGCCAAAAGCTTCGTAAGTGCCATCCTTGAACGTAGGAGTTCCTGTACCAGTACCGGTCCCTTGATCTGTGCCAGTACCTGTACCTGTGCCTTGGCCTGTACCTGTTCCAGTACCTTGGTCTGTACCTGTTCCAGTGCCAGTTCCTTGGTCTGTGCCAGTTCCTGTTCCTTGCTCTGTACCTGTTCCAGTGCCTTGATTGTTATTTCTATTGGCGCATGCGCTGAATGAGAATACAAGAACCAGTGCCAATAAGATAATTAATGCTTTTTTCATTTTTTATTCCTCCTAATTGTAAACTTTTTGTGTACATATCTAATATCAGTATGCTTTGTTATACCTCAAATTATGCAAAAAAAACTGGAAACTTACTATTTTCCAGCTTTCAACGCTTGCTTCCTATTCAACTTTTTGACCGCTCATACACTGGCTTAATCCATAACAGCATTTCTATGCGTTATAGAAATCCTTCATTTTATCATGATACATCTCAATCATTTCATAGGCTATACCTTCATTTAAGATGCCATTTAAGGTTGGTGTCTCAAAATATCGTTTGGCCAGTTTGACCCCCTTGACATCAAAGTTCAGGGCTTCCTTAATTCTCAGTTTCGTTTTATATATCCTCTTTGCAATTGCTGTCAGGTCTTCATCTTTCATTTCATAGCCAATAGAATTCAACGCTGCCAATATGGTCGCTCTATCATAGACCTTTCTCGCAAAGAGACAAATAATCAACGAATTCAACATACAGCGCTCCACTTCTTCCTCAAACAATGCATCAACAACCTTCTGCTTATCAAAATCCTCCTTGCTTTGATCGGCAGAATACCCTGCATTGCATAAATGAGAATGTCTTGCCCCAACCACTGCACCAACAATAGCACCGTAACCTGTATGATAACCTGGCATTTCATTGCCTGCAAAGTTCATGGCAAATTCTTCTCCGCCATATATTCTGGCAGCTTCAGCTGAGCCCTTTCCAAGAACCTTATAGAAATCATTCTCACCCTTTGCTATATATTCTATAGCCTTGATATAGTTGACGCTATTTCCAAACTCCAAGGCGATTATGGTCTCTTGTTCAGAAATCAGCTGCTTTTGGAGAGCCTCTGTTGCCCAGCCCAACACAACTCCGGTAGACATAGCATCCATGCCTGCCTGCTCTACTGCTTCTATCAGCTGCAATATCTCGTCAGAGGTCTTGATACCTAGAAATGTACCTAAGGCAAATATCAACTCATAATCATAACCTACACTAATTGATTCGTACTCATAGCCCTTATCAAACTCTCTGCGGAATTGTCCTATATGAATACATCCTACAGGACAACCTGTACAAGCCATTTTGCGCACCAGGTTATTCTTTGCAAAAGCCTCTCCTGATACTGCCTCTACGTGTTCAAAGCTGCTTTGCAGCAAATTCATTGTAGGCAGGGAATTCATATCATTTAAAGGCTCAACATTTATTGGAGTTCCCAGGTCGTGGTATTTAGCCATGATTTCAGTATCTGTAGTTTTCTTGTAGATGTCCTGATAAACCTTAAAGTAGTCCTTGAAATTCTTAATTGGTATGCTTTTATCTCCAATCACAGTCAAAGCCTTGAGGTTCTTGCTGCCAAAAACTGCACCCAGCCCCAGCCGTCCAAAATGCCTGTAAGTGTCTACACATACAGAGGCATAAGCTACCCCGTTTTCCCCGGCAGGACCGATGCGCAATATGCTGCGCTTTCCGCTTCCCGGCTCATTTTCCCTTATAAAGCCTCCCACATCCTCCGAGGATAACCCCCAAAGGGCTCTGGCGTCTTTAAACTCCACATTGTTTCTGTTAATTGTGATATATACAGGCTTTGCTGCCTTTCCTCTTATCACGACTGCATCATAGCCTGCCATAAACAAAGTAAGCGCCAGCCTTCCTCCGGCGTAGGATTCCCCCAACTCCCCTGTCAAAGGGGAAATAAACATCGCTACAGTCTTGGTTACCACAGGGAAAATCGTTGAAGCGGCACCTACTGCAAAAACAATAGGTTGACTTTCATCCAAGGGCTCCAAATCGGCACGCATATTCTCCTCAAGGAGTTTGGATGCTACCCCGACACCGCCTAGATACTCCATCAGGTCCTTTCTATGCTCCACCTTTATCTTTTGCGTACTTAAGTCTATGTTCAAAACTCTGATATAGTTTTGGTATATCATTCTACCGCCTCCATTCTTAAGCACTCATGAGGGCAAAACTTGGTACATACGCCGCAGTGCTTGCATATGATTGGCTTGTTTTCCACCTCATCAAAGCTTACTGCCCCTACAATACATGCCTTGACACACTTTCTGCAGCCTATGCATTTTTCTGCCTTTAGCAGTACCCCGCCGCCTTCTCTATGTTCCAATGCACCTGAAGGGCAAGCTTCAGCACAAGCTCTTTCCTCTTGACAGCCCAAGCAAACGATAGACACGAATTTGCCTTTTAGTCCTCCCCTTGTTTTCACTCTTATTGCACTTTTGGTCAAGGAATGATCCTGCTTGTTGACGCCCGCGCAGACCATCATGCAGCTGAAGCATCCAATGCACTTGTTCATTCCATCAGCTCTTAACACCTTTGCCATATGTTCTTACCTCACTTTATAAATTCCTTATCTATTATACTTCGGGGTGAAAAAATCTATGCTATTTTACATAATATCTCCTAGGGCTTGCCGTTCAGGGTCATAGTTTATAAATCTTTTATAAAAAGGGTGAATCTGAATTAATTATATAATATATACAGTTTTTCCCACAAGATATTTAATAGGAAATAAGAAGGTGCAGTTGTTCAAACTGCACCTTCTGCTTTTATACTGGGTCCATTTCAATACTTTCCATTTGCTCCTGCTTCTGCTTTGTTAATACCTTTTCCACTAGGATCATAAGAGCCGCAGATACCGCCACTGATACTCCAAGATAAATCCAGCCAAGTTCAAGGCCTGTGACCTTGATAACAGTTCCCATAACCATAGGACTTAGATTGTATCCGAAACCAAAAAGAATACCCAATACGCCGCTCATTCTGCCTCTATGGGACATAGGCGTATGGTCCGCTATAAAAGGCATAATGCTTATAGAAAGAATGATTTCGCCAATGGTAAAAATGAATACTGAGATGAAGAACGCTGCAAGTACATTGTAAACGCCCAGCATCCCGAACCCAATAGAATAGAGAAGTCCACCAAGGATGATTCTGCTCATATGCTTCATTTTTCTTGACAGCCAAGTGATAAGGGGAGTAAACAATATTACCACCAGACCGTTGAAGCTGGCCATATATCCATAGTAGGTAGCTCCCATGGCACCAAAGTTTTGCCCTGCATGCATTGGCATCATGAAGCCCCACTGAGCATAAGTGAAATTGTAGCCCAGTATTACCACGGCAAAGAGCAATAAAGCAGGTCTTCTTAATAAGACGCTTGCAATGGAACCCTCTTCTCTTCGTTCCATGATTCTGCTCTCATCTTTTACTTCTAGTTTAGTATCGCCTAACGTCTCTCTAACAAAGAATATAATCAAAGTTAATGACAGTAATGTAGTAAAAGCATCTCCAATGAATATGAAATTCAGGTGATTTTCAAAGAGCATTCCTGCCAATAAAGGTCCTGCTGCGAAACCTAAATTCCATCCCATGTAAGACAATGCATAAGCACCATTTCTATTTTCCGGTGTAGTCAAATCCGCCATTAGTGAATCATGTGCAGGCCCCGCTGCAGACATGCAAGTACCTGCCAGCATGATCAGATATACCATTGTCATAGAAGGCTGAACAAAACCGCATATGAAATAAAGTGAAATTGCTAAAGCATCAAACAGCACAATGACCCTCCGCCTGCCTAGGGAATCTGCCAGCTTGCCCCCTAGGATAGAGGCAGGCATATACATAAGTCCCGCGGCACTCATATAGAGACCCGCCACATCGCTGCTTAAGCCTATTTTTTTAGTAAGTATCAATGTCAGGAATGGCCCTACAAAGCAGCCGATAGCGTTTACTATTCTTGATAAAAATATGATATAAACCTCTTTAGGCAGTCCGGTATATGGTTCCATCAGTTTTAATACAAACCTAGGCATCCACTTCTTAATATGCGTCATGTTTCCACCTCCAAAAAATCAAAAGTCATGCTATACCCACAGGGGCACACCATGACCAATCCTTACAATATGTTCAAATGAAAGTCACGGATATAATGACCCGTGAGCAATTATAACATCAAATGCATAAAATTCCGCACAGGCCTAAATATGAAATTTCCTTATCATTGTTTCTTACTATTGCTATTAACATATTTTGACCTCCCTTACAAATTTTTCTTGCCTTGTTTATATTACTACTTGGCCAGGCTGTTTGTCAAAGGATTTGACCGGTAAAAAAGGCTTATAAGTATTCTTTACATATTTAAGCCCTGTTAAATGGTGCTTTTATCATAAGAGAGCATCCTCTCCAAATGGAAGCAGGATGCTCTCTTTGCATTTACTTATATTCTTGTTGGTTTGAAAATCACTGAATCATCAACTTCGGACAGCTTGCTGCAGCCAACCATAGTCATAGTTTCACGGAGCTCCTTACCTATTTTTTCGGTATAGACCTGCACTGCCTCTGCACCACCGCCGTATGCTGCTACCGCATAAGGTCTGCCTATCAATACTGCATCTGCGCCCAATGCAAGTACCTTGAGAACATCAACGCCCGATCGGATACCGCCATCGATAAAAATCTTCACCTTTCCCTTTACCGCTTTTGCAATTTCAGGCAAAACTTCTACAGTAGCCGGAGTCTGGTCCAATACTCTGCCGCCATGATTGGAGACAACGATTCCATAGGCACCGGCCTCCATCGCCTTTAATGCTCCTTTAACGGTCATGATGCCCTTTATGATGAAAGGAAGCTTGGTAGAAGAAATGATCTCTTTGAGCTCCTCAACAGACTTAGGACTTACAGGCTTACCTGCCGCTGCTAAAATTGCAAGACCTGCTGCGTCCACATCCATAGCCACAGCCAAAGCCCCGGCCTCTTCTGCCTTCTTTACCTTTCTTAAAATCTCATCCTTTTTCCAAGGCTTTATGGTTGGAATTCCCCAACCATCTATTTCAGATATCGCCTTTAGAGGCAGGTCATAGAACTCATCCTTTACCCCATCTCCGGTGAAGCCGGCAGTCCCCCCCTGCTTGCAGCCTGAAACGATGGCTCTGGAATAAGTCTCATCGTTCAACACTTCACTATAATGCAGATTTAACCCCCCAACAGGTGCTGCAAATACAGGAAAGGCAAATTTCTTGCCAAAAAGCTCAATGGAGGTATCTACCTCTTTATATTCATATATTGTATCCATATTGATTTTTATTTCCCTAAGCTTCGCATAGTTAATTGAAAAGCCTTCCCCGGTATCCTTGCCGCCGACTCCAGGAATTTCGCCCTTACAGATTATACCATTGCACTCCTTGCAGACACGGCATTTCTTTCCTATGGTCTCTCTTGCATCCTTTAATATATCACTGTACTGCATTGTAACTCCTCCTGATTAAATATTTATGTAAATTTAATACTGATTGAAAATTCCTTAATACCTCATATATGCGATATTGCTATATAGCCAGTAATATTATATCACAAAAGCAACGCCATATATCCAAAAGGATATATGGCGCATATCAACTTTTTATCTTACTGGACAAATACCGCTTTCGCAGCCTTCATTTCCAATATCTATTTGTGTCTCCTGCTTCTCATATTTGGCAATCAATGAAGGTACAAAAGGCTTCATTACTTCTCTTCGCTTGTTGTATTCTTCCTCATCTATAGCCTCATATGGCAGCAGCTTGTAGAAATTATCGTCAAGGGATAAGAAAGACAATGCTACAACATCATCCCAATTGTCCCATACCCATTGCTCTACCGCATCCCACTCATCATTTCTGACGTGGATGGTAATAGAACAATTATGATCTACATAATGCTCCATAAACATTTTATAGTTTTCCAACTGCTCTATTGCGCCTACCTCGTACTTTGTCTTGCCTTCAGGCGCCTTTACAGGGAATTCTATAACCTTTGTTGAGCAAGTTTCTATATCCTGACCAACTTCAGGCAGCACTGGGTAGTCCAATTCTTCGCATACCTTTGCTAACGGATCATCAGCACTTATTCTTACTCTTCTAATGTAGTAAGGGGAGTGTGAATAGTGCACACCGCTTGAAACAGTCGGAAGCTGGCTAAGCGTACCCTCCGGCTTTACAGTTGTTGAAAGCAAAGGTACCTTGCTGCCTAATTCCTTTGCATAGGATTCCGCCTCATTGTGAGCTGCTTCTCTCATCAGCTTCAACAGCGCAATCTGCTCATCCCTGCTCATGCCAGTGGCATTAACCATATCCTGCCATCCAGTCAGAGAACAGCCCAAGAGCTTATCTCTTTGCTGAACAGCATCCCACATTGGCAACTCCAATTCCACGCAAGTCATTCTATAGCCCGCTCTTACAGATAATCTTTGTGCTCTTAATAGAGTGTTGACATCCAGTGTCTTATCAGGCTTCACATAAGCAAATACATTTAAGGTAGTAAGGTTGCAGAGGCCTTTTGAGTCCAAAAGTATCTCTCCGCACGGATTTACTCCGTTCATATTCGGTCTTCTCTTGGATGCTGCCTCAGCGTTGATCCAGCCTGGCTCTCCTGAATATCTCATTTGCTGAATCTGCCAGTGAAGCATATCTCTTGTCGGTCTCTTCTTATAATAGATGGAGTTGTTGCTCATTTGTCTATGGATAATTTCCTTATCCACAATCCACTGGCCGTCTACCTGCTTGTAGATATGAGACTTTGCTTCTATGCACTCTCTATCCTCGGGATCCAAAAGAGCGATTTCTGCTGTTCTTCTCACTCCACCAACAACAACGTTTTCACCGATGATGTTTGCAATATCCAAGCAGTCTATCGGTCTCAGCTTCACTCTCTTGGAATCGTCCAAGGTGCCTCTCTTTTTAATGACCTTATCTATCTTTACAAACATATTTTTTAAGCTTGTATGACCGCTGGCTGTTCCACCGAAATTCATCAGCTTCTCGCCCTTTGGTCTGACGTGATCATAATCCATGATGATTGTTTTTACATTTCTATATTCACTGCTGTATATCAACTTAAATAGGAAATCCAGAGATTGTATCCAGCCTTCTTTGCTGTCTCCAATAGTTACTTTGGCAGTATTCTTGTAGAAGAACTCCAGGCTTGTGCTGTCCTCTCTCTCCTTTTTTGGCACCGGGCTATAGTCTTTATGAACTATTTCAAAGTCTGTTCTTATTTTAGGAAGTTTTGCAACATCATCCTTCAATATTCTAACACCAACACCAGAGCCGATCATCAGGAGATAAAATACATCTCTAAAGGCTTCAAAGCTGTCGATGATCTGGAAAGAGCAGTTGTAGTTCGCCATTGGATAATGCTTAGCCACATGTGTATTTCCTACCCAGAAGGTTCTTCCGGATAAGAACTGCCTTAGGTTATATATATTGTCAAATAGCTCTTCTGCTTCTTCTCTCTTTGTATGTACCAAACTGCAGTTGTACTCTACAGCACGTCTTACAGTCTCCCACCAATATTCCCTTCTTTTCTCTTCATCCAACCATCTTGAGTAGGTTCTATAATAAACAAAATTACCAAGCTGATTCATGGGCGAAGGCTTGTGCTTGTATCTGCTGATAAATTCATCCGTAAGCACTCTATCATCGCTTTTTTGTCTTGATGTTCTTGTCTTTGACTGCTCATTTCTATAAATGATATATTGCTTTGCAACATCTTTTCTGTTGCTCTCCATGAGCTCAAATTCTACAATATCTTGTACATCTTCAACATGAACAGGTGAGTCCAGGTTTTTTAGTTTCGCTTCAATCTTCTTCGTCAGTTCT
>Ga0196972_1000826_pt1 | contig 11471 bp, 14 predicted proteins | sample S1v_2013CmetaG_FD_148618 | JGI IMG/M metagenome (GOLD analysis project Ga0196972, IMG submission 148618) | Soil microbial communities from Anza Borrego desert, Southern California, United States - S1+v_20-13C | ecosystem: Environmental > Terrestrial > Soil > Desert | place: USA: California... | reverse complement strand
TATTTACTTAGCATTGCAGTGAGTCTAGGTAAAATTACTTTGCACACATCACAGCTTTCTGAGGATATATAAAGTAGTGCAAGTATACTCGTTCTGATAGCATCATTGATTTCAGCAATATCTTGAATAACCTTCATATACCAGCTCCTTTAAGATTGTATTATCTATTGATTGTTTGATATTCTGCCCATTTAACAAGTTCGCTTCTTGTAAAGTATATTACTCCATCAATCTCTAGAAAAGGAATGAATCGATAAGTATCATAGACAGCAAGGCTTGCCTTTTCTATTCTCTCTTTTTTTACTTTAGCAACCAAAGTTTCTGTTTGTATACCAAGGTATTGAGCCGCTTCATCTGAGTCCATCAGCAAAGGCTGCTCGGACTGAATAGCAGTAGCTTGATTTGCTTCATTCATCTTAAGTATTGCATAGCCAAGATATATAGCGCTAAATAGGATGGATAACGATAAGACAATGGCAGCTGCAAGTATTATCATATTACTTTTCAATACATAAACCTCCAAATCTAATCCTTGTTGCTAGTCATTCAACATGTCATATGCATAGGTTATATCTTCTTCCTTTACCCAAAAGGTCCAGCCCCCTGCACTAAAAACATATGCATATCCGTTTTCGACTCTTTCGATTCTGGCACCGACATCATGACCTGTTATCTCTGTCGGTGCAGTTGGAATGTCCTGAACCTTTTCACAGTTAAATACCTTTATGCCTTCTTGGATTACTATGCTGTCATATGCTTCTTTCTTGTTTTGCGCAGTCAGCTCCAATGTATCGGACTCCCTTATCCAACCTTTATAGTAAGCTGGTATATCATACACGGGCATCTCCACATAAAGCCACATTTCTTCGCCTTCTACCATTCCGGCATCCAGCACATTAACTGCTGTTCGAGGCATTATTTTGTTTACTACAGGGGCATTATTTCCAAAGTAGATGTGCAAATCAGTCTCTTTCATCACCAATCTCAGCTTTTGTTCATAATTTGAGTACATGATACTGGGTACTTTTGTATCTTTATTCTCTATGCTTTGCAGCCGCTCTAGCCTTCTTTTCATATCATCACGCTCTGATTCAAGACTTTTCACATGTTGCTTTAACTGCAGATTTTCTTCTTGTATAAGCTTAGCTTCACTATTACTGCAGCCAGACAGAGATAAGACTATTAACAATATAATTGCTAGTCGTTTAATACTTTCCACTGATATCACCTCGTTAAGGATTTAAGAACATAGTCTCATATTTGATGTTGCCAGACTTATCCAAGCCCTTTAGTAAATCATACTTATAAAGCATATCTTCACCCTGCCAATAAAATACGAACAATCTGTCTGAATCCAGTTCATACTGCAGTTTATCACTTCCATCCTTGTTTTCCAGAACCACTTTTACAATCTCAGGATCACTTGCATTGCCATATATTTTATTTAGGCCTAAGTCCTTGTTAATCCGTGTAAATCCGCGGCTATAGTTGATTGGCGCTGATGGATCGATTTTATTGCCGATATTTAATCCTGCGGTTTGCCATCTCAATAACCCTTTTTTCACAATGCTAAGGGAGTACCATTCCTTGTACCTGCATAAATATAATATTGTTCCATCCAGTTTGATTGTATCGGCAATCTCTGAGGGTCCATAATAATAAGTCCTTTCAGATTTCTGGTGCGCAGCAATTGGTGTGAAGCTGCCGTAGGAAAGATATTTAGTATTTATGCAAAGTATGATCAAAAAAATTGCAATAATCCACTCAAAGGCAGCAGCATATCTATTTTTCATCTAGTTTACCTCCTTTTGTAGAGGTATAGATAGCTGATTCATCCTGTCAAACCATTGAAATTTCATAGTGATACGCTGTGCGTCTTCGGCTATGGGATCACATTGAAATAGTCCTTCTTCACCCCAGGACTTGCCACTGCTGCCGAAACCAAAGCATTGATACTGATGCCCTTTGTCATCTATCATTGATATGGAAGTGTCTGGTAAAGTCCAGCCTTTTTCCTTCTTGATAAGTGCATATCTGATATAAGTTCTATCGCTGGTATTAATGATTCTTAATATCTTCATCGTGTCATTGTCGATTTTAAAGCTTTTATTTACCTCTATCACTTTCGCACTTCCAGCGTTTATCTCTTTCTCCAACCCGGAATCATAATATTTGCTTTCCGGCCACATGCTTACGACATTAAGACATAGGATTGCAATACAAATAATAATGATTCCTCTGCGCATCATCTTCATTGGGTCATCTCCTTAAACTCAAAGTAAGCCTAATACCATTTTACCATATGTTTCCTAATGATATGTTGGAAATTTTAAATGCAAAAAAAAACTGAAGTATCACTTCAGTCAGTTGTTAGAATTATAATATATACAAGCTTATTGTTAATGCGATATCCAATATGATAAACAATGCTGCTCTTAATTTGTTGATTCTTTTATGTTTTACGGTGAGTCCACCTATTTCATCCCAGGAAGTGATCCCTTTATCAATAAGTCTTTCGTGAGCTCTCCATTGTGCTGCCAAGATTGCAACTGGGATGCCAAATGCCAACCCTCTTATCCATACACTTACGCATCTTCGTATACCTTGCTTGAATGTCAGCCTTTTTTCATCTTTGTTCAATACTTGAATGCCAAAGGCAAGCTTGCTCAAGGTTGTCCCAAATAATGCGAGCATTCCGGCTTCTAGCACTATAGAAAGCATTACTGCCAAAATTATATACAAAACAGTGGCAGCAGCTTCGTTCATGTTTGGAAAAATAAAAAGAACAGGAAACAAAGCAAAACCTGCAACCAACGTTGCAAAGGATAAATCCAGTGATCTTGCAAAATATCTATACCATGCATAGGTTTCATTAGAAAAATTCACTTCAGGTTGGTTCTCCATAGAGACATTTGTTGCTTCATCGATATTCTTAATATCCATCTTATCACCTCCAAAATCACATCAGCATACTTATTTTATCAATGATTTTAATGAATAGCTATCAACACAATTTCCCAACACCAAAGCCTGAATGTATTGAAGGCTTTCAACTTTTGCCTAGACTTTCTTTGCAAATGGCGATAAAATAAAACATCCAAGCTTACTACTTGGATGTTCATTTAAGATTTCCACAATTCTTCCATCATTTTTTGTATCTTGGCTTTACGAATTTGAGTTTCATTTATATCTATAGCATAGTGCTCCACAACTCGCATCAGCACATCTCCTTCCTTTGCATCTCTAGGAATATGTGCGATTTCGATATTTATCATATTGCCTTTTTCATCTTCGCAGACTGCGTAGCTTCCTTCAAATCGATCAATAATATATCGCATATTACACCTTTCTATGGTTTACATCTTTGGCATGGCTGATAGCCTGCATTTTGTGCATCTGTTCTAGTGCTTAGCTTTACTTTATTTTCTGGCTTTGGCAGTGCAGAGCAGCTTGGCAAGTGAAATACCTTACTGTTGATATTACCAATATAGGCAGCACGTACATCCTTATTTTCAGCAGCTGCGATAGGCATCTTATCTATCTTTATACTGCTGCCATCAGAGCTGCAAATTATGCTCCCCTGCAAATCTGTTCTATATATTTGAACCTTTTCTGCATTCAGCTTATCCAGCGTTTCCTTATGTGGATGACCATAGTCGTTGTCTTTCCCAGCAGAAATGACAGCCGCCTTTGGTGCTACCCTTGCAAGAAACTCCTTGGTCGTAGATGTACGCCCCCCATGATGGCCGACCTTTAGAACGTCCACTTTTACATCAAGGTTTTTAATTAACATTTCTTTTTCGGATACATCCTCTGCATCACCGGTAAAAAGAAAGGAAGTGTTTTTATACGTCAATTTCATCACTGCGGAATAATTGTTCAATTCATCATAATCAGCAGTATTTGGTGCCAAGAAGGCAAGCTTGACATCTGCTTCATCTATCATGACCACGCCCGCTGCTGCTGTATTTATTGAATAACCCTTTGTTTTAATGGAAGAAAGCAATTCCTCGAATATTTTCGTATTGGACATTGCCTTTGGCATATAAATGTTTCCTATTTCAAAGTTCTTAATGATTGCCGGCAATGCACCTATATGATCCTCGTGGGGATGTGTAGCTATTAGATAATCAATTTTCTTCACCTTTTGTCCTTGCAAATAGTTTGAGATAACTGGGAAATCCGCTCTATTTCCACCGTCAATCAGTATACTTCTGCCATCTGCCAGCTGTATGAAGCTGCAATCCCCCTGCCCAACATCTATAAAATGAGCCTTTAATGGTGCAGCATCTTTATTGGACGGTGATGATTCTGGCGTAGTTCCCGGTATAGATGGTACTGCTTCTGTTATGGTATTCTGTATAGTGCATGATGAAAGAATCCCAATCAAAAGCACCAAAATAAGTGCCAATAAACGGCACTGTTTTCTTTTCATTATTACAACCCCTTATTAGTACGTATATTGGATATTAGTTTCAATATTTTTATATTGCAGATGCTTAAAAATTATTACATATTAAGATATAAATTGCATAGAAAGGGTTTTATCCTTGTTTATTTGCTTCCTTTTTCAGTCTCATAGGGCCATGTTGTGATGCCGCCAATATTGTAAACCTTGGAATATCCTAAGTCAGCCAATATTCTAGCTGCTTGACTGCTTCTGTTTCCGCTTCTACAGTAAACATATATGGTTGCATCTTTATCCGACAGCAATTTTTCTGCATCTTTTTTTATGGTATCCAGGGGAATCAACTTGCTTCCGGGAATATGCACCTCCGCATATTCTTGCGGCGTTCTTACATCGACCAGTATGATGCTGTCATTCTGGTCCAAATTTCTTTTTGCCTCGTCCTGCTTCATTTCTGTATAGCCTCCCTGTGTTGGATTTTGAATTTCGATTGGCTGCGAAGCGGCAGCATTCTTATTGCCGCTGCATGCAACTAGAGAAAAAACAACTGCTATTATAACTATTATTGCTATTACGTTTCTCATCCCATACCTCTTTTCATAAGTTTCTTCAAACTCTATTCTGAGCGATGTAAAATTCGCCAAACTGTTAACATAAAAATAATTATGTTAACAGTTTGTCTTTTTTCTATTTCATGTTATATAGGCTGCATCTTACGACTTGCTTACAGCCTCAGACTGATCATCAATCCAACGATAAATAATGGTATTATGATAACCAGTATCGACAGTATATAGTTGCCCAACGCTCTCCAGGATGAAAATCCCTGGGCTTCTGCCAAACACTTAATCATGACAAAAACAGACCATATTCCAACCATAAGTATAATCATGTCAAAAATCAAAGAGAATCCTTTCAGCATAAAGCTTTCATAAAAGAAAGCTGTTTCATTGAAAAATACACCTTTTCCCAGAATTAGGATTGCAAAGCTCCATGGGATTAAAGTCCAAATCGCAGGCACATTAGCCCATGCATTCGCAGCTAAAATTTCATCATAGCTGGCTTTGCCCCCCAGCCATTTGCCGGTCCATTTCAACAAGCCAGAGCCAATGTATATACGAACAACACCGCCTATTAGCCCGCCAATAATCGCTGTTACTAAAATATAGAGTAAAGAAGAATCCGCTATAGACCCTCTTCCTCCAACCTGTCCTAAAGCTTCAACAACGCCCCCTATAGCAGCCAAGCCTATTACATGACCATGATTATCCTTATTCAATATCTGTCTCATAGTCCTTCTTGGATAAATCCATATACTGAACCAAGGGTTTAGCTGCGAACCATCGTCTGGCTCAAAACTGGTTAACCGATTTTCTTCCATAGCGTAACCTCCTTCAATACTTCTACTATAACTTTATGTAACTAGCCATCATTAAATGCACTCCTAATTATACATATATAGATACACCGTAAACATGAAAAGTCCTTTTTCTGCATTAAAGAAAGCATATAAATAAAAAAAGCCGCCTATAGTGATTTGGCATTATGACAGCAGACGTTTATTGTCTACGAACAATTCGCCAATTCACATCGGGCAGCTCCATTAAAGGTCTATAATCCAAGCAGTAGTGTTGCCATAGTAAAGAATATGGATAGAGATACTGCGTCAACAATTGTTGTTATCAAAGGACTTGCCATAATTGCGGGGTCTAGTTTAAGCTTCTGTGCGATTAGCGGAAGCAGGCCTCCAACCATCTTTGCCATGATAACAGTAAAAAATAAGCTGACACAAACCACAAGTCCAATTGAAATCGATACGCCGTCAAATATTAATATTCTTAGAAAGTTTACTACAGCCAATACTATACCTACTAATATACTAACTCTAAATTCCTTCCATATTACCATATAGAAATCTCTTGGACTGATTTCGCCCAATGCCAGACCTCTGATAGCAAGAGTAGAGGATTGTGAGCCCGCATTACCTCCAGTATTCATCAACATTGGCATATAGGTAGCCAATATTACGATTGTCTGGAGCACATTCTGGAATTTGCTGATGATGTTTCCTGTGATTGTCGCAGAAATCATCAGTACCAACAGCCAAAATATTCTATTTTTCGCCAATACAAATACACTGGTTTTTAAATACTCTTCTTCTGATGGCGCCAACGCTGCCATCTTATGAATGTCTTCTGTATTTTCTTGGTCGATGATATCCACAACGTCGTCCACTGTAATGATGCCCACCAGCCTAATTTCATTATCTACAACAGGCATGGACAGCAAGTCGTACTTCTTGAACAGCATCGCAATCTTCTCTTGGTCATCATAAGTATGAATATATATAATATCCGTATTCATTATATCCTCTACCAGATCATCCCCATTGCTGAGAATCAGTCTTCTGATAGATACAATGCCTTCCAGTTTTCTATTCGCATCTATAACATAACATGTATTAATAGTTTCTTTGTCAATTCCAGTCTTTCTGATATGCTCTAGCGCTTGGCTGACGGTCATCTCCTTTTTTAAGTCCACAAACTCAATAGTCATAATGCTTCCGGCAGAATCCTCAGGATAGTTCAAAAACTGGTTAATCAGCTTTCGCATATTTTCGTCGGTATTCTTTAATACCTTCTTTACAACTACCGCAGGCATTTCTTCAATCAAGTCCACCGTATCGTCAAAAAACAAGTCATCAATGATATGCTTTATTTCAAAATCAGTGATGGACTGAATAATAAAAGCTTGTAGCTCTGTAGGGATATAGGAGAAGACATCCGCAGCAATATCTTTAGGTAGGATTCTAAAGAATTTTATCAGATGGCTGCTGTCTATTTCTTCAAAAAGCTGGGCGATGTCGACAATATTCATATCCTCCAGCTCGTGTCTAGCTTCTGTAAGCTTGTTCTGATTGATAAGCTCAAGAATTAGCTCATTCATATTAAAACCCCCTTTACAGGAGCCGTGCACCATGTATGGTGACGGCTATATATTCAATTTTATAAAATGTTCTTTTTTGTTTATTCCCCGGTAAAGGACTTGAATCCATAACCATCACCACACTTTCCTTGGACAAAATAAAAAGTCTCTTACGGCAACGCAAGAGACAGCATGACTTAAAAACCCATCTCTATACGTTGAGCTTTAGCACTGCGGGGCATAGGACTTTATGTCCGGCTGCATTAGATAAAACCTTGATTCGGTAGTACCTGTTGACTCGTTGGAGTCTCTCGACTTTTCTGAGCAGCAGCATGTATCCTCGTAGTAGCCTCACCTAACTAGATGTTTAACATAAAAACTAGTATTTATTCTTCATATATATAATATGCTTAATTTCATGAAATGTCCATACTTTTTATTAAAATAAGTCAAATTATTGTTATTATTCAAAAGAACTTTATTTATCTCGCTATAGCTTCATGGATTTAATCATTGCTCATTGTTTTGCTGCCATTTTTTCAAAGCAGCCCTCACTGACCGATTCATTTCCTTGGCAAAATCGGCATTGTATTTTCTGCTATACATGGTTTCACCATAGCTTTTTTCCAGCTTTCCGCCGTTTATGCCTTCCATTTTTTCATGGGTTTTCGCAAACATCTCTTCAAAAGCGGATTGATCCAGTTGCTTATACTGGTTCTCAAAAACGATGAATTTTTTATCATATCGATCCGGCTGCTGCCTTTCTCTTTGCTGAGCAGTGGGATAGCCAAATACCACCATAGCGATTGGGAATACAAAGTTCGGAAGATTCATTATTTCCTTATGTATTTCATAGTTTTCCATGATATCCCCAATATAGCATGAACCTAATCCAAGTGCGTCTGCAGCTACCACTGCACTTTGAGCAGCTATCAATGCATCGCTGCAGGCCAGCATTAAATCTCCCTCTTGAGGCGTTCTTACTTCCTCCGCTGAATTGCAAATTTTATAATAATCATACCAACGCTGGTAATCCGCAAAAAACATTAAAACCAAAGGTGCTTTTGCTATAAACGGCTGATCGTCGCAGGTCTTAGCCAGCTTTTCCTTTAGCTCCTGATCCGTAATATCAATAATGCTGTAAAGCATCATGTTCCCGGCTGTTGGAGCCCTCATAGCTGCTTTGATGATTTCTTCCTTTACTGCCTCAGGTATTGGTTTATCTTCATAGGCTCTTACGGATTTTCTTTGATTTAAAAGCTTTATGGTTTCATTCAATGTACGCTCCCCCTTATGTCTTAATAAACAAATTATACCATAATTTAAGGCGCACTATTATTAAGTGCGCCCAACTCATTGCTTTTATATTGCGTTTGGTGTGAATAATGGCTGCCCGTATTTCTCAACACCGAATTGGCCTATCTGCTTTTGAACCTTATCTGATAGTATCCAATCTACAAAGGCTTGTGCACCTTCTTTGTTGATTTTGTCATTCTTAGCTGGGTTTACGGCGATTACACCATATTGATTATAAAGCTGCTTGTCATTTTCTACGATGATTTCCATCTCTGTTTTGTCCTTCATAGATAAGTATGTTGCTCTATCGGATATGGTGTAAGCTTTCATTTCGTCAGCCATCTGAATGACTGCACCCATTCCTTTGCCGGCAGAAGCATACCAGTCTCCTGCAGGTTCTATTCCTATAGCTCTCCAAAGCTTCAACTCTGCTTTATGAGTACCTGAATCGTCCCCTCTGGATATGAACTTTACCTTGTTATCATTTATGTATTTCAGTGCTGCATCGACTTTGCCTTTGGAAGCTTCCTTTACCCTTACATCATCCTTGGGCCCAATCAATACAAAATCATTGTACATAACATCAAATCTTTCAATACCGTGACCCGCTTTTACAAACTCCTCTTCTGAGGCTTTTGCATGCACTAAAAGAACATCAGCTTCTCCATCCTCGCCCATTTTTATGGCTTGGCCTGTTCCTACCGCAATAACTTTGACTTCATACCCTGAATCCTTTGCAAACTCAGGCAGCAGATAATCCAATAAACCAGAGTCCTGTGTGCTTGTTGTGGTAGCTAATATGATCTCTTTTTTCTCTACCGGTGTATTTTCTGTTTGTACGGGTGTTGGAGCTGGTGTCGGCTGAGTTGTAGTGCAACCCGACAACATTGCTGCAAACACCATAACAGCAATTACAATTGATACGATGCTTCTTTTTTTCATCTTGCCCTCCTACTATTTTTTTGAATAGCTTGCTTTTCAGCAATAAAAAACTCTCCATCGGAGAGTTCAGGCAGCACAAAAAGACTATGCTGCTCCTTTCCAATTGGGAGGCACCATCGTTTCCAATGATACCCTAAACGTCCTGCCATCCATAAGACGACCTCACAGGATAACAGGCTCGGAGCTATTCTTTTATGTAAATATTAACATTCATAAAAAATAAAATCAATACAAGCTATGGTCTTTCAGCCCTTTTCTTTCCCGTCATATACTCGATATCTACTTTTATAACACAGGTCGCATCAAAGGCTCTATTAATATAGTCCATACCTTCCTTTTGAAAATCCGGGGAATATTTATCTATCAGCGCTTTTAAACCTTTAACTTTTTCTTCTCTATCTTCAATAATAGACGCGGTTCCAAAAGCTATTGTGCTTTCATAGTTCGTACTGAAATCTCCCGGAAACAGTTCTGTATCTCCAACTACACAAAAGGATACTTTAGCGTTTGCTCTTATGTTATCCAGCTTATGTCCCTTAGTTGCACAGTGCATATATATTGCGTTATCTACATATGCATAGCTCATTGGCACTGCATATGGCATGCTATCCTCACCTAGGGTTGCCAAAATCCCATATTCGTTCTGCTTCAACAGGTCTTTGGCTACTTCCTCTGTAGCTAGTCGATCTTTTCTTCTCATCTCTCTAAACATTTGATTACCCCCTTAAGCAAATTTAATTTTGATAAATATTATTGAGTGTTATGTTTAATAAACTCATATACAATTATATACATTAAACTTCAAATGCTGAATTCCTGCTATAAAGTCCATTATATTTTTTATAATTTACATAATAAATATAAAATACTATAAAATACTTATTGACTATCGGACGAATTTTTAATATAATAAGTATTGTCTCACAGGGGTATAGCTCAATTGGTAGAGTAGCGGTCTCCAAAACCGTTGGTTACGGGTTCAAGTCCTGTTGCCCCTGCCATATAAGAATTCAAACTGCTTCATGCAGTTTTTTTCATTTTTTGTTAAAAAACCGCCTTGTGGCGGTTTTTATTTTATTATGCCATTTTGATATACTCCCCATTTTTTCAAGTCACGGTCGGATCCTATCCAAACCGGTGTATTCTTTTCGACCATCCTGTAAAGCTCCGCTACATCTGAATTCTGCATCCGAATACATCCTCTTGAAACATTTTGCCCTATAGAATAAGGGTTGTTGTTGCCGTGAATCCCATACTTGTTTTTATTGCCTATAGTCAGACCCATCCATCGATAGCCCAATGGGTTTTTCTTGTCACCGCCGTTCACCGGTTCTGCAAATCCGCCGCCGGACCACCTTGGGTTTACTACCTTTGTCTTAATTTTGAATTTGCCTTCAGGAGTTACATAGTTTGTTCTTCCTAAGGCCACCGGGTACTTTCTAATTGCTGTCTTGTTCCAATATACTGTAAGAGTACGCTTGCTTTTGTTTACAGTAATCCAAAGCTTACTGCAGGCAGGCTTTTGTACATAATCATTAAACTTGACTGTCTTCCCCTGAGATAGTCTTTTATCCAACGCATCTTTGAACTCTTTTCCTGCAATTCCGTCTGCAGTTATATTGCTGTCACTTTGCAAGTGGAGAACGGCATTGCGGAAATTCAAGTTCTCATCCTTGAATTCATTCTTATAATAGCCTAGATTTTTTAAATGAATCAATGTACTTTGATTGATGGATTTTTGATTCATGATATTCGCACTGTACCCAACAATCTCTTCTGGATGAAAAAATAAATTTAAAGATAAAACACAAGACAGCAAAACCGCAAATAGTATCTTCATAAGTTTTGCTCCTTTTCTACATGTATTAGAAAGTATCATGCTTCATGCTGCCTAGCTTTG
>Ga0196972_1000825_pt1 | contig 11478 bp, 11 predicted proteins | sample S1v_2013CmetaG_FD_148618 | JGI IMG/M metagenome (GOLD analysis project Ga0196972, IMG submission 148618) | Soil microbial communities from Anza Borrego desert, Southern California, United States - S1+v_20-13C | ecosystem: Environmental > Terrestrial > Soil > Desert | place: USA: California... | reverse complement strand
AATTATTCGCGCGTTAAATATTTACTTACGCGCATTCAGCGTAAGCGGCTTGCTGCTGAGGCTGCCCTCATGCAGCCAAGCCACCTCGACGGTTTGGCCGGCATAGCGCTGTGAGGCCTGGATCAGCTCTTCTGGCTTGGTCAGTTCGATTTCGCCGATACGCGTAATTACATCACCGCCGATAATGCCAGCCTGGGCTGCAGGGGAATTTTTGATCACCGCGACCACTTTCAGACCCTGGGGCTTGGTTTCTTCCTGGTTGCTCGTCACATGAACCCCGATCACGGGCGGGGCCAGTTTTACCCAGTACGAAGCAAAATAATCATAACGAATCTGCTCGGGCGGAAGCAAGGTGCCTTTCGGTGCGTTGCCGGCTGCTTGCTCTTTTTTCGCCTCTTCCGCCTGGCTGCGCAGCTGTTGGATTTTTACGCTGGGCGGTGTATTTCCGGCGAGCTTGGTATAAACCAGCACCAGATCAGCCTTGACCTTTTTCGCATGCTCGATCAGCAGTTCCGGCGGCACATCGCCATCGGCAAAGCTGGAATAACCCAGCATGTCGAAACCGTTTTCGAGCATGTGCTGATAGTCTTGTGTTTCTTCAACACCGCGATAAACCTTAGGACCTTGTGGATCAGGCTGCAGCGCCGCCTTGGGCACGGCACGGCTGACAAAGGCCTTGGCATAGGGGTTGGTTTCCGTATTGGCAGCATTCGTACCGGATTGGGGAGTCGCCAGAGTATCTGAGTGCGTATTCTTGGTATCTGCGGCACAGCCTGCGATGCTCAAAGCCAGCAGCGAAATCAATATAAATCGCATATTTCCCTCTCTTGTTCTGAAGACTTTAATCGAGCAGCGGCCGGGTTTTAGGTAATGGTATGATTAAAGCCTATATTTTTTAGCCTGCTTACACAGTCGTAGACAACACATATGCAGAAACAATTCATATGACAACACAATTCATACGCATTGGCTTAGTTTCGATCAGCGACCGCGCCTCGAGCGGAGTTTATGAAGACAAAGGCATCCCCACGCTTAAGGAATGGCTGGCAAAAACGCTGACCTCCCCTTGGGAGCCCGTAGCGCGCGTGATTCCCGACGAGCAGTCCGACATCGAAGCCACACTGGCAGACCTGGTGGATCATGAAGGCTGCAACCTAGTGCTGACTACGGGCGGTACCGGCCCGGCTTTGCGCGATGTCACGCCGGAAGCGACGCTGGCAGTGGCCGACAAGGTCATGCCTGGCTTCGGCGAGCAGATGCGCCAGATCAGCCTGCAGTTCGTACCAACCGCTATCCTGTCGCGGCAGGTCGCTGTCGTGCGCAAGCAAAGCCTGATCATCAACCTGCCGGGGCAGCCTAAATCCATCGCGCAAACGCTGGAAGGCCTCAAGGACGAAGCCGGCAATGTTGTCGTCCATGGCATTTTTGCCGCGGTCCCCTACTGCATTGATTTGCTGGGTACTAAAGAAAAGCCGACGCCCTATATCGAAACCGACGAAGCCATCGTCAAAGCATTCCGGCCCAAATCTGCAGCACAACCGCCTGCGCAAAACCCCGGTTCCTGATGGCATCCGAGTTTGATCTAATCCGCCGTCACTTTACGCGCCCTACCAATCATACGGTACTGGGCGTAGGCGATGATGCCGCCCTCATTTCGGTGGCGCCGGGCAATGAGCTTGCGATCTCGGCCGATATGCTGATAGCCGGCACTCACTTCTTTGCCGATACCGGTCCGTATCAACTGGGCTGGAAATCGCTGGCAGTTAACCTGTCCGATATCGCGGCCATGGGTGCATTGCCCAAATGGGCGACGCTGGCGATTGCATTGCCGGAAGCCAACGAAAGCTGGATTGCCGAATTCGCCAAAGGCTTTTTCGCCTGCGCCGAGCGCTACCAGGTGGACCTAGTCGGCGGCGATACCACACGCGGCCCGCTTTCCATTAGCGTACAAATCATGGGCGAAGTAGCGAGCGGCAAGGCCATCCGGCGCTCTGGCGCCCAAGCCGGCGATGAAATTTGGGTTTCCGGCACCTTGGGTGCCGCGGCGCTGGCGCTGGCGGCCCTACAGCAGCGTTACGTGCTGACAGAATCTGAGCTGGACGCCTGCCTGCCGGCCCTGCACATGCCGCAGCCCAAGGTGGAGCTGGGCTTACTGCTGCACCTGTTCGCCCACAGCGCCATCGATATTTCCGATGGCTTACTGGCCGACCTGGGCCATATCCTGGAGTGTTCTAATCTGGGTGCCGAAATCAACCTGCAGCACATCCCTTGCATAAAAGCCGTGAGCAATCACTTGGCGGATCAGCAAGTGCAGAAAATGGTGCTGGCGGGAGGCGACGATTACGAACTATGCTTCACCGCTCCCGCCCGCAATCATGCTGAAATCGCCAAGCTGGCTCAGCTGCTGGCACTGCCGCTAAGCCGCATAGGCGTCGTCACCAGCAGCTCCGGATTAGTAGTACGAGGCCTGGAAAACGAGATCATGGACATGAAAGAAACCGGCTTTGATCACTTCGCCTGACCGACGATTGTTGTTGAACCAACTATTATTAAGCCACCCGTCGCATTTTCTCGCCCTCGGCTTCGGCAGCGGGCTGCCGAGAATAGCACCGGGCACGTTTGGCACGCTCGCCGCCGTTCCACTATTTTTAATCCTATTATCCACACCCGAGTTGGCGCATTATGTAGTGATTGCGCTGCTGTTTCTGCTGGGCATACCTATCTGCACAAGGACAGGCCGAGCACTGGGGGTATCCGACCACGGCAGTATCGTTTGGGATGAAATTGTCGCCTTCATGCTGGTGCTCGAATTTACCCCGCTTTCCTGGCACTGGTGGCTGGCGGCTTTTATCTTGTTCCGTCTGTTCGATATCTGGAAGCCCTTCCCCATCCGACAATTCGACGTTCGCCTTAAAGGCGGTTTTGGCGTGATGTTCGATGATTTACTCGCGGCAGGTTATGCGATCCTGGCCTTGAAGGGACTGCAATGGTTAGTGATGACTTACTGAAACTGGCATTCCAATTGGGTGAAGCATTGAAATCCAAGGGGGGCGTACTATCGTTGGCGGAGTCCTGCACCGGCGGCTGGACGGCGGCCTGCATCACGGCCGTGCCCGGCAGCTCGGCCTGGTTCGACCGCGGATTCGTGACTTACAGCAACGCCTCAAAACAGGAAATCCTTGGTGTTTCAGCCGACACCTTGGCAACCCATGGCGCTGTCAGCGAGCAAACCGCCTATGAGATGGCACTGGGGGCCATGAAAAACAGCCACGCCAATATCGCGGCGTCGATCACGGGGATTGCCGGCCCCGATGGCGGCAGCGCTGAAAAGCCCGTGGGCATGGTTTGCTTCACTTGGATCACTGCCAACGGCTATACCGACAGCATGACGCGGCACTTCTCGGGCGACCGCGAAGAGGTCAGGCTGCAGTCGGTAAAAACCATGCTTGAAGGACTGCTTCAGCTTACCTTAACTACTGATTTATGAAATAATTGCGAGCTTTATAGCCGCATCAAACAGGGACAAATTTACATGGATGAGAACAGAAGCAAAGCACTGGCAGCCGCGCTCTCGCAAATCGAAAAACAGTTCGGCAAAGGTTCGATTATGCGGATGGGCGATACGGATGTCGCCGGTGATATTCAAGCTGTGTCCACCGGTTCGCTTGGCCTTGATATCGCCCTGGGCATAGGCGGCCTGCCGCGCGGCCGTATTGTCGAAATCTACGGTCCTGAATCCTCTGGCAAGACCACGCTGACTTTGTCTGTCATTGCGCAGATGCAGAAGCTGGGTGGCGTCGCCGCCTTCATCGATGCAGAACACGCGCTCGACCCGCTTTACGCGCAGAAGCTTGGCGTCAATGTCTCCGAACTGCTGATCTCGCAGCCCGATACCGGCGAACAGGCTCTGGAAATCGCCGACATGCTTGTACGCTCCGGTTCTGTTGATATCGTCGTTATCGACTCCGTAGCCGCGCTAACCCCCAAGGCCGAAATCGAAGGCGAAATGGGCGACTCGCACATGGGCTTGCAAGCGCGTCTGATGTCGCAGGCTCTGCGCAAGCTGACTGCCAACATCAAGCGCACTAACACCTTGGTTATCTTCATTAACCAAATCCGCATGAAAATCGGCGTCATGTTCGGCAACCCGGAAACCACCACCGGCGGCAATGCGCTCAAGTTCTACGCTTCCGTGCGTTTGGATATTCGCCGCACTGGTGCCATCAAGAAGGGCGATGAAGTCATTGGCTCCGAAACCCGCGTCAAGGTCGTCAAGAACAAGGTCGCGCCGCCGTTCAAACAGGCTGAATTCGACATTCTTTACGGCGAAGGCATTTCACGCGAAGGCGAAATCATCGAAATGGGCTCTAACCTCAAGCTCATCGAAAAAGCCGGCGCCTGGTACAGCTACAAGGGCGAGAAGATCGGCCAGGGCAAGGACAATGCACGTGAGTACCTGCGCGAGCATGGGGAAATCGCCGACGAGATCGACGGTAAGATCCGCGCAAACGCCAATATGGCTACTGCTGTGATGACTACGGCGGATGTCGAAACCGACGATTAGTTTGCGCGAACGCGCCTTGGGATATTTATCCCGGCGCGAATACTCCTATCAGGAGTTGAAGCATAAGCTGAGCGCTTATGCAGAAGAGCAGGATGACCTGTCGGGGTTGCTGGAGGACTTCAAGAAACGCGGCTGGCTCTCGGAAGAACGCTATACCGAGCAACTAGTTCATGCCCGCAAGGCCAAGTTTGGCAGCCTGCGCGTAGCCCACGAATTACGTGAACATGGTGTGGCTGAAGAGCTCGTGGCCAAGGCCGTGGCCGAAGTCAAAAGCGATGAGGTGGCCAATGCACGGGCCATACACCGCAAGAAGTTCAAGGCCGCGCCGGCCAACCGTGAAGAATGGGCCAAGCAGGCGCGTTTCCTGCAGGGGCGCGGCTTTAGCTTTGAGGTCATCAAGCAGGTGCTGCGCGATGACCCGGATGAAACAGATTAAGCAGATTGAAAGCAATAATGACAAGCAACCCGACAAGTAACGAGATTCGCCAGGCCTTCCTGGACTTTTTTGCCTCCAAGGGGCACCAGGCCGTGGCATCGAGCTCGCTGGTACCCGCCGGTGATCCTACGCTGCTGTTCACCAACGCCGGCATGAACCAGTTCAAGGACGTATTCCTGGGCTTCGACAAGCGCCCGTATACGCGTGCCGCCTCGAGCCAAAAATGCGTACGCGCCGGCGGCAAGCACAACGACCTCGAAAACGTCGGCTATACCGCACGCCATCACACCTTTTTCGAAATGCTGGGCAACTTCAGCTTCGGCGATTACTTCAAGCGCGATGCCATCAACTATGCCTGGGAACTGCTGACCGAAGTATTCAAGCTGCCCAAGGATAAACTCACAGTCACCGTTTACGCCGAAGACGATGAAGCCTATGACATCTGGACCAAGGAAATCGGCGTGCCGGCAGAGCGCGTCATTCGCATAGGCGATAACAAGGGCGCTCGCTATGCCTCAGACAATTTCTGGATGATGGGTGACACCGGCCCTTGCGGCCCCTGCACCGAGATTTTCTATGATCACGGCGCCCATATCCCAGGCGGCCCTCCAGGCTCGCCCGACGAGGACGGCGACCGCTTTATCGAAATCTGGAACAACGTCTTCATGCAGTACAACCGCGACGAAGCCGGCGTCATGCATAAGCTGCCCAAGCCCAGCGTCGATACCGGCATGGGTCTGGAGCGTATCGCCGCAGTGCTGCAGGGCGTACACAGCAATTACGAGATCGACCTATTCCAGAACCTGATCAAGGCCGCTGCGCGCGAGACCAACACGGCCGACCTCGACAGCCCTTCCTTGAAAGTACTGGCCGACCATATCCGGGCTTGCAGCTTCTTGATCGCCGACGGCGTCATCCCTAGCAACGAAGGCCGCGGCTACGTACTGCGCCGCATCATCCGCCGCGCAATCCGCCACGGCTACAAACTAGGCGCCCGCGCGGCCTTTTTCCACAACCTGGTGCCGGACCTGGCGGAGCAGATGGGCGATGCCTATCCCGGCCTCAAAGTCAGCCAGGCGCGCGTGGTCAATGTGCTGCGACAGGAAGAAGAACGCTTCTTCGAAACTATCGAGAACGGCATGGCCATCCTCGAAGCCGAACTGGCCGACATGACCCAATCCGGCGTTAATGTTTTCAACGGCGATACTGCATTCAAGCTGCATGACACTTACGGCTTCCCGCTTGATTTGACGGCGGATGTCTGCCGCGAGCGCGGCGTCAGCGTCGATGCGGCAGCGTTCGATGAAGCCATGAAGCGCCAGAAGGACCAGGCCCGCGCCGCCGGTAAATTTAAAATGGCCACCAACCTGGAGTACAGCGGCCAGGCCACTACTTTCCACGGTTATGAAGCGTTGGAAGCCAAGGGTAATGTCCTGGCACTTTACAAGGATGGAGCTGCGGCCGGCGCCCTCAACGAAGGCGACGTTGGCGTAGTCGTTCTCGACAATACGCCGTTCTATGCCGAATCGGGGGGTCAAATCGGCGACCAGGGTGTACTGCAAGGGCTGGACGGCATATTTGCGGTGGAAGACACGCAGAAAATCCAGGCCAGCGTCTTCGGCCACCATGGCACGCTCAAGACCGGCACTTTAACCGTAGGCAGCGCCGTAACGGCCAAGGTCGATCTCGTAGCCCGCAATCGAACCATGCGCAACCACTCGGCCACCCACTTAATGCACAAGGCATTGCGCGAAGTACTCGGCGGCCATGTGCAGCAGAAAGGTTCGCTGGTCGATGCTGAAAAAACCCGTTTCGACTTCGTGCACAATGCGCCGATGACCGACGAGGAAATCAGCAGGGTCGAACAACTGGTTAACGCCGAAATCCTGGCTAATCAATCGACCCAGGCTCGGGTTATGCCGATAGAAGAAGCGCAGAAGACCGGCGCCATGATGCTGTTCGGCGAGAAATACGGCGAGGAAGTGCGCGTGCTCGACATCGGCAGTTCACGCGAGTTGTGTGGCGGCACCCATGTGCAGAGAACTGGTGATATCGGCTTCTTCAAGATACTTTCCGAATCGGGCGTAGCAGCCGGTGTCAGGCGTGTAGAAGCGACTACGGGCGATGTGGCGCTGGCTTATGTGCAGCAGCAGCAGGCCCTGCTCAACAGTGCCGCGGCCAGTCTCAAAGCTCCTCCGCAGGAGTTGCCGGCCAAGATTAGCCAGATCATGGATAACGTGCGTGCGCTGGAAAAAGAACTGGAGCGCCTCAAATCGAAACTGGCTGCGAGCCAGGGCGAGGACCTGGCGAGCCAGGCGGTAGAAGTGTCCGGCATCAAGGTATTGGCCGCGAAACTCGAAGGGGTCGATGCCAAGGGTCTGCGCGAAGTCGCAGACAAGCTCAAGGACAAGCTCGGCAACAGCGCCCTGCTGCTGGCAGTAACCGAGGGCGAAAAAGTCAGCCTGGTGGCTTCCGTCAGCAAGGACTTGACCAGCAAGATCAAGGCCGGCGACCTCGTCAATTTTGTCGCGACGCAGGTCGGCGGTAAGGGCGGTGGCCGGCCCGACATGGCCATGGCCGGCGGCACCGATGCCAGCCAGCTGCCTAAGGCATTAGCCTCGGTGGCGGGCTATATTCAACAACAATTAGGCTAAATTTCAATCGGGCTTATCAGGGTTCAGTTATGGCATTAATCGTACAAAAATACGGCGGCACTTCAGTCGCCAATCCAGAGCGCATCCGCAACCTGGCACGCCGCGTAGCACGTTACAAGGCGCTTGGGCATCAGATCGTGGTTGTGGTTTCGGCCATGTCCGGCGAAACCAACCGCCTGATTTCGCTAGCCAAGGAAATCATGCCGGAACCCGACCCGCGCGAGCTCGATGTTATGGTTGCAACGGGCGAGCAGGTCACCATCGGCCTCACCGCGATGGCGCTTATGGACTTGGGCATAAAAGCCAAGAGCTACACCGGCTCCCAGGTACGCATCGTCACTGATGGCGCCTTTACCAAGGCCCGCATCCTGCACATCGACGAAGCCAATCTGCGAGCTGATCTCAACGCTGGCTACGTGGTCGTCGTCGCGGGCTTCCAGGGCGTGGATGAAAATGGCAACACCACGACACTGGGCCGCGGCGGTTCGGATACTACCGGTGTAGCGCTTGCCGCCGCACTCAAAGCCGACGAATGCCAGATCTATACCGATGTGGATGGTGTCTATACGACCGACCCACGCGTAGTCCCTGAAGCGCGCCGGCTCAAATCCATCACCTTTGAAGAAATGCTGGAGCTGGCCAGCCAAGGTTCAAAAGTCCTGCAAATCCGTTCGGTCGAGTTTGCGGGCAAATATAAGGTCAAACTGCGCGTGCTCTCCAGCTTTGAAGAAGAAGGCGACGGCACGCTGATTACTTTTGAGGAAACTGACAACATGGAACAACCCATCATCTCCGGTATCGCCTTCAACCGCGACGAAGCCAAAGTCACTGTGCTCGGTGTGCCAGACCGTCCTGGTATCGCTTACCAGATACTGGGCCCGATTGCCGATGCCAATATCGACGTCGACATCATTATCCAGAACGTTGGCGCTGACGGTACTACCGACTTCACCTTTACCGTACACAAGAATGAGCTGAGCAAGGCCCTGGCTATCCTCAAGGACAAGGTACAAGGCCATATCGGCGCCCGCGAGATCATAGGCGACGACAAAATTGCCAAGGTATCGGTAGTCGGCGTCGGCATGCGCTCGCATGTAGGCATCGCCAGCCAGATGTTCCGCACCTTGGCTGAAGAAGGCATCAACATTCAGATGATCTCCACCTCCGAAATCAAGATTTCCGTGGTAATCGATGAGAAATACATGGAACTTGCCGTACGTGTGCTACACAAAGCTTTTGATCTGGAAGAGACCCGAGGTTAAGCAAACCTCGTTTGATTTTTAGGGCGTATTCGCGTATCGTTACGCCCTCGTGCGGAGAGCTGGCCGAGTGGTCGAAGGCACTTCCCTGCTAAGGAAGCATACGGGCTTAAATCTGTATCGAGGGTTCGAATCCCTCGCTCTCCGCCATAAGTTTTACAGGCAGTATTAAACTTATAGGGCTTATTCCACTGGAATAAAACCTGACATCAAGTATAATGCACGCCTCACGCGCCCGTAGCTCAGCTGGATAGAGTACTTGGCTACGAACCAAGGGGTCAGGAGTTCGAATCTCTTCGGGCGCGCCATTTTAAGCGGCTTCCAGACGGAAGCCGCTTTTCATTTGTGCTATTCAATTGTATTTGTGCTATTCAAATGCCTTATCAAAACCACTTCCGGCTTGCGGCAGAAATTGGCCGTTAAGCATTCCTTCGGTCAGTTTTTCTCACTGCCGATTAAGCGGTAGATTCCAGCGCCAAGCATACCGCCGATGATTGGGGCAATCCAGAAAAGCCAAAGCTGCGAGATCGCCCAATCGCCGACAAACACGGCAACGCCGGTACTGCGTGCAGGGTTCACCGAGGTGTTTGTAACCGGGATGCTGATCAAGTGGATGAGAGTCAGGCACAAGCCAATTGCAATCGGTGCAAAACCCTGCGGCGCCCGTTTGTCAGTAGCGCCTAGAATAACAAGGAGAAACATCATGGTCATGACTACTTCGGTTATGAGGGCGGCCTGCAAACCATAGCCACCCGGCGAATGGTCGCCATAGCCGTTTGAAGCAAAGCCTGCAGATGGATCGAAGCCTGCCTTGCCGGTAGCAATGAGATACAAAACGCCGCCTGCCGCAATCCCCCCGAGGACCTGTGCAACAATGTAAGGTAGCAGCTCTTTTGCTGGAAAACGACCGCCGGCCCAGAGACCAAACGACACTGCGGGATTTAGGTGACAACCGGATATGTGTCCAATGGCGAAGGCCATGGTGAGCACGGTCAGGCCAAATGCCAGTGACACGCCGAGCAGTCCGATGCCAACATCTGGGAATGCAGCAGCTAGAACGGCACTACCGCACCCACCAAGAACCAGCCAAAAGGTTCCAAAAAACTCTGCACCATACTTCTTCATACTTTGCTCCTTTTTCTTGTTAATTGTTATGCCCAACGGTTGAAGTGATCGGCGCGCTTTAGCGCGTCCGGGTTACCTGAGATGTTAGGAATGGTGTTTAAACGCTTCCATGACAACTATTCCCCAAAGCCCGAGAACAGCAACGAAGTTAATCGTAAACACAAGGCCTCGAAGTCGGACGTTTGTGGTCAGTATTTGGACAAGGCTATGAAATATGCGGCCAATGATAAAAATCCACGCAAGCAGAAGTGCGAGGTTGCTTGTTTCATACTGAAGAAGTAAGAGGCAAGCAGCGTAGAAAAATAGCGGCCATTCGAATTGGTTGGAGAGGTTGGCACTAATTCGCGGCTCCATCTTTGCCCAAGGATTGCTGCCATCCGAGAGGCGACCGATGCCCCAAACTGCTGGAGCGCGAACAACTGTGAGTAACACATACAGCAACGCAGCCAGCACAACGTGCGCCGTCATAGGGGCAATCAGTGAACCCAATAAAGATACTTCAGATTCCAATGGATCTTTCCTGCCTAACGGTTGACCTAAGGGACGCGCTTTAGCGCATCCCGCCTGAATGAGGGGTTAGACTGACTGCCGCGTGACCCTTTATGAACTCTGTGCCAAGCGACAAGAGAGTCGCGAAAGGCGGACTCAAACTCAACTTCAATAAGAATCCCGCTATTTACCAATTCAGCTGCACCCCTACATTTCCCATGAGAATTCGTTGCTCATTGCTATCCAGATTAGCCTGATAACTGAGGCCTGCGTATATGCTGCTGATCGGATTAATCCTTCCAACTATGCCTGCAGCAATCTGGCCCGAGGTTTGGCCAACTTTAGTATTCAATGTCGTGATGTTGCTGAAGGTCGTTTCATTATGGTCCCCAAAATCCCTTAATACATTCGCTTTGAGATAAGGCTGCCATAACGTATTCCCGAGCGTGATATTGCTGCGAAGCCGTGCCCCTATCCTGGCGCGGTAGCTATCGTTCTGATCAAAAGTCACCTTGGAAGCGCTATCGGTCAGGTCGTCGATCCAGAAGCGCTGCCACACCAGTTGTGCCTGCGGTTCAAATACCACGCGATCGGAAAGCGCGAATGGCACGCCAGCCTCAATGGAACCCGTAACGGCTTTGCCATGGGGGCTAGCACCACCGCCATCGTTCGATTTGGCATCTATACTTAAAGCGCTGCCCATCAGCACAGCATTTGTATACCAACCCGTCGGGCCTAAATGTGTCCAATAGCCGCCCACGCTATATTGATTGATCGCTAGGTTACCGACATTAAGATTAGGCATCCCGGCCGCGAAGCCTTGTACGTCACCAACGGCCCGGGCCATGCCACCCATAATCCCAAAATGATTGCGATGCCCACTGGCCGATTCGTTTTGATACAGATCATGCCCGATTTGCAGGCCAAACATGGAGCCGTTGAACTCCGGGC
>Ga0196972_1000824_pt1 | contig 11503 bp, 20 predicted proteins | sample S1v_2013CmetaG_FD_148618 | JGI IMG/M metagenome (GOLD analysis project Ga0196972, IMG submission 148618) | Soil microbial communities from Anza Borrego desert, Southern California, United States - S1+v_20-13C | ecosystem: Environmental > Terrestrial > Soil > Desert | place: USA: California... | reverse complement strand
AGTGTGGCCCAGTGAAAGCTGTACCACAGTTCCCGCGTACATTTCCTCCCAATAAGGGAAGCGCCTAGGTGGTTGCGGAATGGGATGTTTGAAGTGTCGTATGCGTCGGGGGAAAGGGGGAGCCACTTAGCAAGCAGCCCGCGATATGTTGCCCCCTGGTCTTTTTGAAACGCTGCTTCGATTGCTGCCAGAGTCTTTGTTGCGATTATGATGTTATTAGCCACTGCGCCCCCAGATAAAAAAGCCCCTCCCCTTTTTGGAGGGAGGGGCAGCGTGATACCCTCAGGAGACTAATCGAGAAGGGTTATTTGCATTATACCTACTTAGCCCAAGGTGGAGCGGCTTGTGTAGATGCTGCTGATGGCTGAGCCAGGTTCTGCGCTGGAGCAGCGTTACCTGGTACGGCTGGCGCGCCACCCCATGGAGGAGTTGGGGTACCAGTAGCTGGAGCGGGTTGCTGGAGCTCAAGGTAACCGTGCTCAATCATCATCTCGTCGTTCCAGCCTTGCTGAATAAACGATTCATAGCTAGCGCCGGCAGCCTTAGCAGTCATAACCTTGATAGGTTCTGCTGGTGGGGTTACTGGGGCGGCTGGAGTTGCTGGAACTGCTGGGGGAACGAAAGCTGGGGCAGCTTGAGCGGGTGCCGCTTGTTGAGCAGGGGCAGCCCAAGCAGGAGCGGCAGTCGTACCAGCAGGAGCACCAGGGATTGCAGTGGAACCGTCAACAGGCAGGTAACCGCGCACGATGTTCCGTGCTTCGTATTCCCGACCGTCCTTACCCTTGCTAGCACCCTGAACTCCCACTTTAACTTTCAGCGGAATGCCGTGGAGCTGTTGCGTATCTTGCACATCCATCACGCCAACAGCATGGCAAATGGCGGACAGGGTGCGGTAGGCGATTTCGGCTGCCGTTTGATTGGAGTTCACCAGGTTCAAGTTGTCAAACAGCTTGCGACCTTTGTGTTCGCCGTCGAGAACGGTCATCTCGAGAGCAAGATAGCTGCCGTCGTTTTGCGCGGTAGGCTTCATCTCGCTGTCTGTGATTGTTACGTTGTACTCAGCAGGTGGCAGCAATTCAAAAGGAACTGCTGGTGCTACTTGGCGAGCGTCAAACCGGACTGGTAATTGCATTTTGTTACTCCTTCGAGTTGTTGATAAGTTATGCTACTATTTTAGAAAAGACGAAGCTCAAATCAGGACGCTCTATTGCATCCAATTTTCCGCTCCGGTCTTTCGCATCGTGTTGCAAATCCGGCTGGGTCTGCAAATAACGATAGGTTTCATTTCCAGTAGGCATCTTGCCAATACCTAACCGGAATACTTCATCGAAAAGATAAGGTAACTGCTGGGCTAGCTTGTTACCAGGCATCATCGGGCCCTGCAATACAATCCCAGTCGCCTCGTCCTTGACTGCTTCTTGCTTTGCAGTCATGACAACGTGCTTGCCGGGAATGTCGCGGAACGCTTTGATGAGAGGAACCATATCTTCGATTAACTTACTGTATGCCTGGCGCGGGTCCTTTACAACGCCGCGGGCATTTGCGAATACTACTTCCGCAATCTCAGTCAGCGAATCGATATACAGCGTATGGAACTGCTTTGCTTCCGCGCTCTCCGTGGCCCATGAATAAATGTTGGACAACTCTGCCAGGCTGCTAATGCTAACCATGGGCAAGTTGACGTCACTCAGGGACAGGACACCGGACTCGGCGGAAATAATGAATGGAGCTGGAGCAGTTCGGGAGAGATAGGTTTTACCATAGCCTGCTTTTGCATACACCAGCGCTTTGACCCCATGAAGCCGGGCTTGTGTTGCGGTTGATGTGATTTGCGGGGGACTGAACATTGTCTATCCTTATATGTTATGGCTTGTATTATGTGGGCAGCGCTTGGAAAATACAAAGGCCGTTATGATGCCGTGGCATCCCCGCTATAGGTGTATCCATGCGTATCATAGAGCGATTTGGCTTCCGCTTCCGTGATAACGACAGTATGTCCGTCATGCTCTTCCCCATCCCAATCAAGGAATATGCAACCGCTTTCATGGTGAACGTACCATACCTTCGCCCGTGTCTCCACATTGGGGGCCGCTTCCTCGGTTGTCTTGGGAGGCTTAACCTTTATCTGTGGCGTTCCGCGTGATTGTGAAACAGCTTGGGACAGCACAGCTTTGGCTTCCGCGGACAGCTTACGGAACGGACGGATAGCTAGCTCCGGAACATAACGGAACAGAACGTCTGTTTCTACTTCCATTTCCTTTAGCTGCTCAATGACTGCTGGCAGTGCTGCCTGGTCGATGCTGCTGTATAGCTTGGTATTGAGTTCCAGGTCCCAGCCTTCCGGCAGCGTGAAATGGAACGTTCCTTCCTTGCTTGGGGCATTGGCTACATCGGGGAAGAAGGTTGTGAATACTCGTGTCCGGAGCGCTGCTTCCTCTATCTTAGCTTGAGCAAGCGTTTCGACCGCAGCTTGCCAGGTGCCAATCAGTTCCATGTCTTCGGGTGTAACTTCCCGGTCGATGCTGCTTTGGACTGGCTGCTCAGCTTCCTCCGCGGGGGCTGCTTCTGCTTTCTTGCGACGGCTCCTAGTAGCGGGCTTCTTGACCTCCTCTACTTGCTCTTCTGCAACTTCCTCTTTCTTTTTACGGGTTGCCATGTTGCTCCTCCATTGTTGTCACATGGGTGAAAGGGCCGCGCACTCCAGCACTGTAACGCTGAGCGATGTTTAGCGCGGTGATTAAAATATCTTCGACTGTGAGGGGTTTCCCCGTCTTAGCGTCTGTAGGACTCCCAGCCAAGACGGCAGCCAGCGCTCCCATAGCATAGGGCTCGCCGCAGCCACAGGCATTGAACGGGTCCAAGGCTTCTTCCACTTGGAAATCGGAATGGACTTTAAATAGTCTCCCATGGAATCCGACTAGGAACGTCCCACCAGACTCAACTTCGTTTTCCCGCTTGCGATAACCGCCCTGCTCGAGAGTTTCCCGTAATGCTGGGATGAACGTTTGCACCATGTAAGCGAACGGCTCTATATGACCGGGGTCCGCTTCTACGCTTGGGAATTCTGGGGCGAAGTTGTATCGCAGGATTTGCCCCATGCGGAACGAAGAAGTGAAGCCGATAACGAACGGACCCAGATGAAACACTTTTGGGTCTCTCCGTGTTCGTAGCTCGTGGTCTGCTACACCAGCGGAGTCGCCAGCCAGATGGACGTGCCCATTGTTCACTAAGCCAACTATACAAGTCATCTGCCTAGGCTCCTTTTTCATCACGGCGTTCTTGGGCTGCTTGGTCGCTGTATCCGTTTGGATAACGCATCCGCAACTTTCTCATACACTCTGCCAGCACTTCCATCAGAGGGATGCCAGTGACATTGCAGAGCGCTTGTATATAAAACATAAGGTCTCCAAGTTCTTTGGTTAGCTTATCCTTATCCAGCTCACGTCCGTTGGCAAACGTTTTCTTGATTAAGTCGACCACTTCCCCAGCTTCGCCGCCGATACCCAAAGCAGCGTGAGCCATGTTCCAATCATAGTTATCGGCCTTAGTTTTAAAGAGGTCCTCCACGAACCCTTTATATTCCAGCACCAAGGAGCCCATTGTGACCACCTGTACTGATGCCTGGCGGACATTGTTAGTTTCCCGTTCCTGTTGTTCCATGTTGTTTATACCCTGTTGGTTTATATTGGAAGCGCTAGTGTTATACAGTATAGACAGCGATACAAGGATTATTGTGATACCTTAAAGTAAATTGATTATAAGCATTTGCAAAGCTGCAAAACTCAAGCATATACTAAGCCCAACGCTGAACAAGCCATACTTATATATAAAGTCGGGGGTCATACAATGATAAAAAGTAAGAAACAGTTTTCCCAGCCAGGGTCGCTACACAAGGAGACATTATCTCTTCTCCGAAATGACCCTCGAAGCCTCGCCATCATATCCAGTGAGTCCGGTATCAGCTTTTACTGGCTGCAACGTTTTAACTCCGGGCGCTTCCAGAACCCCTCCGTGAACCGAGTCCAACATCTATACGAATTCCTGACTGGCCAAAAACTTGGCGTTTAAAGCAGCTCGTAGATTCTGGCCTTAGGAGGGTTCATGCAACAACTAAATAATATACCTGCTGAGCTTCGTGCTCTCAATCAATGGGTGGTCGCCGGCGATAACAAACTGCCGCTTAATCCAAGGACGGGTGAACTAGCAAACGTAATCGACCCTGCAACATGGGGCACATTTGAACAGGCAACTAAATCCGGTCACAAGCATGTGGGCTTCGTCCTTACTCATGGTGACCCGTATGCCATAGTCGACTTGGACAACAAACCTGAGAAGCCGCTAACCGACGAGGAGTGGGCGGTCCACCAGCGCATCCTGAGTTCCTTTGATACTTATATAGAGCGCAGCGCATCCGGGCGCGGCTATCACATAGTGATGAAGGGAAAGCTGGCACAAGGTAGGCGCCGGGGCAATGTGGAAGCATACTCCGCCGAGCGCTATATGATATTCACGGGCAATGTTGTCCACAGTAGGCCCATCATAGATTGCCAGGCACTGCTGGACCAGCTAGTCGCTGAAATGACACCCGCAACATCGCAGGTCGACTTAGTACAGATAGACAGCGACATTACCGACACTGAATTGGTCGAGCGGGCTATGTATGCAGCCAACGGCGAAAAGTTCACCCGCCTCTGTAATGGTGAGTTCGATGACTACCCCAGCCAGTCGGAAGCAGACTTCGCACTGATGTCCATCATCGCCTTCTACACTCCGGACAACGCACAAGTCAGACGCATCTTCCGGATGACAGCTTTGGGCAAGCGCCAGAAAGCCCAGCGCGATGATTACTTAAACTATGCAATATCCAAGATTCGTGCAAACGAGCCAACACCAGTAGACCTGGATGCAATAAAGGAAGCCGCGGAAAGAGTGGCTGCCCAGCTCCCACCGGAACCCGAATACAAGATTCACGCCCCAGCCGCCAAACCCATCCCAGCGCCACCCCCTCCCCCAAAAGAAGTCCAGCACGAACCCATCGACTTCCCGCCAGGCTTAGTGGGCGAGCTTTGCGAGTACTTCTATTCCAGCGCAATTCGTCCTGTCAGGGAGATAGCCCTGTCGGCAGCACTAGCAGTGACGGCGGGTGTATGTGGGCGCTCGTACAATATCAGCGGCACCGGGCTCAACCAATACTTAATAGTATTAGCGCGTACAGGCTCGGGAAAGGAAGGCGCTATGAGCGGCATCGAAAACTTGATGTCTGCCGTGCGCCCGCAAATCCCAATGGTCGACCAGTTCCTAGGCCCGGCTGCATTTAGTTCCGGGCAAGCGCTAGTCAAGGTACTGAACGACAAGCCATGCTTTGTTTCCGTGCTGGGGGAGTTCGGGCTAACCCTCCAAGACATTTCGGACAAGCGGGCAACCGGGCCCCAACGCATGCTGAAAAAAGTTCTGCTGGACTTGTACGCTAAGTCAGGCAATGCAAGCGTCCTCCGCTCCAGCGTTTATAGCGACACGGAAAAGAATACCAAGGTCGTTCACGCTCCCAGCGTTACTATACTAGGCGAGTCAACGCCCGAAACATTCTTCGACGGGCTGGACAGTACGCATATCGCAGAGGGGCTCATCCCCCGCTTCTCAATCATCGAATACAACGGCCCCCGTCCCAGCCGGAACCGGAACTCGGGCCACGCCCCCGAACAAGGGCTTGCACAGCGCTTCAGCGAACTCGTTACAGCTAGCATGACTATGATGCATCGCAACACATTCATCCCAGTTACTATCGAAAAGGAAGCACTATCCCTGCTGGACGACTTCGACAGGTACGCGGACAGCATAATGAATTCCGCGCATACCGACGCCGACATGCAGCTATGGAACAGGGCGCACTTGAAAGCGCTGAAGCTTAGCGGGCTGCTGTCTGTGGGCTGCAATCCTCACAGTCCCGTCGTGACGTCCCATATAGCGGGCTGGGCTATCGAATTCGTAAAGCGGGATATCCGGACAATCACGGAACGCTTCAAGCAAGGCGACGTCGGCATTGGCGAGAATAAGCAGATAGCCGACCTGAAGCGGGTAGTAGAGCAGTATTTCGAATTGCAATACGAACAGCGCAAGACATACCGCATCCCAACCAACCTATTCGAAGCTAAGGTTGTCCCATACAGCTACCTATCCCAAAAGACAGTTTCACTGGCCAGCTACCGCTTGGACAGAATAGGCGCAACTGGCGCTTTGAAGCGGAACATTCAGACGCTGGTGGATTCCGGAAGGCTTATCCCGATTGACGCGAAAACCCTGCAAACGCGATTCCAATACCAAGGTTCCGCGTTTGGAATTGGAGAGTACTGGTAAAAAACTAAAGGTTTATAACAACATATAATAGCGCTTTTAATAGTTAAGTTGTTGTTTTCCAAAAAATACCAGCAATGTTTAAAGGTTTTGCGTTTTTTGGGGTGTATATATAAAAAAGTATATGTATATATTAGTATTATTATTATTATTAAAAGTATTGTTTTATATAGCTATTTTTTTTATAAGACTATTAAAAACTACTATAAACGGTAAATTTCTTGGAAGTTTGGAATTTTGGAAAGGAAGCGCATGACTCCGGAAGAATTAGCTAAGAGCGGAAGCGAAGACGCGCACCAGCGGGCACTCATGTCCATGGCTGCAACGCATGTCCACAAGTATCCGGAGCTCAAGTGGTTTCATGCTATCCCGAACGGCGGCAGCAGAGGCGACAACAAACGCAGCGCAATGATACGCGGCGCCCAGTTACGCGCATCGGGAGTCAAAGCAGGTGTACTGGATACGTTCCTTCCAGTAAAGCGAGGCCCGTGGTCTGGGTTGTATATAGAGATGAAGAGGCCTGGCAAACTAAAAAGTACATCAACAGAGCAGAAGGAATTTATTGCATTTGTCAAAGAGCAAGGTTACGCTGCTCTTGTCTGCGATAACTGGGAAGACGCCTGGAGCGCAGTAATCCAATATCTTGAATGGAGGTAATGATGAGTTACTTTTTGCAAGGAGTAGTGATTCTGGTTGTTTGCCTAGCTATTGGCATGGTAACGGGGTTGAACAGCGCCCAATGTTTCTAACAGACGAAGAAACGGACAAGCTTATCGGGATGCTAGCTATCCAGGTAGGTCGTAAGTTCGAAGATGTTGTGAAAGCGGTAGAGCTGGACGACGAGTATATCGCGCTGCTGTTTACAGACGGCACGTATGCACGAGTACATCGCTTTATGACCCGACAGTAAGCATAGGTGGGCACAGTATCAATAAAGCAGTTGCAGCCTAAAAACGTTCTCTGTAAAGTGCAATTTCCTTAACCCAAAGAACTTGTCTCCTTTGGCGGTTAGGACCGCCGGGTGTCTTGCGCCAACCAGGACATCCGGCACTCCTCCTCTTTTAAGCCCTGCATGTCGCTCCCCTGATGTGTGGGGCTTTTTCTTTTATGACCAAAATAACTAATCACAAGTCATTGACTCTTAGTCGAGCTAGAGTATTATTCTAGTTCTGATTAAATGATAAGGAAGAATAATGCTCACAATAAAGGGCTGGGTTTTCCAGACTCCTGATGGGCAATACGTCCGCTTTCAGGAGTACTACAGATACGGCTTTCGTACAGTGCTAGCCCGCATTGGCGACATTAACGAAGCCACGTTCTTTCTCGCTCAGGTATTGGAGCGGGACTACAGACACGCATTGCGGGCACTTGGCATTGATGGGAAGTTCGTGCGGGTCGTTAGGCAAACACTAACGGAACTGGAGCCGCAGAACGATTAAATATATTTGTAGAATTAGTCGAAAATAGTTGACCAACTAGAGTAACGGTGTATAATGAATACATCGACAACGCAATCTAGAAAGGGCAGCAAAATGAAAAACTACAAAGACAGCTTCATCGCAGTTCTGAATGACCCAGAAACCCGCGCAATGGTTGACGCGATTGAAGATACACAAAGCAGCCTTCGCAGCTACCCAAACGGCGAAAAGGAACTTGAGCGCGTACTTGCAGCACAAATCAAAGAGCTCAAGGATACTTGTGGCTACGACTGGAACGCATAAGGAGATGGAAATGACTAAACAAGCCAAACGCCGCATCCATCAAAACATCTACGGGAATTGGTACGGCTACATGGGCCGCGCCCGCGTCATTGAATTTGGTACAGACGAAGTCCGTGCGGGAGCATGGCTGCTGACTGGGGACGAGGACAGATACGCTGGTTACGAATCCGATGAAACGATTAAGGCTGCCAGGCAAGCAGCACGGAATTCATTTTAAAAGGAGACTGAAATGGTAGAATGGTTACGTGACGATAAGTTCCCACATAGCTCATCTATGCTAGGTAGGACAAGGTATTGGTTTTCAAAAGATGGGGATATTGTAGCAATCGAAGGAGAGTTCCAACGTCTTTGGAAAACAGTACAGAAAACTAGGCACCTTACAATGTTTATCATAATACATCGCATGCGCTTTCTTAAAACAATCCACGGTCTATATGTTGTAATGCTGCCGGAATGGTGGAAGTTGCGGAAGCTGCTGCGAAACAGGCTGCGATAAGTGTGGACAACAAAAAAGGGGCTTAGCGCCCCTTTTGCTTTTATGCCTCCTTACTTAGTGAGCAGCGAATCAAGGAACGCGCGGTACTGTACCATCTCCATGGTGCCATAGCCCATTTCATAATGCAGCGTTTCAAGGGAGCACAAGCAGTCCATCACAGTTTGATTGCTCTGTACTACAGCGTCGAGCAGAACGGCTGCTGTATGGTTATTGAAAGCAGTTAAGTCTTCCCGAACGCGGTTGAGCTGTTCTGGGCTCATGCGCTTGATTTGGATTTCGCTGTATCCAGTGATTTGCTGTACTGTTCTCATTTTTGTCTCCTTTAGTTATGTCGAAAGCCGACATAGATATATTACTCCAATTTAAAAGTTGGTCAAGTATTTTAGAGTAAATATATTTCGATTATTTTTGATAAAAGAGTAGACCTATTACTCTAGTTATGATATTATTACTCATCGACAACGCAATAACGAAGGAGACTTAAAATGTTCAAGCAAATTCAAAAGCACCCAAACTTCAATGTATGTGATTACTCCTACTTGAAGGCTAAAGGCTGGACAAACGAGGAAATCCTGGCACGTTGGGACGAAGAGCATAAGGCAGGAAAAGGCCCTTGCAACTGGGCTGGCAAAATCAACCAAGGTAAGTTGAGCGCAGTTATCAACAACAAATAAGGAGACAATCATGATTGCAATTTTCGTCGTAGGTATGGGGTTCGCTTTCCTAATACAGGGAAGCTTGCATTTCACAAATGACATCAACCACGCTGAGCTGTTTGCTACTGATAGCATCGCTCGGGATACTTTGGAAGCCCATGGGCTTGTTGGTTTGGACTTCCAGCTGGTTCGCATCGAATTCTTAAGCTAAGGAGACAAGCATGGAATTGAACGACGCAATAAAGAAGATTCAGAAGTGTTTGGCACTTGCTAGCAGTAGCAGCGAGAACGAGGCTGCGACTGCTATGCGCCAAGCGCAGAAGTTGATGGAAGCGTACAACATTAGCGAGAAGGACTTGAGCTTAGCGGAATATGCGGACGTTAGCATTGGCTTAGCCCAGCAGCCTTCCAAGAAAGTCCCACTGTGGGCAGCCAGTCTTATGCAGCTGATAGAAGATACGTTTGGCGTGAAGGCTGTTTACACTGCAACGCCAGCCGTTGGTGGCAATAGCTTCTACTATAAACTTGAAGCTGTTTATTTCGGACCCAAGCATCGCGTCGAGTTAGCTAAGTACACCCATGCGGTGCTGGTGCGTAACATGAACAAGTCATGGAAGGAACGCCAGTTCATGTACGAGGGACAGCGTAATGCCCGGACATCGTTCTTTATCGGCTGGCTTGCTAAGGCTGGGGAGAAAGTGGCCAAGATGGCTTTGACCGAACAAGAAGAAGTGCTTGTGACGGAAAGCATCAATCGCAAGTTTGGCAAAGTTGGCAGCGTCGACAATAGCAAGCGCATGAACAATATCGATGACAGCCTAGTGTACGAGGGATTCCGCAATGCGGAGAACTTTGATATCCATAAGCCAATGGGAGGTGAAACGCATAAGAAGCTGGGCTAGTAACCGCAGTATCACTAAGGCAGTAGCAAGCCACAGGACAAAAGCTTACACTCGCATCCTGTGGCTTTTTTCTGTGCGCTGCTACACCGACAACAACCTAATAACGGGGGTCAAATGGAACTGTCATCAATAAGCATCATCGGCGATGTGTTCGGGTACATTGCCATCACTATCTTTCTGATAGTATGTTTCTTCGAGTTACTGGACATAATGGTGGTCAACGGCGGAAAGCGCTTACGCGAGCGAGCAAGGAAAACCCCTTATGTTCATCTTCCTGGCTATATGGAGCGTTACTGGCTAGTGCCCTATCGCAAGCGGACAAGATATGCGGAGACTGATGGGACTGGATGGGTCTGCTGGTACAAGCGCCCCATTGCTTTCATTCTCCAGTGTTTGGGCATAGCTGTACGCATACACTATATCAAGCGCTCCGATGCAGGAAAGTCTTTTCACAATCACCCATGGCCCTACATCACAGCTATTATCGAAGGCGGCTACAATGAGGAGACCCCGACGTACGACAAGAACGGGTTCTACCTAGGCAAGCGCTCCATACATTACGGCCCTGGTAAAGTACTGTTCCGCCGTTCCAGCCATTTCCATCGCCTAGAGGTCCCCAGCTATAGTCCGTTCTCAATGGGGACAGACGGTGCCTGGACTATCTTTATCACGTTCTGGAAGGTTAACGAATGGGGCTTCCTGATTAGACCTAAGCATGTACTACCCGCCCATGAGTATAAGGCAGAGTGGGACAACGGACAGTTCCCCGAGATAATGAAGCGTGACGATGATGTGCTGGAGATGCCTTACGGTTGGGGTAGTATAGAGAGCGGTAGGCGTCATAGCGACCCACTGCCCGAGGAACCTGTGGTAGGCTATGCTGACGGTACTCCTGGTTTTACGGATACACCCATTGGTCAGTTAGTTCGTGCAAGTACACCTGGAGTCCTACAGGTTACAGAGGATTACTCTTTGATAGAAGAAGTAGCCGCTGACGATACAACGTATGCTCTTAAGGCATAGCATGGACAGGAGTAGGAGTAAGGAAGTAAAACGGTTACGCGGGCGAAAGCTCATGAGCATACGGGAGCAATGGTTCGCTAAGCATCCGCTCTGTGCTCATTGCCTACTCAAGACACCTGTGGTTGTTAGTCTTGCAACGCAGCTAGACCATATCGTTCCGCTCTACAAGGGTGGCAAAGACTTCGACAAAGACAACGGCACCAACAGGCAAGGCCTATGCGATGCATGTCACGAGGCGAAGACTGAGATTGATATGGGATATAAAAAGAAGATTAAGATTGGGGTAGATGGATTCCCCGAGGGAGAGTAGAGCGGGGGGAGGGGTAGAGTAATTCCAAACGACCAATTGGAAAC
>Ga0196972_1000823_pt1 | contig 11513 bp, 9 predicted proteins | sample S1v_2013CmetaG_FD_148618 | JGI IMG/M metagenome (GOLD analysis project Ga0196972, IMG submission 148618) | Soil microbial communities from Anza Borrego desert, Southern California, United States - S1+v_20-13C | ecosystem: Environmental > Terrestrial > Soil > Desert | place: USA: California... | reverse complement strand
GAGCTACCTGGAAGCCAAAGCAAATAAAGGCAGCTGGTTGGTGCGCATGGAGGACCTGGACAAGGCGCGCGAAATGCCGGACGCTGCCAACGACATTCTGCAGACACTGGAAATCTTCGACTTTGCGTGGGACGAAGCCGTGGTATACCAGAGCCGCCGCCTGGGAATCTACGAAGATTTACTGCAGCAATTGCGTAGTAAGGGCCTGGTCTATGGCTGTGCATGCTCGCGCAAGGAAATCGCCGATTCCATCAGTCACAATCCGCAACAAGGCCTCGACGGGCTGATCTATCCCGGCACCTGCCGTGCAGGGCTTCCCGTCGACAAATCGCCCCGTGCCTGGCGCATACGAACGGATGATGCAGTCATCTCCTTCGTGGATACAATTCAGGGAGCCTTCACCCATGAGCTCAACGAGGTAGTCGGCGATTTTGTACTGAAACGCGCCGATGGCTTTTTCGCCTACCAGCTCGCTGTTGTGACGGACGACGCCGAACAAGGCATTACCCATGTGGTACGCGGCGCCGATCTTCTGGATTCCACATCTCGCCAGATCTACCTGCAGCAAGTGCTGGGCTTTTCCACCCCTGGGTACACGCACGTTCCTGCAGCGGCAAATGCTAACGGCGAGAAACTCAGCAAGCAAACCTTGGCACCGGCGCTGGATAAAAATAATCCAGGCAAGGATTTGTGGCGCGCGCTGGATTTCCTGGGGCAGCGCCCGCCACGCGAGCTGCAAACCTCTCCGATTGCAGAGGTCTGGCACTGGGCAAAACAACACTGGGATGCAGACAGCATTCCGCGTGCAAGATTCAGGCAATACTGAACCTTGGTTCGGTAATGCAATCACACCTTTTTCCAACCGCAACAGCTACCGTAAGGCATGCAAGGAATGGCTAAAAATACACTTTATATCAGCGATCTGCTGCATCGTTTCATCATCGAAAAAAAGCCCATCCGCGGCAATCTCGTCAACATCAGTCGCACCTATAGCAACGCCATACAGCATCAGGATCTGCCGCCTGTATTGCGCGCGGCATTGGGTGAGCTGATGGCAGCAAGCGCCTTGCTGGCCGCAACGATAAAGATGAAGGGCGCCATGGTGCTGCAAATACAGAGCAACGGACCGCTGAAACTGCTGGTGGTGGAATGTACCGACGACCTCAACATACGTGCCACGGCAAAATGGTCGGGAGATCTTGGCAACCTTAATTTCATTGACCTCATTGGCGATGGCCAGTTTGTCATTACCCTGGATCCCAAGACCGGCAGCCAGGCGTACCAGGGCATTGTGCCACTGGAAGGCAGCAGCATCAGCGAAATCCTGCAGAACTATATGCAGCGCTCCGAGCAGATCGAAACCCGCATCTGGCTCGCCAGCGATCAGGATGCTGCGGCCGGCATGCTGCTGCAGAAACTGCCGGACCAGCCCGAGCTGGATCTTGATGCCTGGGATCGCGTCATCTACCTGGCGGAAACCGTCACCCAGAAAGAGCTGCTGGAACTGCCTGCAGAAACACTGCTGAGAAGATTGTTCGCCGAGGAAGACGTGCGCCTGTTCGAAGCGCAGCCTATCAAGTTCAACTGCGGCTGTTCACGTGTGAGTGTCATGTCCATGCTGCGCATGCTGGGCCAGGAGGAAGTGCAAAGCATCATCGAGGAGCAGGGCAACATCCAGGTGCACTGCGACTTCTGCAATGCCGAATACCACTTCGACCGCATCGACGCCGAACAGCTGTTCAGTGCCGAAATCATGCCGCCACCCACCAGCTTGGCGCGGCACTAGCTGCTTTTCGCTATCTCCACACGGTTCCTGCCCGCCCCTTTGGCTTCATAAAGCGCCTTGTCGGCTGCGCGCAGAAGCTGGTCCGCGGTATTGCCGTGCAGTGGGTAGAACGCCAGCCCCAGGGAGGCTGAAATCTGCCCGAGGTCGCGTCCGAAATGCTGCAGGTTCAGGTCATGGATGGCTTCGCGCAATTGCTGCGCCAACTGGATGGCAATCGTCTGCTCCGCTTCGGGGTAGATGAGGACAAACTCCTCACCGCCGAACCGGCACGCGATATCGCCTATCCTGGACTTGCGCGACAGCAAGCCGCCAACCTCGCGCAACAGGAAATCACCGGTCTCATGGCCGAAGGTATCGTTGAATTTCTTGAAATAATCCAGATCCAGAATGACTACCGCCAATGGCCGGTTCTTGCGTTGCGCCGTGGCGATTTCGCGCTGCAAGGATTCCTCCATGTAGCGGCGGTTGAAAAGCCCGGTCAGCGGGTCACGCACCGAAAGATTGCGCAAGGTGTCGCGCAGCTTGACGCTGGCCATGGCAAGCGCAATCTGCGTCGCCAGGTTATTGGCCAGCGACACCTCGGCCGGCGTAATCCGGCCGTGGTGCCTCTCCACATGCAGTATCCCCAATACGTTGCCCTGCGCCACGATGGGCACGCACAGGCTGGAGACATCATCCCAGTCGTGCAGGTGCCTGCAGGCCAGCGCATGGTCTACCCCATCGAGGATATGCAATTCACCGCGCCGCAAGGCCCAGCAGTGGTCTGAATCGAATACCACTTCGCTTCTCGAATCAGCACCCCAATGGCCGGTTAGCTCAATCTGGCTGCGGGATTCGCGAAACAGGTAGAGGCCGCCTGAATCCATACGCAGCAGGCGTTCAGCATACTGGCAGATCACATCCAGCGATTCGTCGGTATCGGCACAGGCCTGCAGCAGCCCCGTCATTTCGCCGATCAGCGAGAGATTGTGCACGGTCGCCTTATTCTCTGCCTCGCTCTCGCGTAGCCTTTCTTCAGCCAGACGCCGGCGTCTGGTTTCATTCCTGCTCATCAGGAATGCATACGTCAGCAGACCTACGGCAACGAGTCCGATGCCCGCCAGCCACAAGCGCAGGGATTTCAGTCTGGCATCACCTTCATGCATGCGTACTTCCAGCAAGGTCCTTTCCTCGACCGAAAGCGTGCCTATCAGCTCTCGCGACTGCTCGATGAGCAGCCGGGCATGAGCCAGCGTTCCCGCCGCTTGGCCGGGATCCACTGCACGTGTATTGAATTCGCGCCGCCCCATGGCCATGAGCTCATCAACAGGTGGCTTCAGCAAGGCCACCCTTTCACGCTGTGAATCATTGTCCGCCGTGAGTTCGGCCAGCGCCTTGAAGTCTGCCGCAACATTTCTCTGCGCCTCATTGAATGGCAGCAGGAGAGTCTCCTCGCGAGAAATGGAATGTCCCCGCCGCACAGTTTCCATCTGCTCGATAGCGCCCTGCAGATGCGCCAGCTTCCCTAGGGTCTGTTGGCTGTGCGCGATACGCGCGTTTGATTCTGCCACCGCATCGACTGCCAGCTGCGACAGCCATAGCAATATGAGCGCGGCGAAAATCGAGACTGCGAATAAGGCGACTGGCAATTTGGGTAGCGACGAAAGGTACTTAAACCCTGTCACAGTCGATTTGCGGTCAAGCAGTGCACTCATCCTATTCCCCTGCCTGGCCTTCTGCATCGTGGATACGAGCCACTTCCTGCATGACCGCTACACGGTCCCAGTCGAGGTTTTCACATTCGGGGCACGGATGCTTGGCGATATAAGCTTGCGCGATGCTGATCCTGTTTTGCGTATCGGGATGTGACGACAACCATATCGGCACATCACCGCGCCCGGTGGCTTCAGCCCTCATCTTCCCGAAGAAGCTCACCATACCGCCAGCACTGATATTGTTCTTGTGCAGCAGCTCTATACCCTTGATATCAGCCTCGGATTCCACCTGTCGGTTGAAATATTGCGCCGACACCTGATGCGCCACAATCATGATGGCCGTATTGGCATCGCCCAGTATCAACAACACCGCACCTGCGAGCCCGGCGCTGGCAATCATGTTGCGCAGTGCATGACGCTCCTCGACGTGCTGCACTTCATGTGCCAGCACGGCTGCCAATTCATCGGCTGACTCCGTTTTTTCCAGCAGGCCGCTGTTGACCACAATAATGCCGCCGGGAATGGCGAAGGCATTGATCTGCTTATCCTTGGCGACATACCAGCGATATTGATAGCGGGAACCTTGCGTCAGGCGGTCGCCCACCTTCTGCACAGCGTCGACCGCCGAGCCCTTGCTCAGGTAGCGGGCGTCTGCATTCAATGATTTGAGTACGGATTCACCAATCGCCAGCTCGGTCTTCATGGGTACCTGATGCGCAATCCAGCCTGCAATGCGGTCGTATTGCCAGAAACCGATGGCGACTGCCACACAAACCGCGACGACACTTGCGGCAATGCTGCGCCACACAAGAGACTGCGACCCGGTGGCCGCTTTCCAGCGCTTGAGTCCGCGCACTTCCTGCGCGGACAACACCTCTACCATTTTTTTCTGCTCATGCTTATCTACTGGAATCAGCATGGAGGCCTCTGAATCCCCGCCCCATTGCAGCTGCAGCTGGTCGTGATCGAAACCGCCTACCGTGGCTTCAATATCTTGCAGACGCACTTCCATGTGCGGTAACCCTGTGCCGCTGGATGAAATAACAATCGCGCCCTGCTGCACATGGCAATGCACAGGCTCACCCTGCACAGGCAAACCCGGCCCGAACAGCCTGGCTTGAATAGGCTCAGCCATTATTGCGGCGGTGCGCCGGCCATGATCAGGGTGTACAGGACAAAGATGACCACCCCGAACAGATACCATCTGCCTGCTTTGGACCCTTTTCCGGTCAACGCCGCGCCCAGCAGTAATTTGCTCAGGCGGTTCATCGGCATGGACTGTATCCATACGGTGCCGGGACCGGAGACCGTGGCGTAGAACAGGCCTTCGCCGCCAAACAGGCTGGTCTTGAGACTGCCCGTGTATTTGATGTCGTAGCGCACGGTGGATGACATGCCGACCAGGCAGCCGGTGTCCACTTTTAGTACGTCGGATGGGCCGAGGGTCAAGGTCTTGAGGGCACCACATGCGTGGATGAAGACGATGCCGCTGCCGGTGATCTTCTGCATGATGAAGCCTTCACCGCCCAGCAGGCCCACGCGCACGCGCTTTTGAAAAGCGAGCTGAATCTTTTGCCCTCTTTCACCCGCAAGATAGGCCCCTTTTTGGCAGATAACGGTGCCGTCCTGCTCATCCAGGTTGATGGGTACGATCTGACCGGGACCGGGCGCAGCAATGGTGATCACCTGAGGGGTACTGCTCTTGTTCTCATACAGACTGCTGAACATGGATTCGCCGGTGAAGGAGCGCTTGAGCGCCTTCCAGAAGCGGCCTATGACGCCCAGCCGCGAACTACTGCCATCGCCCAGAATCGCCCGCATGTTCACATGCTGGCCAATGTACATCATGGCGCCCTGCTCCACGATGGCTTCCTGCTGCGGCTCCAGCAGGATTTGCGCGTACTGCATGTCGTTGCCGCTGATCTTGTAATTCAGGCCCATCGAAATCCCCCTTTGTTGTCTTTTATGAGGTGAATCAGTTACCTGCAGTGTTCTGCCGTACATGCTCGAACAAGCATACAGCCGCTGCGCCAGCAGCGTTGAGCGATTCTACATTGCCGGGCATGGGGATGCGAACGCGATGCGTGGAGGCGCTCAGCATCTCGTCCGTCAGGCCCGCGCCTTCGTTGCCAAAGACGAACGCGATTGGCCCGGTCAGCTGCATGGAATACAGCGACACGCCCTTGAGGCTGGCCGCGAGCAGCGTACCGCGGAATTCTGTGCTTACCGCAATCAGGTCTGCCTTCTCGACCACCGGCATGAGGAATTGTGCGCCCTGCCCGCCACGCAAGGTCTTGGGCGACCAGACATCCGCGCAGCCAGTGGAAAGATAGGCCACCTCAACACCGGCGGCAGCCGCAGTCCGCAGGATGCTGCCCAGGTTGCCCGGGTCCTGAATATCCTCCAGCAGGATGGCAAAGTCGGGCTCTTTCGGCGCAGGCAGATGCGGTATCTTCGCCACAGCGAGAATCCCCGTCGGTGAAGCCACAGGCGAAATCTCGGCAAACAGGTTGCCCGGAAACATCACCTGCCGGCTATCCGCCAAGTCCTGCAGCAGATGCAAGGCGTCCGTGGCCTGGCCTGCACCTGACACCACAATCAATTCCGGCTCGCCGAAAGCTTCGATGTAAGCCTGAATCAGATGGGCCCCATCTAGCAACAGCTGCCCGGCCTTGTGACGTTCGCGGCTGGATTCTGAAAGCCGTTTCAATTGCTTGAACAGAGGATTGTCACGTGAAGTGATATTTTTCATTTCGTGGTTTTCTCAGCTTCGGGATGTCTCAAAGGATTTTAGCCTACCTGTGCGCGCTGCCAGCTGGAAAAAGCACGCCCTTCTGCGTTAGCATCGGACAGGTTATCCACGAAAGGCACCGCCATGGCGATCAGCGAACAACCATCCCAGCCCGCTTCCCGCTTTGCTTTGTGGAACCTGGGTTTCCGGCCGTTCTTCCTGTTTGCCGGCATCCTGGCGGTAGTCTCTATGGCGCTGTGGATGCACATCTATACCTTCAATCTGCCATTCGCCACTACCGGCATTTCCGTCTATCAATGGCATGCCCATGAAATGATCTACGGCTTCAGCGTGGCAGTCGTCGCCGGCTTCCTGCTGACCGCGGTACAGAATTGGACCGGCCGGCCCACGGCCAGCGGCAAGGCGCTCATCGGTCTGGTCCTCTTGTGGGCGGTTGCACGGATAGCAATGATATTTGGAGATCGTTTCATCGCAATTGCCGGCGTTTTCGACATGCTGTTCATGCTGGGCCTGATGATTGCTGTCGCCATGCCCATCGTGGAAGCCAAACAATGGAAGCAGCTTGGCGTGCTGGGCAAACTGGTGCTGCTCATGCTGGGCAATCTGTGCTTTTACCTGGGCGCGCTGGGCATGCTGCTACCGGGCACCTATTGGGGAGTTTACGGCGGATTACTGCTCGTGATCGGGCTCATTCTCACCATCGCCAGCCGCGTGGTGCCACTCTTTATCGAGCGTGGCGTGGGCTACGAAGTGCAGCTCTACAATGCCAAATGGCTGGATATTGTGAGTTTTTTACTGTTCGCACTGTTCTTCATTGCCGAACTCTTTCTGGCAATGCCGGGGCTGGTATTTGTGCTAGCCGGCGCCTTGTTCATCGTAACTTCCGTGCGGCTCTATGGCTGGCATACCGCCGGCATTTGGAAGAAACCGCTGCTGTGGAGCCTGCTCGTAGCATTGCTGTTCATAGACCTGGGCTTCCTGATGTTCGCGATTAATATCGTCATTGACGTGCCGCGGTTGCTGGCTATCCACGCTTTTGCCGTTGGCGGCATAGGCCTTATTACGCTGGCCATGATGTCGCGTGTATCGCTGGGGCATACCGGACGCGATATCGGCAACCCGCCGCTGGTCGTCAGCATCGCCTGTTTATGCCTGATAGCAGCTGCGCTCTTCCGCGTGGTTGTGCCGCTATTCGCCATGGACCAGTATCCGATGTGGATCATGATTTCGCAGATTCTTTGGATGATTGCTTTCACGCTGTTCGTGATCCGCTATCTGCCCATCCTCATCCGGCCGCGTGCGGACGGCCGCCCCGGCTGATGGCAACAGCGATTTATGGGATACTTCGGCGTTGTTGAGTCAGAGGCACAGGCATGAAAACTGAAACCATCCTGCAGGCGGCTGAAGCCGTCCAAAAAGCGATAGCTGCACACGAATCCGATCTCGAATCGCTGGACCGCGCCATTGGCGATGGCGACCATTTCATCAACATGAAGCGCGGCAGCAGCACCGTCGTGGAAATGCGCGGCGAGCTTGAATGCCTGACGCCAGATGCCGCACTCAACAAGATCGCCATGAAGCTGCTTTCCACCATAGGCGGTGCGTCTGGGCCGCTAATTGCCAGCTTCTTCATGGCCATGGCCAAAGTCGAGAAGGAGCATGGTACCGACACGTCGCAGAAGATGGCGGCGGCCTTCGCCGCTGGCGTCGAAGCACTCAAGCAGCGCGGGAAATCCGATGTTGGCGAAAAAACCATGCTCGACGTACTGATTCCGGTTTCGCAGAAATTTATGGAATTGGCGAATCAGAATGCAGAGCCCAAAGCGATGTATGAAGCCCTGAAGGCTGAGGCCGAAAAAGGCATGCTGGCAACCAGGGACATGGTCGCCACCAAGGGCCGCGCTACCTTTCTTGGCGAACGCGCTGTAGGCCATATCGACCCCGGTGCCAAGTCGTGCCAGGTCATCATCAACACCGTCTGCGATCTAGCTTCGAGCGGAGGAAAACAATGAAAAAGTTCATCAACAGCTTGGATAGCCTATTGGCCGAAAGCCTTACCGGCTTCAGTGTTGCGCATGCTGACCTGGTCAAGGTGCATCTCGATCCCAACTACGTCGTGCGTGCGAAAAAAGCACAGAACAAGGTAGCGCTTATTTCCGGCGGCGGTTCTGGCCATGAGCCGCTGCACACTGGTTACATCGGGCACGGCATGCTGGATGCCGCCTGTCCCGGCCACGTCTTCACCTCTCCCAGTCCCGACCAGATGCTGGCCGCTGCCGAGGAAGCGCATGCCGATCGCGGTGTGTTGTTCATCGTGAAGAATTACGCAGGCGACGTGATGAACTTCGAGATGGCCGCCGAAATGCTAACTTTCGAAAACGCTACCGTACTTACCAGCGATGATGTGGCCGTGGAAAACTCCACCTACACGACAGGACGCCGCGGTGTTGCCGGCACCGTGATTGTCGAGAAAGTCGTCGGCAGCCTGGCCGAGACCGGCGCTGATCTGGCGGCATGCAAGGCACTGGGCGACAAGGTCAACAAGCGCACGGGCTCGATGGGTGTAGCGCTCACCAGCTGCACTGTTCCCGCAGCCGGTCGTCCGACATTCGACATTAGCGACAACGAACTGGAAATGGGTGTGGGCATCCATGGTGAACCCGGTCGCAGGCGCGAAGCCATGCGTCCGGCGGATGCCATCGTCGCTGACCTCGTCGGCGCGATTCTCGAAGACCTCAAACCGAATAATGGCGCTGAAGCTTTGCTGATGATCAACGGCTTTGCCGCCACACCGCTCATGGAGCTTTACCTGCTCTACAACGCCGCTGCCCGGCTGCTCAAAGAGCGCGGCGTCAATGTCACACGCTCCTTGGTTGGCAACTACACAACCGCGCTCGATATGGCCGGCGCGTCGGTGACGGTCTGCCTGCTCGATGACGAAATCCGCAGGCACTGGGATTCGCCCGTGCATACGCCCGCTCTGCGCTGGGGCATGTAGACCAGCATGCAACTTGAACGCATCCTGCATTCGCAGGGCTTCGGCTCGCGCAAGGCCTGCCGCATCCTGGTCCGTCATCACGAAGTCACGATCAACGGCGAGGCGTGCGACGACCCGTTTGCCGAATTCGAACCCGAAGGGTTGCAGTTCACCGTGCACGGCGAGCCCTGGCAATACCGCAAGCAAGCCTATCTCATGCTGAACAAGCCGGCTGGTTACGAGTGCTCGCACAAACCCCTGCACCATCCCAGCATCTTCAGCTTGTTGCCGCCGCCGTTGATTGAACGCGGCGTGCAAGCCATTGGCCGGCTTGATGAAGACACTACCGGTCTGCTACTGCTCTCCGATGATGGGACTTTCATTCACCGCATGAGCTCGCCGAAGTGGAAAGTCCCCAAGGTCTACGAAGTCACGACCAAACATGCGGTGGACGAAGCCCAGATAGCCAAGCTCATGAATGGCGTACAACTCGTGGATGAGCCTGCGCCCATTGCTGCGCTGGACTGCAAACAGATCAGCGAGAACGTCATTCACATCACCCTCGCCGAAGGCAAATACCATCAGGTCAAGCGCATGGTCGCTGCAATCAGCAACCGGGTGGAAGGCTTGAAGCGTATCCAGGTCGGGGAATTGGAACTTCCGGAAGACCTGAAACCGGGCGAATGGCGGTGGCTGCAAGGGATTAACCCGACAACTCTTATAAGTATTTAGCCTTCACCCCAGTCTGGACGTTGTTATCCTAAGTTGAGCCGCAACGGGTAGGCACACAGCGACAAAGGATGAAGGAATAGCAAAGACGCAACATATTGATAGCTCAGCGCAGATTTACGGCAAGAATTCAAATTCTGTATAATCGCGTTTTGCCGAAAGGTGTCTCATGCGTCTCTTGCAACAAGCCCTCACTTTTGATGATGTACTTCTGGTTCCGGCGCACTCCACTGTGCTGCCTCGCGAAGTTGACCTCTCTACCCAGCTGACCCGTTCCATCCGCCTCAACCTGCCGCTGGTTTCTGCAGCGATGGACACCGTTACCGAAGCACCGCTGGCCATTGCACTGGCACAGGAGGGTGGCATCGGCATCATCCACAAAAATATGAGTGCTGCGCAGCAGGCGGCGCATGTTTCGCGCGTCAAACGTTTTGAATCCGGCGTGGTGATTGATCCGGTCACCATCCAGCCACACATGACGGTGCGCGATGTTCTAGCATTGACCCGTCAGCACAAGATTTCCGGCCTGCCTGTTGTCGATGGCAACAAGGTCGTTGGCATCGTCACCAATCGTGACCTGCGGTTTGAGACCAATCTGGATCAGCCCATCCGCAACATCATGACGCCCAAGGATCGACTGATTACAGTCCCCGAAGGGGCCGGTCGCGAGGAAGCGCTGACGCTGCTGCACAAGCATCGATTGGAACGCGTGCTGGTGGTCAACGACGCATTTGAACTCAGGGGTCTGATTACCGTCAAGGACATTCAGAAATCCAGTGAACATCCACTGGCCTGCAAGGATAACAAGGGCCGCCTGCGAGTAGGTGCTGCTGTCGGCGTCGGCGAAGGCACTGACGAGCGTGTAGCCGCACTCGTTGAAGCTGGTGTGGATGTCATCGTGGTAGATACCGCCCACGGCCATTCGCAGGGTGTGCTGGACCGCGTGAAATGGGTCAAAACACAATTCCCGAATGTGCAGGTCATCGGCGGCAATATTGCTACTGCAAGCGCAGCAAAAGCTCTGGTTGATGCAGGTGCTGACGGCGTCAAGGTCGGCATCGGCCCCGGCTCCATCTGCACCACTCGCATCGTGGCCGGTGTGGGCGTTCCGCAAATTACGGCGATCAGCAATGTGTGCGAGGCGCTTGAAGGCACTGGCGTGCCCTTCATCGCAGATGGCGGTATCCGCTTTTCCGGCGATATTTCCAAATCCATCGCCGCAGGTGCTTTTTCTGTCATGCTGGGCGGCCTGTTTGCTGGCACCGAAGAAGCGCCGGGAGAAATCGAATTGTTCCAGGGCCGCTCTTACAAGTCGTACCGCGGCATGGGTTCCATTGGCGCCATGCAGAAGGGCTCCAGCGACCGCTACTTCCAGGACAACATCACCGATACCCAGGGCAATGCCGATAAGCTTGTGCCCGAAGGCGTAGAAGGCCGTGTGCCCTACAAGGGCAGCGTAATCGCCGTCATTCACCAGCTCATGGGTGGCCTGCGTGCTTCCATGGGATATGTAGGTGCCGCCAGCATTGATGAAATGCGCACCAAGGCCGAATTTGTCCAGATCACCTCTGCGGG
>Ga0196972_1000822_pt1 | contig 11528 bp, 23 predicted proteins | sample S1v_2013CmetaG_FD_148618 | JGI IMG/M metagenome (GOLD analysis project Ga0196972, IMG submission 148618) | Soil microbial communities from Anza Borrego desert, Southern California, United States - S1+v_20-13C | ecosystem: Environmental > Terrestrial > Soil > Desert | place: USA: California... | reverse complement strand
CGCTGACCGTGTTGGCCAGGCGGGAAATTACGTTTTTCAATAGCGCACTTGTCGGTGAAGCACTTTTCGCCCTTGAGGAAAAGTTTTTCGCCTTCACGACGACACTGACGGCATTTAGCATCAAGATTTCTAGCCAAGGTGTTCTCCTATTCTTCCTGCGACGCTTAGATACGGCGCTTTTTCGGTGGACGGCAGCCGTTGTGCGGCACTGGCGTCACATCAGAAATACTGGTGATTTTGAAACCAACAGCGTTAAGGGCGCGAACAGCAGACTCGCGGCCTGGACCTGGGCCCTTAATGCGCACTTCAAGGTTCTTAACACCACACTCTTGCGCAGCCTTGCCGGCAGCCTCAGCAGCTACCTGCGCAGCAAACGGGGTGCTCTTACGGGAACCCTTAAAGCCAGCACCGCCAGAAGTAGCCCAAGATAAGGCGTTACCTTGACGATCGGTAATAGTGATGATGGTGTTGTTAAAAGAAGCGTGCACGTGAGCAATGCCCTCGGCAATATTCTTTTTGACTTTCTTGCGTACGCGTACGTTAGCTTTAGCCATGTTGCATTATTCCTTACTTGGATGCCTTAATCGGCTTAACTGGACCCTTGCGAGTGCGCGCATTGGTCTTGGTGCGTTGACCACGGACAGGCAAGCCACGACGATGACGTACACCGCGGTAGCAACCCAAATCCATCAAACGCTTGATGTTCATGGTAACTTCGCGACGCAGGTCACCCTCTACCTTGAGCTTGGCGACTTCATCGCGCAGCTTTTCAACTTCCGCATCGTTCAGATCCTTGATCTTAGCGGTAGCGGAAACCCCAGCAGCCAGACAGATCTGCTTTGCTGTGTTGCGACCAACACCGTAAATCGACGTTAAAGCGATTTCAGTGTGCTTATGGTTGGGGATATTTACCCCTGCTATCCGAGCCATGTATCTACTCCAAAATAATGGCGCTTATTATCAAATCGCCAAAAAAGCCCAAAATTTTAACAGCTTGGCCAACTTTTAACAATTGGCTTTGCACTCATTACCGTTTCGTACCTAATTAACCCTGACGCTGCTTATGGCGCGGGTCGGTGCAAATAATCCGCACTACACCACGGCGGCGAACTACTTTGCAGTTGCGGCACAAGGCCTTAACAGATGCACGAACTCTCATTTTTCCACCTCTTAGCTTCTAAATTACACAGCCTGATTACAGCTAAACACTATTTCACACGGAAAATAATCCGCGCACGTGATAAATCGTAGGGGGTCATTTCTACAGTGACCTTATCACCCGGGAGTATGCGTATGTAATGCATGCGCATCTTTCCCGAGATATAACCCAACACTACATGACCATTTTCCAGCTTGACTCTGAACGTTGCATTCGGCAGGTTTTCCAAAACCTCGCCTTGCATCTCAATTCTGTCTTCTTTCGCCATGCCTTCAGCCCAATTATCGCGGTGTCACCGCACCGCTCTTGAAGTTGGCTTTCTTGAGCAAGCCTTCGTACTGGTGCGACATCAAATGCGCTTGCACCTGTGTCATGAAATCCATGGTTACCACCACAATAATCAGCAGCGAGGTACCGCCAAAGTAGAACGGCACATTCCACTTCAAGATCAAAAATTCCGGCAACAAGCAAACTGCGGTGATATACAAGGCACCTGCCAGCGTTAAGCGCGCCATGATGCGATCTATATATTTGGCAGTCTGCTCACCTGGACGGATCCCAGGAACAAACGCACCGCTCTTCTTCAAGTTATCTGCAGTCTCTTTGGGGTTGAAAACCAACGCCGTATAAAAGAAACAGAAAAATATGATCGCCGTTGCAAAAAACATAATGTAGAGCGGCTGACCTGGGGATAAGGTGGAACCAATATCCTTGAGCCAAGACATGCTCTCACTGCTGCCAAACCAGCCCGCCATGGTTGCCGGGAACAAAATAATGCTCGAGGCAAAAATTGGAGGAATCACTCCTGCCATATTCAGCTTTAACGGCAGATGGCTGGTTTGCCCACCAAATACCTTACGACCTACCTGACGCTTGGCGTAATTGACCGTGATCTTGCGTTGACCACGCTCTACAAATACGACAAATGCCGTAACCAATATCGTTGCCACAAACAGGAACAGCACTAGCGGGATTGAAAATGCACCAGTACGTGCCAGCTCCAAGGTTCCGCCGATTGCTTGTGGCAAGCCGGCAACGATACCTGCAAAAATAATGATCGAGATACCATTGCCGATACCACGTTCGGTAATCTGCTCACCCAACCACATCAAAAACATGGTGCCGCTGACCAGGGTAATCACCGCGGTCAAACGGAACATCAAGCCCGGGTCCAACACCAGGCCGGGTTGACCTTCCAATGCGATGGCAATACCTAGCGCCTGGAATGTAGCCAGGAATACCGTGCCGTAGCGCGTGTATTTGGTGATCTGGCGGCGGCCGCTCTCGCCTTCCTTCTTCAACTGCTCCATCTGCGGCGATACCACCGTCAGCAATTGCATGATGATGGATGCCGAGATGTAAGGCATGATACCCAAGGCAAACACGGTAAACCGCGACAATGCACCGCCCGAGAACATGTTGAACATGCCTAGAATGCCGCCGCTTTGCGACTCAAACAATTTAGCCAGCACTTCGGGATCAATGCCGGGCACCGGAATATGCGCGCCTAAGCGGTACACAATCAGTGCGCCCAACACAAATAACAAGCGGCTCTTGAGCTCGCTCATCTTACCAACTGCACCCAGGAAGCTATCGTTTGCCAACTGTATTTACTCTTATGCTACTTCCAGGACTTTGCCGCCGGCCGCTTCAACCGCAGCACGGGCACCCTTGCTCAGCAGCAAGCCTTGAACGGTCACCGCACGGGTAACGTCACCGGACAGATAAACCTTTACGGAACGAGCGCCAGGAGCAATCACATTGGCTGCTTTCAGTGCCAACAGATCGATCACCTCAGCCTCCACCTTCACCAGCTCGCTGGTACGTACGTGAGCCGTATCAGCTGCAGTCAGCGAAACGAAACCACGCTTGGGCAAGCGACGTTGCAAAGGCATTTGACCGCCTTCGAAACCAACCTTGTGGAAGCCGCCAGTACGGGACTTTTGACCCTTGTGGCCACGACCTGCGGTTTTACCGAGACCGGAACCAATGCCGCGACCAACGCGACGTTTGGTGTGCTTAGCGCCTTCAGCAGGCTTAATGGAATTCAGTTTCATTATGCTTCCACCTTCAAAAGATAGCTCACCGCATTGATCATGCCGCGGTTGGCTGGGGTATCTTGCACTTCAACGGTATGGTTGAGGCGACGCAGACCCAGACCACGCACAGAGGCGCGATGAGATTCAATTCTGCCAATAGTGCTCTTGATCAAGGTAACCTTGATGGAGCCGGTTGCTTTTTTTGCTTTAGCCATGATTAGCCTCTGATTTCTTCTACGCTCTTGCCGCGCTTGGCAGCTACTTCAGCCGGCGTATTCATTGACTGCAGACCATTCAGCGTTGCACGCACCACGTTGTAAGGATTGGTGGAACCAATGCACTTAGCCAGAACGTTGGTTATGCCCATCACTTCAAAAATCGCGCGCATTGCGCCGCCGGCAATAATACCGGTACCTTCCGAAGCAGGCTGAATGAACACCTTGGCGGCGCCGTGCACACCGGTTACCGCATGATGCAGAGTACCGTTGTTGAGGCTGACCTTAACCATGCCGCGACGTGCTTCATCCATGGCTTTTTGTACGGCTACCGGCACTTCGCGTGCCTTGCCCTTACCCATGCCGACTGCGCCGTCACCATCACCCACTACGGTCAGCGCTGCAAAACTCATAATACGGCCGCCCTTGACCACTTTGGTCACGCGGTTGACCGAGATCATTTTCTCGCGCAGACCATCGGTCTGCTGTTGTTCCATTTCTTTCGCCATCATCAACCCCGTCTATTAGAAGGACAAGCCGTTCTCACGCGCGGCTTCAGCCAGCGCCTTGATACGACCATGGTATTTATAGCCAGAGCGGTCAAAAGCAACCTTGGTAATACCGGCAGCTTTAGCTTTCTCTGCAATACGTTTGCCAACCACGGTAGCCGCAGCGATATTGCCGCCACTCTTCAGGTCCTTGCGAACATCAGCTTCCAGCGTGGAAGCGCTCGCCAGTACCCGGTCACCGGTCTCAGCAATAATTTGTGCGTAGATATGGCCATTAGTGCGGTGCACGCTCAAACGCGTGACCTTCAATTCGGCGATTTTGGCACGGGTTTTACGTGCGCGACGCAAGCGTGAATTTACGTTATTCATGGCTAAACCTTACTTCTTCTTGGTTTCTTTGATAATTACCGTTTCATCGGAGTAACGCACACCCTTGCCCTTATAAGGCTCAGGAGAACGATACGCACGAATCTGTGCGGCAACTTGACCAACCACTTGCTTGTCGACACCAGTCAAAACCACTTCGGTTTGAGTTGGGGTCTGGACAGTCACGCCTTCAGGCATTTTGTGGTTAATCGGATGAGAATATCCCAGGTCCAAATTCAAGATTGCACCCTGAGCCTGAGCTTTATAGCCCACGCCCACCAGGTTCAGCTTACGCGTGAAGCCTTGGGAAACGCCTTGGACCATATTGGCAACCAATGCACGCAAGGTACCGGACATGGCACGAGCATGATGGCTATCATTAGCTGCAGCAAAAGTAATGGAATCACCTTCACGAGCAAGCTTAACGGCAGCGGTTAGCGGCTGGGACAATTTTCCCAGGGGGCCGCTTACGGCAATATTATCTGCGGTTAATGCCACTTCGACCTTGGCAGGGATAACGACTGGGTTTTTAGCTACGCGAGACATCTAATTCCCCTTAAGCCACGACGCACAGCACTTCACCGCCGACACCGGCAGCACGTGCTTTACGATCAGTCATTACACCCTTGGACGTGGACACAATAGTCACACCGAGGCCGTTCATCACCTTAGGAATATCCTGATTGCCACGGTAGATACGAAGACCAGGGCGACTTACGCGCTCAATCTTCTCAATAACAGGGCGACCAGCATAATATTTAAGGCTGATATTCAATTGAGGCTTGCCATCAACAGCCTGTACAGCGAAGTCATCAATGTAACCTTCATCCTTGAGCACACTGGCAATAGCGCCTTTGAGCTTGGATGCCGGCATCGAAACGCTGGGCTTGTTGGTGCTTTGCGCATTGCGAATGCGCGTCAGCATATCGGCAATCGGATCACTCATACTCATTATTCAAATCCTCCGTTACCAGCTGGCTTTGGTGACACCTGGCACTTCGCCACGCATCATCAGTTCGCGCAGCTTGCCGCGCGCAATACCAAACTTACTGAACACACCACGTGGACGACCAGTCAAGGCACAGCGATTACGCAAACGCACCGGGCTGGAGTTACGTGGCAAGCTTTGCAGTTTCAGGCGAGCATCACGGCGGTCTTCTGCGGATGCCTTGGAGTCATTAACAATTGCCGTTAATTCTGCACGCTTAGCTGCATATTTCTTTACTGTGTCGCGACGCTTTTGTTCGCGCTCAATCAGACAGGTTTTAGCCATGTTGTCTAATTCCTAAAAGGAAAGCTGAATGCGGAAAGGAGCGCGCGCGCTTCTTCGTCAGTCTTTGCGGTTGTGGTGATGGTGATATTCATCCCGCGCAACGCATCGATCTTGTCGTATTCGATTTCAGGGAAAATGATCTGCTCTTTCACACCCATATTGTAATTGCCGCGACCATCGAAAGATTTGGCGGAAATACCACGGAAGTCACGAATACGCGGAATCGCGACCGTTACCAGGCGATCCAGGAATTCATACATACGCTCACGACGCAGGGTAACCTTGCAGCCCACTGGATAGTCATCACGGATCTTAAATGCCGCAACGGATTTCTTGGCCTTGGTCACAACCACCTTCTGACCGGCGATCTTCTCCATGTCAGCAACAGCGTTCTCCATGACCTTCTTGTCAGCAACCGCTTCTCCAACACCCATGTTCAAGGTGATCTTTTCGATGCGAGGCACTTCCATTGGTGATTTGTAACCGAACTGCTCGGTCATCTTGCCGACCACGGTTTCTTTATAAAAATCTTTTAAACGAGCCATGATTAACCTTTATGCGTCAACGACTTCGCCACTGGACTTGAAAACACGGACCTTGCGGCCATCGTCCAGGGTTTTAAAGCCCACGCGCTCACCTTTTTGGGTGGCAGGATTAAATAAAGCAACATTGGAGATGTCGATAGGCATCTCCTTATTGATGATGCCGCCAGTCACACCCTTCATCGGGTTAGGCTTGGCGTGCTTCTTCACCATGTTGACACCCTCAACTACGACATGGCCGGTATCCAGCACGCGCAGTACGGTACCGTGCTTGCCTTTATCCTTGCCTGTATTCAGGATGACTTGGTCACCCTTACGAATCTTACTCATCAAGCAGCTCCTTACAATACTTCCGGTGCCAGAGAAACGATCTTCATGAAACGCTCGCTACGCAGCTCACGTGTCACGGGCCCGAAAATACGGGTACCGATCGGTTCCAGCTTGTTGTTTAACAGTACGGCTGCATTGCCATCGAACTTAACCAAGGAGCCATCAGGACGGCGAACACCCTTGGTGGTACGCACGACAACAGCGCTGTAAACCTCACCCTTTTTAACACGGCCGCGTGGTGCAGCATCCTTGATGCTGACCTTAATGATGTCACCGATACCGGCGTAACGACGCTTAGAGCCACCCAACACCTTGATACACATCACAGAACGTGCACCAGTGTTATCGGCAACTTCGAGCCGAGATTGCATTTGAATCATGAGAATAATCTCCAACTTAATCCGTTAAACCAACACCAGCCGCTTGTCATACACGGCCGACAACACCACGGTCAGTATTGGGGCACCAGCTAGGCCTTCAAAGAAAGCATGGGCGCCAAAAAGTCCAACATTATATATTGCATCTCTGAATTAAAGCAACCAGAGATGCAATAAGAATTTAAACAGTACGTGCCTTTTCTACAATCTTGCTGACTTTCCAGGTCTTGGTCTTGGAAAGCGGACGGCTTTCCTCGATTACAACCAGATCACCTTCCTTGCACTCGTTGTTTTCATCGTGTGCGTGGAATTTGTTGGAACGACGCACAACCTTGCCAATCAGCGGGTGCTTAACCTTACGCTCGACCAACACGGTAACCGTCTTGTCCATCTTGTCGCTAACTACGCGGCCGCTTAAGGTGCGGACGACTTTTGCAGCTTGAGGCTTTTCAATGTTCGCTTGGGTCATGGTTATGCCTGTTTCGCTTTCTCAGCCAGCACGGTGCGAACGCGAGCGATGTCACGGCGAACCTTGCCTACTTGGTCAACTTTGTTCAACTGCTGTGTAGCCAATTGCATGCGCAGAGAGAACTGCGCACGGCGCAGTTCGATCAGCTCATTATTCAGCTCATCAACAGACTTACTTCTGAGTTCGGATGCTTTCATTTTCAGCTCCCAATATGACGGGTAGTGAAGGTGGTCTCGATCGGCAGCTTGGCAGCAGCCAAACGGAACGCTTCACGCGCCAGCTCTTCGCTAACGCCGTCCATTTCATATAACATTTTGCCAGGCTGGATCTGAGCAACGTAGTACTCGGTGCTGCCCTTACCATTACCCATACGCACTTCTGCCGGCTTCTTGGAAATCGGCTGATCAGGGAAAATACGGATCCAGACGCGACCCCCACGCTTGATGTGACGTGTCATAACACGACGCGCTGCTTCAATCTGGCGGGCGGTCAGACGACCACGACCGATAGCCTTGAGGCCGTATTCACCAAAACTTACCTTATTACCGGTCGTTGCAATGCCTTTGTTACGGCCCTTTTGCATCTTGCGGAATTTTTGTCTAGCTGGCTGTAGCATTTTTCGCCCCCGACTTTCTAGCTTTCTTTTCTGGCTCAGCAGCTGGAGCAGGAGCGGCTGCTTGTTGCTCAGCCTTGCTACCAAACACTTCGCCCTTGAATACCCAAACCTTGATGCCGATGATACCGTAGGTGGTCTTAGCTTCAGCCACACCATAGTCGATATCGGCACGCAGGGTGTGCAATGGCACACGGCCTTCGCGGTACCATTCGGTACGTGCGATTTCGATACCGTTCAAACGGCCCGCGCTCATGATCTTGATGCCTTGGGCACCCAGACGCATGGCGTTCTGCATGGCACGCTTCATGGCACGACGGAACATGACGCGCTTTTCCAGCTGCTGTGCAATGCTTTCGGCAATCAGCGTGGCATCGATTTCAGGCTTGCGCACTTCTTCAATATTCAAGTGCACTGGCACACCCATCAGACCTTGCAGACTGGAGCGCAAGGATTCGATGTCCTCACCCTTCTTGCCGATCACAATGCCAGGACGTGCGCTATAGATGGTGATCTTGGCGTTCTTGGCAGGACGCTCAATCACGATGCGGCTAACGGCAGCGTGTGACAGCTTCTTCTTAAGGAACTCGCGCACCTTGATGTCGCTGTTCAGCATCGCCGGGAAATTTTTGCTGTTGGAATACCAACGAGAAGCCCAGTTTTTCTGGACGCTCAGACGGAAACCAAACGGATGAATTTTCTGACCCATATCGATTCCTTTAGTTACCGACGGTCACAGTAATGTGACAGGTTGGTTTAATGATCCGACCAGCACGGCCCTTGGCGCGAGCACGAATACGCTTGAGCACGAGGCCCTTGTCGACATAAATCGAAGTTACCTTCAATTCGTCGATGTCTGCGCCTTCATTGTGCTCGGCATTAGCGATCGCGGACTCAACCACCTTCTTGATGATTTCAGCACCTTTTTTCGGTGTGAAATTCAGGATGTTGAGTGCGTAATCCACCTTCTTGCCGCGGATCAGATCAGCCACCAAGCGAGCCTTCTGTGGGGACAGATGAACACCTTTTAATACTGCGGATACTTGCATCGTCATCTCCTACTTCTTGGCTTTCTTGTCGGCCGCGTGACCCTTGAACGTACGGGTCAGCGCGAACTCGCCGAGCTTGTGGCCTACCATGTTTTCTGAGATCAACACTGGCACATGTTGCTTGCCGTTGTGTATAGCGATCGTCAGACCGATAAAATCAGGCAGGATGGTAGAACGACGTGACCAAGTCTTAATTGGCTTACGGTCGCGGGCAGCAGCGGCCACTTCCACCTTCTTTGCCAGATGGCCATCAATAAATGGCCCTTTCTTAATTGAACGTGCCATATTGATTACCTCTTATTAGCCGGACGACGGCTGACGCGCATATTGTCAGTGCGCTTGTTGCCACGAGTGCGATAACCCTTGGTTGGCGTACCCCATGGGCTCACCGGGTTCATACCGGCAGCAGTCTTACCTTCACCACCACCGTGCGGGTGGTCAACCGGGTTCATCACCACACCGCGGACAGTTGGGCGAACACCACGCCAACGCATAGCACCGGCTTTACCAATGGAACGCAGGGAATGTTCTTCGTTGCCGACTTCACCAATGGTGGCCTTGCAATCGACGTGTACGCGGCGGACTTCACCGGAACGCAAACGCAATTGCGCATAGCTGCCTTCACGCGCCAGCAACTGGACCGAGGTACCGGCAGAACGCGCCAATTGCGCACCCTTGCCTGGCTGCAACTCGATGCAATGAACGGTGCTACCAACAGGAATATTGCGCAGCGGCAATGCATTACCGACCTTGATCGGCGCATCGGAACCGCTTACCAGTTGCGCACCGGCAGAGATGCCGCGCGGAGCGATGATATAGCGGCGCTCGCCATCTGCGTAAACCAGCAGCGCAATGTGCGCGCTACGGTTTGGATCGTATTCCAAATGCTCGACCTTGGCGACGATACCGTCCTTGTTGCGACGGAAGTCGACGATACGGTAGTGCTGCTTATGACCGCCACCTTGATGACGGGTCGTGATATGGCCGTTGTTGTTACGGCCAGCTTTTTTGCTTTGCTTCTCCAGCAGCGGCGCATGGGGTTTGCCCTTGTGTAGATCAGGTGTGACCACCTTTACTACGGCGCGCCGACCTGGGGAAGTTGGCTTGACTTTTATCAGTGCCATGATTTCTCCTTATTCGCCCGCTGCGAAGTTAATTTCTTGGCCTGGCTTCAGGCTTACATAAGCCTTTTTCCAGTCCTTACGACGACCCATGGTACGGCCTGCACGCTTAGCCTTACCACCGACATTGACGACGGTAACAGCATCCACTTCGACCTTGAACACGAGTTCAACTGCGGCCTTGATTTCAGGCTTGGTTGCGTCGGTGCGCACCTTGAATGCGATCTGCTGATTCTTGTCAGCAATACGTGTCGCCTTTTCGGTAATTTGCGGAGCCAGAATGACTTGCAGCAAACGATCTTGACTATTGATTAGCGCGTTCATGCCAGCATCTCCTCAAGCTTCTTGACGGCACCCTTGGTAGCCACCACGTTAGGGAAACGCACCAGGCTGACTGGATCTGCGTACTGCGCTTCGACCACGAGAACATTGGTCAGGTTACGGGCAGACAAGTACAGGTTTTCATTGAAGCCGTCAGTCAACACCAACACGCCTTCGTTGTAACCCAGACCCTTAATCTTCTCGACCAAAGCCTTGGTCTTGGGGGTATCTACACTGAATTCTTCGATCACGCTCAAACGATCCTGACGTACCAGCTCGGACAGAATAGAACGCATACCAGCACGGTAAGCCTTGCGGTTCACCTTGTGGCTGAAGTTTTCATCCGGGCTATTTGGGAAAGCGCGACCGCCTCCACGCCAGATCGGGCTGGAACTCATACCGGCACGTGCACGGCCAGTACCTTTTTGGTTCCATGGCTTGTGCGTGGTATGGCTGACGTTGCCACGACCCAGTTGAGCACGGGTAGCAGTACGAGCGTTGGCCATATAAGCAACAACGACTTGATGCACCAGCGCTTCATTGAACTCACGACCAAAGGTCAATTCGGAAACTTCTACGCCGCTTTTGGCCGGCTTACCGTTTTTATCAATCAGCTTGAGTTCCATTATGCCCTCGCTTTCACAGCTGGACGGACAACCACATCGCCGCCCTTGGAGCCAGGAACCGCACCCTTGATCAGGAGCAGGTTACGCTCTGCGTCAACGCGCACTACTTGCAGGTTCTGCACAGTGGTCTTTATCGCACCCAAGTGACCAGGCATGCGCTTACCAGGGAATACTCGACCTGGATCCTGCGCCATACCAATAGAGCCAGGTACGTTATGCGAACGGGAGTTACCGTGCGAAGCACGGTTGGAACTGAAGTTGTGGCGCTTGATGGCGCCAGCAAAGCCCTTACCATTGGAAGTGCCAGTCACGTCGACCATTTGGCCAGGCTGGAACAGCTCAACAGTAATGTTGCCGCCAACAGCATAGTTGGCCAGCACATCTTCCGTTACAGGGAATTCTTTAATGCCAGCACCAGCAGCAACACCCGCCTTGGCGTAGTGTCCCGTTAGCGCCTTGCCTATACGGCTGGCACGACGTTCACCATAAGCGACTTGCAGGCCAGTATAGCCATCGCTT
>Ga0196972_1000821_pt1 | contig 11534 bp, 8 predicted proteins | sample S1v_2013CmetaG_FD_148618 | JGI IMG/M metagenome (GOLD analysis project Ga0196972, IMG submission 148618) | Soil microbial communities from Anza Borrego desert, Southern California, United States - S1+v_20-13C | ecosystem: Environmental > Terrestrial > Soil > Desert | place: USA: California... | reverse complement strand
GCTGTAGTATACGTGCCTCCAGCTGTGCTGGATCTATGTTCCCGCTGCCGGATTGGGATAACAATGCCTGCGCCTGTTTGTAGTACTGCAGTGCCAATGAAGATTTGCCTAGATGGTCGAGGCTAACTGCCAAATTGAAGGCATAGTCGGCATTGGTAGAGGCGTGATGGTATGCCTGAAAATAGGCCTGCTGAGCCTGAGGCCAGTCCCCACGTTCGACGTACACATTGCCAAGCGCAGCATGCAGATGTGCCGCATCGGGCTTCTGGGCCAGCATATTCTTGATTCTGGACTCAGCACCAATTGGATCCACCTGAGCATAACCGCTTGCAAGAGCAGCCTGAGCAATGGTATTGCGAGGGTCTACTTCCAGCACTTTTGCATACCAGCCTGCAGCGTCAGGCGTACGCCCTTGACGTGATGCGACCGCTGCCATGCCCAGCAAAGCGTCGGTATTGCGAACATCGGATTGCAGAACCTTACGGTAGTGATATTGAGCGGTTGCATCATCGCCTTTATTGAATGCCTGGTAGGCTGCAGATAAATCCGGGTGGACATCTACAACCACCGGGTTACGGGTGATTTTCAATGCACCTTCATCAGGCGCTGCTACGGGCTCTCCCATAACCACTTCTTGCGGTCTGGGTGGTTGCGCCGTTTTAGCCTCTACCATGGGCGCTTTTTCTTGTTCCCGCTCTGATGCAGATGGTTGAGAAGGCGCCTTTGCTTCGGCAACTTCGTCATCTTTGTCTGGGTCTGCTTCATTCGGACTAACAACTGCAGCGTTGGCACCATCAGCTTCGCTTACCACCTGACTGGGAACCACAGGTGAGGCTGGCGGCTGCGTGATTGGGGGACGAGGCGCCAATACTGTCGATGGGTTCAAGGAATCGATATAACTATAGACATACAGGCCAAGCAGCATTAATAACAAAAGGCTGACTGCGCCTATCAGCAGAAGTTTTTTATTGTTAGCCTGGCGATTGGCTGAAGGAAGTTTCGCCGAAAATACACCTGCAGCTGCCTGTTGCGAAGCTGACATAGGCTCGGTCAATACTGGTTCAACCCTTGAAGTCGCACTACCTCCAGGTTGCGAAGTTTTAGGCTCTAGCGATAGCCCGCCTAAGGATGCGCTATGAGTGCCATCCGAAGTTTTTTCTTCTTCCGCCTTTTGTAAGGCTTTAATTAGCAGACTCATCGAGAGTTTCCTGCAGTTTCTGCGAAGGCAGGAATTGTTGGAACGACTGCAACTCTTCGCTTTCCAGACTGGCAGTTTGAATCACCGTAGGGCGAATGAAAATGACCAGCTCCGTCTTGCGGTTGATGTCGTTCCGCGCTGTGAAGGCTTTGCCTATGATTGGGAGCTTATAGAGGCCTGGCACATTGTCTGATGCGCGCGCAATCTGATCCTGCATTAGTCCACCCAGAACTGCCGTCTGACCGCTCCTAACCTCAAGTAGCGATTCCATCTCCCTGACTTGGATCACTGGAATTGAAGATGTAATTGGCGTTGATAAGGGCGTTCCATCGGGAGATACTCTTAAGGATGGATTGGGGTCATTGATATCGCCAATCCGCTGGGAGATGGTAGGCCTCACATTAAGCATTACGCTCTCGCTCTCATTGATTTGCGGTGTGACGCTCATAACCACGCCTACAGGTATGGTGTGGGGAGTCGTTGTAAAAGTGGTTTGAGTATTCGTTTGATTGGCGTTGGTTTCAGCTTCGATGGTGAAATAGACCAGATTATCAACAACTTTCAGGATCGCGGTCTGATTATTCAACACCATCAGCTTAGGGCTCGACAAAACCTTGGTATCGCCGAATTGGCGCAACAGTCGTAGGGTTACATTCAAATCACTTGGATCATTGCCACCGTCATAACCGATTACAAACGGTGCACTGCTCAATGCCAATCCTTGACCCGTTGAAGTCAGGCCAGTCAGTACGCCTGTCGTCCCCAAGGCCTGAGTGAAATTGAAATTGCCACTTATCTTGCTCCATTCGATGCCCGCCTGATTGACATCATTCAATGTGACTTCAACAATAGTAGCCTCTATCAACACTTGCCGTCTCGCACTATGCATAACTTGGTCGAGGAACTCCTGGATTCGCTCATGCTGCTTACTGGTCGCGCGGACATTTATAACGCCCGTTTCGGGATTTGCAATTACAGTCGCTGCAAATAGTGTTTTGTATTCGTTTCTTGCTTCTTCCCGCTCCCTTGCCAATGCTTCAGTATCTGGTACCACTTCCGGAGGCGTTGTTGAGCCTGGCGCAGCTTGACCTGCATTGATATTCACAACCGCAGCTGGAGAAGGTGTCACATTGCCGGTTCTGGTGATAAGGACCTCCTTATCAGTTTCGGCGAGGATATCCTTGATGTTAGCGATGAGAGTTTCCCAAAAGCGATTTTTGGATTCACTCGAAACCAAGGTTCTGGAACTGTTGGTTGCCGAACCCCCGCCGCTAGCCGAAGCACCCCCGGCGCCTCCGGTTGAAGCGGCGCGACCGGTACTGGCAATCTCAGAAGCTACACCAACTGAAGCCGTAGTATCTCGAGCCATGTTGACATAATCAATCCGGTAAGAACGTAGCACGGGTTGGTCTGGCGCTATGGTCAGCACATTACCCTCTAACCTGTAGGTGAGATCAACTTGCTTCGCTAACCGTTCCAGTATGGCGGGCAGCGTTTGATCAACAGCGTTCAAGGTAACGCGGCCTTGGATAGAGGGGTGAATGTCGATATTGAGCTTGCTCTCGCGTGCGAGCGCAAAGAGAATTTCCTTGACCGGCACCTCGTTCACGACAACGCTATATGTTTGCTCCTTGGCTCTAGGCTTGGGAGGAGGAACGTATGCTTGTGGCCGGACGGGCGCTGGGATGGCGGGAGAGCTAAATGATGGCGCCCCTTTGGTGGCGCTCGAGTCGATGTGGCCACCTGACGGCTTAATCTGAGACTCATGCGCACAGCTTGCCAGCACAAACGCGCACAGCATTATCCATTTGCTTTTCATGCCTCTAAATCCACTCCCCGATGCAACTTAGCTACTTATCTCATACTGCGCATTAAAGCGCAAGTATAACTTATTGAAGTTACTTCGTTTCTTTGATAATTCCGCCGGCCGAACGCAGCTTGGGCTGATTGACTTGCATTGAACCTGGCAATTGCCGTCTTGCCTGCGCACCTGCATTCCAGCTGGGGTAACTTCCATATGTCGCAATCGTGAACGGCCTGCCCCCTTCGGTAGTTCGGAACAGGTATATCTTGTTGAGGTCCAGCTGACGACCAAGCGTGACTAACTGTGCTTCCATTTGGCTGTCGTCTGCACCACCCATGAACTGCACGGTAACTTGCGTTTCAGGACTCTGGTCGAGCCATGCCTGGCCTGCGGCCAACCTCTTCTCCAGCAATCCTGCAGCTTCTGCAGAAACGGCTGCTTCTGGCGATTCGTTTTTTTCTGAAGGTTTGGATGTGGGCTTTACAGTTACACTAGAGTTGCCTGTCTGTGCTATTGGCGTAGCCGCTTGCGCTTGATCTCTAACTGCAGCATGCGCAGAGGGAGAGACGTTCTCCAATACCCTAGCTGAATTTTCGGCTGCTGTCCCTGGAGTTTCATTTCCCCAAAAAAAGAAGACAAGATACCCCAAGCTCATGCAGACCATAAGTATTGCGGCAGTCCCTGCATACCACCTGAAATTTGTTTTCTGCCGGGCTTGTGCCGCGCCGAATTCACTATCGCGAATGGCAGCTCTCACATGTTTTGGCGTCACCTGATAAAGGTTCTCGGAGAATGCTGCAAGTAAGGCTTTGTCCGCCAAAATGTTGGCCCTACGCACAAGCCCCTGAGCCGCTTTAGCGAGTTTACGAATGGCGGATGAGGAAAATAGATGGGGGCCGAAGTAGCCAGCAGTACGTAAGCGGAAAATCAAGTATTCGCCTATTTCCTTCTCGGATAAAGGGCCGAGATAGAAACTATGCGTAATGCGCTCGCGCAACTGTCGGATGTGAGTCTGGTTGAGATTACTATCCAGTTCAGGTTGACCGAACAGCACTATTTGCAGGAGCTTGTCGTTTTTGGTTTCGAGGTTGGAAAGCAGCCGGATTTCTTCAAGTGTGGCTATTGGCATACCCTGGGCCTCCTCCACGAAAATCACAACCTGCTTGCCCTCGGCATGACGCTTGAGCAAATAAGTCTGCAGCACCTGCATAACCTGCAAGCGATCGGCATTCTTAGGTAGCTTGAGCTGCAACTCAAAGGCGATGGCGTGCAGAACGTCTTCAGGCGCGACACTTGGATTAGCGAGATAAACGCTTTCCACCTTCTCAGGGAGCAAGGTTTGCAGCATGCGGCACAACATCGTTTTGCCGCTGCCCACTTCTCCCACTACCTTGATAATGCCTTCGCCGCTGTTGATGGCGTAAATCAGCGCATCGAGAATAGCGCCACGATTACCGCCTGAAAAAAAGAAATCAGTATTGGGGGTGATCTTGAAAGGCGGTTGTTTGAGCCCAAAGTGTGCGTAATACATCAGACGCCCGACGTCATTCCTTGAATTCTTCCTGCAGCTGTATGCGGCTATATAAGGTGGTGCGGTTGATGCCTAGCAACTTGGCAGCCTGGCTCAAGTTGCCGTGCGTGATTTTCAAAGCCGCATTCACATAAGCCTTTTCCCAGCACTTCAATACATAGTCCAGATTGATATTCGCCTGCGACTGCAAATGTTTGTGGGCATGTTGGGACAGTGCATTCTCATCGGCAATTAGGGGAAGATCCGTGGCTGTGAGCTGTTGTACAAGATCAAGTTCGGCCGCAAGCTGGCTGTCACTGATGGTTTGGCCAGCGTATTTGGCAATCAAACGAATGATAATGTTGCGCAGCTCACGCACATTGCCGGGGAAATGATAATCGAGCCAGCGCTGCTTGGCCTTTTGGTCAAGGGTGAAGGGCCTTTGGCCAGTTTCACGCGCATAAAAGTCACTGAAATGCTCAAGCAACAAATAACGGTCTTCCTCAAGATCGCGCAGCGGCGGAACGCGGATGGCAAAGACGCTGAGACGGTGGTAGAGGTCGATGCGGAAGCCGCCAGCACGTACTTCATCGCGTAAATCGCGATTAGTAGCAGCCACGATACGCGCCTTGCTGCGCCGCGTCTGCGTTTCGCCAATGCGTTGATATTCGCCATTTTCCAATACGCGCAGCAGCTTCGCCTGCAACTCAATGGGCAATTCCCCGATTTCATCCAGGAATAGCGTGCCCTCACCTGCATCCTCAAAATAACCAGTATGTGAACTGCCGGCGCCAGTAAATGCACCTTTTCCATGGCCGAAAAGAATGGATTCAGCCAGCATAGGTGAGATGGCAGCACAGTTGACCGAAAGATAGGGTTGACGCGAACGTTGGCTCAAGCGATGCAGGCAATTGGCAACGAGCTCCTTGCCACTACCCGACTCACCTTCTATCAAGACAGGAAATGGCGCATCGGCAAATTGGCTGATCTGGGTGCGCAAGGTCTGCATGGGCAGGCTATTTCCTAGCAAGCCGCAATTGAGGTGCTTCTCACGGCTCTCACCTAGCTCGGCATCCTGCAGCTTGAGCGCATTTTCCAGCAGCACATGCAGGCGATCGACGTCGCAAGGCTTCGGGATAAAATCTACGGCGCCCAGAGCCAATGCATGCTTCACATTGGCGTCTTCATTCTGACCAGAAAGCACCAGGATTTTCATCGTAGGCGAATGTGCCAGTAATTCGCCTATCATCTTGAAACCTTCGTCGGGCTTATGCGGCAATGGCGGCAAGCCCAGATCAACCAATGCCAGTGAAGGCGGCGCCTCCAGCTGGCGCATCAAGCTTTTCGCCTGCGTCCTTGATTCAGCCACATACACATCGAAATGCTTACCAAGCACATAGTGCAAGGTGTCTGTGATTAGCGGGTCGTCATCAATAATAATGAGGATGGGAAGGGGGGCAGCCATCAGGAAGGCTTTCTTATTCTCTGGCACACGGTAGAAATTTCTTGGAATTTCATGGCGCTACTATAGCCCCAAAGGCTTGCAGCATCAACAAATGAGCAGTTTGAACAGGGGGAATGGGGTGGCTGATGGGGCTCGAACCCACGACAACTGGAATCACAATCCAGGGCTCTACCAACTGAGCTACAGCCACCACTGAAACTGAGACCAGTCATCAATGGCCTGCCCGACAGGAATCGAACCTGTAACCCCCAGCTTAGAAGGCTGGTGCTCTATCCGATTGAGCTACGGGCAGATTGTCGGGCAATCAAGAAACAACTTAGAAACTGGTCGGGGTGGAGAGATTCGAACTCCCGACATCCTGCTCCCAAAGCAGGCGCGCTACCAGGCTACGCTACACCCCGAGGGCGGAGAATATAGCTCAATCGAGACATATGGTCAATTCTAATATTCCTGGATTGCCTGCTAAAATAGCGGTTTCCCTTCAATAACAATTATCAATGACCGCGCAGATCATCGATGGCAAGGCAATTGCTGAGGCCTTACTCAACGAAGTCAAATCGAAAATCGATTCAAGGACAGCCCAAGGGAGACGTAACCCCACGCTTGCCGTTATTCTGATAGGGGACGATCCTGCATCGCATATTTACGTCCGTAATAAGCGGTTGGCCTGCGAGAAAGTGGGCATTCGCTCACTCGCGCATAATCTCCCCGTCTCTACCACTCAGAATGAGCTACTCGATCTCATCGACAAGCTCAATAAGGACTCCGAGGTAGACGGTATCCTTGTGCAATCCCCTCTGCCTGACCAAATCCAGGACGAAGTGGTTATCGAGCATATTAGTCCAGCTAAGGATGTGGACGGGTTCCACCCATACAACATTGGTCGTCTTACCGTACGCCAACCCATGTTGCGGTCGTGCACCCCTTATGGGGTGATCAAGATGTTGCAATCGATTGGCATCGAACTGCTCGGGCTCGATGCTGTGGTTGTCGGTGTTTCCAACCACGTCGGTCGGCCCATGGCAATGGAACTGCTGCTTGCCGGCTGCACTGTGACGAGCTGCCATCGCCATACAAAAGATCTGCCTGGTCTTGTGGCACATGCAGATTTGGTGGTGGTTGCAACAGGCAAGGCAAAGCTCATACAAGGTGAATGGATTAAGCCGGGGGCTATCGTCGTAGATATCGGAATTTCTCGAATGCCGGATGGCACTTTGAGCGGTGACGTCGATTTTGCCACTGCCAAAGAACGTGCTGCCTGGATCACCCCTGTTCCAGGTGGGGTGGGCCCTATGACAGTCGCCACGTTGATGGAAAACACCCTGCTGGCCCAGGTTCTTGGTGAATCTGGCTCCTGTTGATTTTGCACTGATTTTCACTGCTACACATCTTTTGCACACGCACTGCAATCAGTGTAAACTTGCGCCTTCCTATTTTTTCTGTTAATTGCAGCAGAGCTTAAAAGGCGATCATGACCGAAGCAATTACCCGACAATTCATTCCTTATCAAACCGCTTCTGGTGAGGAGTACATGAATGAGAAACAGCTCAACCACTTCCGCAAAATTCTCAACGACTGGAAGGCTGAGCTGAGCCAAGACATCGATCGTACCGTGCATACCATGCAGGACGAGGTTACAGTATTCGCTGATCCCAATGATCGTGCTAGCCAAGAGTCAGACATGGCACTGGAACTGCGCAATCGGGACCGCGAACGCAAGCTGATTAAGAAAATTGATGAAACACTGGCTAAGATCGACGCTGGCGAATATGGCTACTGCAATAGCTGCGGTATTGAGATTGGACTTAAGCGCCTGGAAGCACGTCCAACAGCCACGCTCTGCATAGACTGCAAGACGCTAGACGAGATTCGGGAAAAGCAGGTCGCCAAGTAGGCGACCTGCTTTCAGCGCAGACTAATCTGCCTTTGGCAGGTTATGTCGGAGTTTGAAACATGTTGCGATTAAATAAAAAAAAGGCCGGAGATTCCGGCCTTTTTGTTTTCACTGACGTAACGACAGTTTACTCCGACTGGGATTGCTCCGCTTCCGCCTTCTCTTCTGCGGCTGGCGCATCCAGCAGTGCCTTCATGCTCAGGCGTACGCGGCCCTTCTCATCAGCTTCGACGACCTTGACCTTAACAACTTGGCCTTCCTTCAGGTAATCAGAAACCGCATTGACGCGCTGATGGGCAATCTGTGAGATGTGCAGTAAGCCATCCTTACCTGGTAACAAGGACACGATCGCTCCAAAGTCCAGCAACTTGATAACGGTGCCTTCATAGGTCTGTCCGACTTCGACTTCTGCCGTAATCGCTTCAATACGCTTCTTGGCTTCCTCACCTGACTCGGCGCTGAGACAGCCGATCTTGATGGTTCCGTCATCTTCGATGTCAATCGTCGTGCCGGTTTCTTCCGTTAGTGCGCGGATTACTGCGCCGCCCTTACCGATCACATCACGAATCTTCTCCGGATTGATCTTCATGGTAATGATGCGCGGAGCAAACTCTGAAAGCTCGGTACGTGCATGATCCATCGCCTGCTTCATCAGTCCAAGGATGTGCATGCGGCCTTCACGTGCTTGTGACAGCGCCACTTGCATGATTTCAGTCGTGATGCCCGTGATCTTGATGTCCATTTGTAGTGCGGTAATACCTTCTTCACTGCCGGCAACCTTGAAATCCATATCGCCAAGGTGATCCTCATCACCCAGAATGTCGGTCAAAACCGCGACACGGTTGCCTTCCTTGATCAAACCCATGGCTATGCCTGCTACATGAGCCTTTACTGGCACACCCGCATCCATCAGTGCCAAACAGCCGCCGCAAACGGAAGCCATGGAGCTGGAGCCATTGGACTCGGTAATTTCGGACACGATACGGATGGTGTAACCGAACTCTTCCTGAGTAGGCAGTACAGCCATCAAAGCCCGCTTGGCCAAACGACCGTGACCAATTTCGCGGCGCTTGGGAGTGCCTACGCGGCCAGTTTCACCGGTGGCATAAGGCGGCATGTTGTAGTGCAGCATGAATCGATCAGCATATTCACCTTGCAGTGCATCGATGATCTGTTCATCGCGGCCCGTGCCGAGTGTAGCAACAACCAGCGCCTGGGTTTCGCCACGTGTAAACAGTGCCGAACCATGGGTGCGCGGAAGCACACCCGTGCGAATATTGATCGGGCGCACGGTTCTGGTATCGCGGCCATCGATACGCGGCTCGCCGTTGAGAATTTGACTGCGAACGACCTTAGCTTCTACATTGAAGAGCGTGTTTTTGATCTCATTGGCAGCTTCGGTTGAAGTCTCCTCGGTAATCAGCTCAGCGTATACGCGGTTCCTGATCTCATCGAGGCGGGAAGAACGCGCGCTCTTGCTCTTGATCTTGTAGGCTTCATTGATGTCATTGCTGGCCATGACATTGATTTTCTCAATAAGCGCAGAATTTTCTTCTGGCGGGGCCCAATCCCATGGCTCTTTGCCAACTTCGGCAGCCAGTTCATTGATCATATTGATCACACTCTGCATCTGTTCATGGCCAAAAACCACCGAACCCAGCATGACATCTTCCGGTAATTCCTTGGCCTCAGATTCGACCATGAGCACAGCACTGTTAGTACCAGCAACGACGAGGTCTAGTTCGGTTTCCTTGAGCTGGGTAGCGGTCGGGTTCAGTACGTACTCGCCGTTGATGTAACCCACACGGGCGGCACCGATGGGGCCGTAAAATGGAATGCCAGAGATGGCTAAAGCTGCGGAAGCGCCAATGATTGCGGGAATATCCGCATCGATTTCATTGTCGGACGACATGACAGTCGCCACGATCTGAACTTCGTTATAAAACGCCTCAGGGAACAGAGGACGCAGTGGGCGGTCGATCAGGCGGGAGGTCAGCGTTTCCTTTTCTGAAGGACGCCCTTCACGCTTGAAGAAACCGCCTGGAATTTTCCCTGCGGCATAAGTACGTTCCTGATAATCCACGGTCAGTGGGAAGAAATCCTGGCCCGGCTTTACATCATGCTTACCAACGACCGTAACCAGTACTACAGTATCATCCAGGCTTACCAGAACTGCACCATCAGCCTGACGGGCAATTTCGCCCGTTTCCAAGGTCAGCTGATGCTGGCCATAGGTAATCGTTTTCTTGATTGCTTTCACAATATGCCCTTTCAAAGCAAATAAGCCGAATGCTGCGTTTCCGCGGGCTTTCGGCTTATCTCGAAATTACAGAATTTTTATTCTTGCTCTACCAATATGCACCGGGTAGATAATTTACTTGCGCAGACCTAAACGTTCGATCAGGGACTGGTAGCGATCAGCATTCTTGCGCTTGAGGTAGTTAAGCAATTTGCGGCGCTGGCTCACCATGGCCAGCAAACCACGGCGTGAGTGGTGATCCTTCTTATTAACCTTGAAATGCTCCGTCAGTACGCTGATGCGCTGACTCAAAAGTGCCACTTGCACTTCCGGGGAGCCGGTATCATTTTTGGCTTGTTGATACTCGCCAACAATTTTGGCTTTTTCAGCAGTCGTAGTAGACATCTTTTTCTCCTAATCTTGAACCGCGCATTCTAACCTTAATGTCTTTGATTAACAAGGACTCTCTTAACATTGAATATTCTTTAACTTACTTGTACCAACCGCTTGGGCGCTATCTTTCCATCCTGCATGTGCTCGCCTATACCCAAGAAAACTTGCCCAGGCCCATAAAGCCGAAACTGTCCGTTTGGAATGAAACCTGGCCTCCATATCCTCTGGCCTCTTTGCAGATAGTAAGTACTTTCTTCATCCAACACGATCTCCGGCAGGTCGCTGATCAGCGCATCAGCGCCAAGCAATTGCCGATCTCGCTCTTCCAGCGACAGGGCTTCAAGTTGTTCCAGAGTTAATCCGTCCTGCAATTCAAAATGCCCGGTAGATAACCTACGCAACCCAATCAAATGACCGCCGCAGCCTAAAGTGCTTCCAATATCTTCAGCGAGCGTGCGAATGTAAGTCCCCTTGGAGCACTTCACCATAATCTGCAGTTCGTCCCGTTCCAAACGCTCAAGCGTAATGGCATGAATTATCACTTCACGCGCCTTTCGCTCTATTTCGATACCGTCTCTGGCATAGGTGTAAAGCGGTTTTCCCTGATGCTTGAGCGCAGAATACATAGGCGGAACTTGTGCAATTGGCCCAGTAAAGTGCGACAACGCCGCTTCAATCTGCTCACGCTTAATTGAGACTGGGGACTTATGCACGACGTCACCCTCTGCATCCCCAGTAGTGGTGGTAACGCCCAGCTTTATGTACGCACGGTAGGACTTGTCAGCATCCAACAGGAAATGCGAGAACTTGGTAGCCTCGCCAAAACATAGAGGCAGGAGACCCGTTGCCAATGGATCCAGGCTGCCAGTGTGGCCGGCCTTAGTAGCTTGGAAGAGCCGCTTTGCCTGCTGCAGAGCCTGATTGGATGAAATACCTGATGGCTTGTCGAGCAGCAGAACACCATCGATACGACGCTTGATGCGTTTGGTTTGCAAGGAATGCCTGACTGAAGCTAATTGCTTTTGGGTTTG
>Ga0196972_1000820_pt1 | contig 11534 bp, 1 predicted proteins | sample S1v_2013CmetaG_FD_148618 | JGI IMG/M metagenome (GOLD analysis project Ga0196972, IMG submission 148618) | Soil microbial communities from Anza Borrego desert, Southern California, United States - S1+v_20-13C | ecosystem: Environmental > Terrestrial > Soil > Desert | place: USA: California... | reverse complement strand
GGGACAGCTCAAGCAGGAAACCGTGCCGGGCAACACCAGCGACGGCAAGCCGATCCTCAACAAGTATCAATACGATGCGCGCGGCAACCTGACGCTCAAGCGGCAAGCGGCGGACTCGGCCGACGAACGGGCGACGGCCTATGTCTACGACGCGGCCGGCCAGCTCAAGCGCGAAGGGACGGTCAATGCGGTCGGCATCTATACGGAAAGCGGCGGCTGGCAGAACCAGCAGCTGGCGACCGAATACCAATACGACGCCCGCGGACGGCGCGTGCAAGTCAAGGATGGCGCCGGCCACCTCACGCGCACCTACTACAACCGTCTTGGCCAGGCGATTGCGACGGTCAATGCGGCCGGCACACTCACACGCACCTGGACCGATCCGGCGGGCAATGCCTACCAGATCGGCACCTATGGCACGGCGGTGACGGTGCCGCCGGTGACGGTATTCAATGGCGTGGCGCAGCCGGACGCCGTGCCGCAAGGCACGGGAAGCTTGCAGCGCATCGTCTACCGCTACGATGCGGCCAACCGCCGGATCCAATCGACGATTCCGCAAGTCTTGCTGGGCGAATACAGCAGCACCATCAATGCCGACGGCGGATACATCACGTATGTGGGCGATGTCACCGAACGCACGGTCTACGATGGCGCCGGCAACGCGATCCGGCAAACCGATGCGCGCGGCCATGTCGTGCGCAGCTGGTATGACGCGGCCGGCCGCAAGATCCTGCAAGTGGATGCGGCCGGCTATGCGACGGCTTACGGCTACACGGCCGCGACGATGACGGAACGGCGCTATGGCTCGGCCGTGACGCTGCCGGCCAGCGTGCTGGATAACAGCAAGAGCGCGCAAGAGATCGCCGCCATCGAAGCCAATGCGCAAGCCAATACGGCGGCGGCCAGCGGCCACGAAGCCAAGCAGGTGCGCACGACGGTGACGAAGTACAACGGCCGCGGCGATCTGCTCGAGACGGCAGTGCAGACGGATGCCGGATTGGCGGTGACGACGTATGCCTACAACGGCCTGGGCCTGCTGGAGAGCAAGACCGATGCCGACGGGGTGAAGACGGCTTACCGGTACGATGCGCTGGGGCGGCTGATCAAGCAAACGGTCGAACTGAAAGTCATCGACGCGGCCGGCAACAACACGGGCGCCAACCCGGACGCCAGCCCGGCCGGCGAGCAGGTGACCGAATACGGGTACAACGGCGTAGGCGAGACGATCCGCAAGATCCAGCGCGGGGCGGGTGGGCTGGCGGACCGGATCGTGGAACAGCGCTACAACGCCGCGGGCCGCTTGATTGCGCAAAAGGATGCGGCCGGCTATAGCTGGACCACGTTCGGCTACGATGCGGCCGGACGGCAGACGTGGATCGCCAAGGTATTGAAGGATGCGGACGGCGAGTACACCTCGGTGGTGACGAGCATCGCGCACGACGCCGCGGGACGGGAGCTTACGCGGACCGACTTCACACGGCGGCAAGCGCCGGCTTGGCAAGACGGCGCGCCGCTGGTCGATACGTCGACATGGTCGAGCTTCCCGACGGGCGCCGGCTGGAAAGCCGACACGGTGCAGGAACAGCGCTACGATGCGCACGGGCGCCTGGTCGCCAAGGGCGAACATGCGTACGGAGCGACGTCGTACCAGCTGCAGGAATTCTTCGAATACGACAATGCCGGCCGGCTGTTCAAGACCAACAGCGGCGACGGAGTGACGAAGCTCATCGTGCGCGATGCGACGGGCAATGCGACCTTGACGCTGCGCTCGAGCGGATCGCTCGATCTGCGGCCGCTGTCGCTGGCGCAGGCGGCGGCGCTGTCGCCGTCGCAGTTGATGGGCATGACGTTGACGGTGTCGGCGTACGACCGGCGCGGGCAGCTGGTCGAGACGATCACGCCGCGCGACAGCGTGGCCGACATCATGGCCCAGCTCGCGGAACGCCTCGGACCCGTCCTCAACAGCAACAGCAATGTGGCGTTGCAGGTGAACGCGTCTCCGGCATCGCTGCCGACCGGCCGAGTCGAATCCACGAATTTGGCCACCAGCGCGCGCGATATCGCGTTCTCGGGGCAATTAGTGGAAGGCGCTGCCGCCTCGCCGTACTTACGGCTAAGTTACGACCGAGGGAATGCGCCGGTGGAGGAGTACAACCTGTGGCTCAGCTCGCTGACCGTGTCCCTGCCGCCGATAACAGGTATGGGGACCGGCAATTTGCGCGTCCAGTATCAAGATGCGGCCGGCTTCAAGTGGATTGATGTTTCCCACGATGCGAGCAGCGCGACGATTCCGATCGATCGCTTGGCGGGAGCCTCGCCGGAGTGGGGGAGCGGCTACATTATCCGGGTGTTCAAGCAGATCGGCGATGGTTGGGAACGACTCGCTGAGAGCACGGGTTCGTTTGGACCGGGTTCATTGAGCAAATGGGATCCTGATTCATATGAGCCTGAATTTGATACCGAGACCAAGGAATGGTGGATTCCGGACTTGCCCTTGGGACCGCAGCAGAGCGGAGGCAGCGTGTTATTCAGCGCGCTTCATCGCATCAATTTCTTGCAGCAACCGACCGGCACGACCGCCTTGCGGCTCGGCTATCGGGAAATTGGCAGTAATAATTACCTATGGGTGCCGGCAACGAGACGGGCGGAAGACGGGACAGCGTGGTCCATCGACTACAGCAGCTTGCCCAATAGGACGCTCGAATTTATCTATGTGGCGGAAGTCAACGGCAATACTGTCGGCAAGGGATCAGGCTATATTCAGCACCCGGGCGGCAATTTGCGGGTGAGCGTCGATCCGCAGCTGTTCTCCAAGACTGCGCAGACGAATGTGCCGGCCTCAGGACACGTGACCGGGATGGGGAATCCGGCATTCGACCTGTGGTATCAGATTTACGGTACCCAGAACTATGTCGATCGTCTTGTCATACCATTGACGCCCCTGGCGGGCATGTCGGCCCTGGATACCGGCAGCTTCAACCAGTGGGAAATCGATCTGATCGATCCGCAAACCAATACACTGATCTATCGCGGCATCGCCAATGCCGGCGCCGGCGAAATCGTTCTGCCGGTCGGAGCCGAGTTGCCGTCACGCGGCTATGATCTGCGGCTATATCGACGAATCAACGATTTTGGGTCGCGCATACAGTTGGCTGCCGACAGCATGCATATCCCGCTGTCGGGCAACAGCCCGGTACCCGGCAACTTGGCGGTCTTCGAAATGCCGCCGCGTCTGATCCTGGGGGGCGTGCCGGCGACGACCCACCAGGTCAAGCTCGGCTATCGCCTGGCCGGCAGCAGCGGCATGCACTACGTCGATCTGCCCCGCACAGCACTATATGGATGGTCGCGCGCAGACCTGTATCAGCTTGTTCTGCCAGAAGGCGGTTTCACCCGGAACGCGGCTTATGAATTCGAGTACTTTGCCGTCGACGCCAATGGCGTCGTGCAAAGCCGTGGCAGCGGCACCTTCACGGTCAATGAAGTCGGCAATGTGCGCGTCGGAAATCAACAGGCATTGCCGGTAGGCGGGATCGGCAGCGTGCGCTTCCAGGCCAATGGCGTCTTCACGCTGGTCGATGGCGGGCGCAGCGCCCTGAGCGAGCCGCAGGCCGCTCCGGTCGGCACGGCGGCCAAGCTGCGCTATCGCCAGGCGGGCAGCAGCGCCTGGTCGGAAGAGATCGCCATGAGCGCCGACGGCTTGCTGCCGGGCGCCTTCAACTGGAATCCCCAGGGCCTGGCGGCCGGCACTTACGAATACGTGGTGACGGTAGCCGACGCTTCCGGCAAGACGGTCAACCATGTGGGAGGACGAATCGAACTGGGCGGCCAGCCTGCGGTGCTCAGCTATGGCCGCTGGCAAGACTATGCCGGCAACGTCAAGGTCGCCGGCGTGCCAGCGGGCACGGCGACGGTGGAATTGACCTTCGTTCGCTCCGACGGCACGGCAGTGCCAGTGACGGTCCATGCCTCGCCGACCGATCCGGGCGTCGTCTTCTATTGGGATCCGGCAGCCCACGGCCTAAGCGGCGCGAACGGCACCTATACCGTGACGGCGCGCGACGGCAACGGCGGGACGCTTGCGGCCTACGGCGGCACGCTCGACCTGGCCCAGGGCGCGCAAGTCGTGTTCGGCAACCGCACCGGCGGCGGCCAGGCGGCGATACCTCCCCATGCCCGCGAGTGGAAATGGGAATTGAACGGACTGCATGTCGATTCATTGGCCGTGCGCCAGCGCTATGCGTACAGCGCGTTTGGCGAACAGATCGAACAGGTCGATGCGCTCGGCCACGCGACGCGGATGCAATACGACACGGCCGGCCGCCTGATTGCCCACATCGCGCCGCAGACGTCGATCGAGAATGCCGACGGGACGACCTATGCGTTCACGCCGACGACGCGCTATGCGTACAGCAAGGGCGGGTACGTCGTCCGTGTCACGAACGTGCGCAATGCCGACGATCCGGAGAACGTCGAGAAGAACAACGTCACGCGCTACAGCTATCTGGGCGGGGTGCGCGGCAAGGACGGCGGCGGGCTGGTGTTCAAGACATTCAATGCCGACGGCACCGTCAAGACGATGCGCCACAACGTGTTCGGCGAGATGGACCGTCTGACGAACGAGATCGGCAATGCCACGCACTACTGGTACGACAACAACGGCAATTTGATCAAGCAAATCCGACCGAACAGCACGATTCTTCCGGACGGCGCCATTCAGGACGAAGACTCCGACAGCTATACCTACGATGCGGCGGGTAACCGGACCAGCCACACGTACAAAACCATGATGTACGAATCCACCGAGACATCGATGGGGTGGTTCGACAGCGACGGGAACTATTCTTCCTCTTCCAAGGTTCAATATAGCGAGACCGACAAGACGTATTACGACAACAAGGCCCGCGTGATCAAGACGGTCTCCGCGGCAGGCAAGGTCAAGACCTACAACTACGACTACGTCGGCAACATCACGGGCATGAATGGCGAAGCCGTGGGCGGTTATCGCTTGACGGTCAGCGAGCCTGGAGCGCCGCAGGCGCAGATAACCGAAACCTCCCATTTCGGACATAAAACCTACCATCGCGACTTTGGCGGCAATACGATCTGGTATTGGTACGACCATGGCGGGCGCTTGAGGAGCGAGCACAAACATCTCGCAGGCACGGACCCGTCATCGCGCGTCATCAAGAACTACGAGTACTACACGAACGGCGCCGTCAAGAGCGTCGCCGATGAAGGCACGGGTACCGATGGCGGCCTGCAGACGCGCTACGGCTATGACGCCAACGGAAGGGTAACGTCGATCGCCTTGACCAGCCTCGATGGCAGATCGCACCTGTATAACGAAACCAGCATTCGCTACGACAGCCATGGCCGGCAGGCGGAAGTCAGGGATCGCCGCGCCACGGCCAAATACAGCTATGACGAAGTTGGTAACGTGCGCCACATCTATGCCATCTATGGTCAGATGGAGCAAAACCCCAAGGTGCAAGACTATTGGTATGCCTACGACAGGATGGGGCGCCAGACGGTGGCCATGGGCGGCTGGGGCTATGACAGCGAGGGACAATATCGCATCGTGGCCGGCGACTTTGGCGTCACCGTCGACTATGACGCTGTTGGCAACCGCGGCACCGTCATCTATGGCAAGTATGCCCAGGCCAACAAGAACAAGGGCGTGGTCCAGATCGAAACGTACAAATACGATAAGAACAACAACAACTTCAAGGTCACCTACATCTTTGGCAACAACTCCGGCACGTCGCTCCACTACCGGCGCGGTACCGTTAGCGTTACCCGGGAAGAGAAGCACGACAATCCATATCCAGGCAGCGGTTCGACATCCCTGAGCGTGACGGCGCTAACCAGATATGATGCGGACGAGAACGTCGCATCCCGTACGACATGGACGACAAGTCCGAACGGAAGCGTCCAGACGCCTACCTTGTCCAAGCGCAGCAGCGAAACCTACCACTACTCCGGCGGGTTGTTGAACCGGGTCGAGCAGACGCAGGAGAGCTTCGATGCGGGCAACCCGGTCGAGGGCAGCAAGACCCGATTCAATACCTATTACGGTAACCAATGGGGCGATGCCGCACGCCAGACAATGATCTACACCGAAAAGATCAACGACAGCGGAGCCGAGCTCCAGTCGAAGACGTTCTTTACCTATAGCGCCAATGGGAATTTGGTCGCCAGTACCACCGAAGATGCCGTGGGGGAGGACAAAGGCAAGCGCACCATGCGCTACATGGTCAACAGCCAGGGACAGGTACTGCAAAGCGAGGAGATGTTCTACCCGAAAGCGCCGGACAGCAGCCATCACATCACGCGCTTCCATAATCAGTACGTGGTGACCGACAAGAAGACGGTCGGGTATCTGTCCAACCGCGGCGCCGAGGTCAGCAACTACGCGGCGCCGACGACGGATGAGCCCGGCCTGCCTACGCCGCTGACGACGGTCGTGGCGGATTTCGACCAGAATTTCGCGCCGCAGAATCAGCGCACGAGCGCCAGCATGGGCGGCGGTGCGACCAGCTATACGGTGCGCGCCGGCGACACGATGCAATCGATCGCCCAGGCGGTGTGGGGCGATGGCAGCCTGTGGTACCGGATCGCCGAGGCCAACGGCATGGGCGGCGGGCAAGCCTTGCAGGTCGGCCAGACGCTGAGCTTGCCGAACAATGTGGTGGCCACGGGCCATACCGGCACGACGACACGCCCAAGCCAGGCAGCGCAGATCGATGCGCTCGCCTCGTTGGCGGCGCCGTCGGGGCAGCAGCACTGCGGCACGACGCAATTGCTGATCATTGCCGCGGTGGGCATCGCGATGACGGTGGCGACCGGCGGCTTGGCGGCGATAGCCGTCGGGGCGGCCGGGGCGGCACTCGGCCTGACGGTGAGCACGACGGCCGCGGCCATCATCGGCGGCATGGTCGGTGCGGCGGCGGGCAGCGCGGCCACGCAAGGTTTGAAGATCGCGACCGGATTGCAAAAGGAATTCAGTTGGTCGGAAGTGGGCGTGGCGGCGGCCATGGGCGGCATCTCGGCAGGCATTGGCGCGGGGGCCGGGGAATTGCTCAAGGGCAGCCAGGTGATCGTCGGCCAGCTGGGCCGTGCGGCGGCAGCAGGGTTGGAAAATGCCGCGCAACAGGGCATCGAGAACCTCGCGGGAAGCCGGAGGGGATTCGATGCCATCGAGTTGGGCCTGTCGACGGCCGGCGCGCTCATTCCCGGCACAGGCGGCGACGGCCCCAGCACCTTCGCCGACATCGGCCGTTGGGCGCCGGCCGCGGCGGCCAAGAGCTTCGGCATGAGCATGGCAGGCGGCATGCTGCGCGACGCCGTCGCGGGGCGGCAGGTCAACTTCAGCCGGCTGGCGGGGAATGCGGCAGGACAGGCTGCGCTAGGCGTGTGGGGCACGGGCTGGGGCGGCATCGGCGCCGAACTGGACGCGCACGCCGCCCGAGGACAGCAGCGAGGCTGGAGGGAAGTCTCCGGGCATACCGACATGCTGGACTGGCTCCGGTTGAAGGGACAGCAGGCCTATGCCGAAGAAAGCCGCCGCGGAGCAATGGCCGAACGCAACGCAAGATTCAACCGTACCGCCCTCATGTCTGCTGAGTATGGTTGGGATGGCGATGCGGCTGATGCGATGACAGCTGGTGTGCAGTATGGAATGCTGGCAGATCGCGCGGATACCGGCCGCTATCGCTTGCTCGATCAAGATCTGCAATTCGGCTTGTATGGCAGATGGCATGTGGCGAAAAATGGCGATTCGCTTGCGCGGATTGGCACTAGGGCAGGCATGAGCCTGGGCGCCATGATCAATGCCAATCGCCTGGCCGACCCGGCACGGATCCGTGTCGGAGAAGCGGTCTACGTCCCGGGACTGTTCGACACCGATGCGGCAGCCGACCGGCGCGCCACCAATACCTACTACAAGCACTTGGCGATGACAAGGCGTCAGCAAGTACCGCAAATACCCGACTCCGTGTGGTCAGGCGCGAGTGAGTTGGATGGCGGCATGTCTAAATTGCCGCTTTTTGCCGACGCCGGTGAATCGCTCAGTATGGCCGAGATTGAAAGCGGCACAGGATTCTTCGCCAAAACCAGAGATTTCGCAAATGACTTCAGTCTCTGGTGGTCGTCATCGAAATTCGAACCTGATCTGCCGGGCGTATCTCGCGGGTCAAGAATTTTTAAGGCTACTTTCGTTCAATCGGCTATCAAAGCCATTGGGAATATCACTGGAATGGTGACCGAAACAGCTAATAGGATGGATGATTTGGCAGGGGTCGCATTAGGCACTATCTTTACGCTCGCCACTGGAGAGCCAGTTCCGGACGATTGGTTATCGAGTGATATCGCACAGGCCCCGACAGATTATGGAACGCAACTTGGCAATTTGGGGCGCATAGCTCCGGCGTCAGGGCAATTTTACGCTCTCTTTGACATGGGCAACAGCATTGCGGCCGGCCTCGCCGACTTGGCCCTCGGAGATGACGAGCAGGCGGTTCAGAACCTGTCGGATGGATTCTCCGTCCTCCTCACTGCCGGGCTGATACAGCGCAAAACCGGCGTGCCCTCCCCTGGAGTGGCCTTGCGGCGGGGAATACGCAACAACATGGTGGAAAGGGGCCTGATTTCCAAGGCGGACTTAGCGACTTCCCAGGTGCGATCAGGGACCTATGGAAAGTGGGTTGGCAATACGAGTCTGACCAATAGCATCATCAATGATGTGATGATTTACAAAGGCGTCGGCAACTGGGTGCGGAACGAAGTGAACGCGGCTTCTACACGCTTAAATGCACGCTTAAACGAATCCAATAGGCTGAATGCGCTTGCCGATGCAACCGCACTTAGGGCAATGGACCCTCGCTTGTCCGGAGAGCACAATCTGCGACTGGCCGAAATTGCTGTCCAAAAACTTGGAAAAGCGGCTGATTCTGTCGGATTAGGCATCCGTAATATCCGCGCTCTATCGACGGCTGAGAAAACGATCTTGCATGATTACGATGCGACAGCAACTAGAAGAATTCCAGACCGAATTACCGAGCCAAAAATGGCAATGCCACACTCTGGCGATGACGCAGTTACGGAGAAAATTCTAGACCGAATCACCGAGCCAAAAATGGCAATGCCACACTCTGGTGATGACGTAGTTACGGAGAAAATTTTAGACCGAATTACCGAACCAAAAATGGCAATGCCACATTCGGCGCTCCCACGTATCACTCCTGCGGAACCAGAGCCGATTTTGTCCAAATCCACAAGAGACGGAAGCATCCTCTGGAGGGATGAGCAGGGTAACCTGCATATTGACAAATCAATGCTGCCGGAATTTTATGTTCGCAAACTCACATCACCCGAGGCTCTAGAATGGTGGGGCTTTAAAACAAAAGAAATGCCAGGTCCCGAATTCGGGTTAGGGGAAATGGCTCCGCCGGTGGCAAGAGATTCTCGCTTGTCCGTAGAAAACAATCTGAAGTCGGTCGAGACGGTTCGTGCTCGCGCAAGGAGCATCTCCGATGAAGGCGCTTGCTTTGTGAAAGGAACGCTGATCCATACGAAGAATGGATTGGTGCCCATCGAAGAAATCCGTATCGGCGATCAGGTATTGACGCAACCGGAAGAGACCGGGGAGTTAGCCTACAAGGCAGTGGTTAATCGCTTCGTGTTCCAGGACAAGAAGATCTTCCGGGTAAGCTTCGAGACGGAGCATGGCGTCAGCGAAACGGTACTGGCCACACCGAACCATCCGTTCTGGGTGAAGGATATTGGCTGGACCGGCGTCGAAGGCCTGGAGCGCGGCCACGTGGTCGAGTTGCACGACCGGACCACGGCTGTCGTCAGTGCGGTCGAAGACACGGGTATGACCGACCAGGTGTACAACTTCGAGGTTGACGGCTTCCATACCTACTATGTCGGCACGATCGGTATCTGGGTTCATAACAACGATTGTGGAGAGCCTAGCCACGCGAAGGACATACGCGACCGTTTGCCAAGCGGTGCCAGAGTTGTAAAGGAGCCGGACCCAGGAGTCAAAAAGCCATACACAATTATCTTTGCACATGGCACTCAGCGCTATAGGGAATTGAGTAAATATTTTTCACTTAAAGAAGGTACGACAATTTATAGTTATACACTTCCGAAACAGACGATAAGTGTTAGTTTGGCGACGCAACTCGTATTGGGACGTGTTATTACACGTGTTCCGCGCGAACGTTTCTCTATAGACTCTGGACCAAATAACAAAATTTTCCCCGAGGTCAATTTAGGACCTGATCCGGAAAACAATCAATTTTTAAAATACTTGCCAAAAGTCCCTGCATCTGCTCGAGTCTTAATGGTTGATAAAGTGATTCCTCTCTCTAGTATTGCTGGTCTAAGTGATATGGGAGAAATTCATTTAGCTCATTGTTTGTTAGGGGCTCCAAGTGGTCTCCTTTCCGAATACGAATTCGGAACTGGTGCAGTAAAAGACGAGGGAACACCTAAGATTAAAACCGGATTGAAATATCCGAATTGGATACATCCATACGAGAAATTAAATTATCGAGTTGGGCCAGATGCTTCACCTGATAGCTTTTCCAAGCTTTCCGATGTCGATAACTTCATAAGAAAATATGAGGATACGTACTACAGGCCAAAAATATATTGATTGTTTACTGACCGTTTGAAAAATGCCGGATAAACCAATCGCCTGTTTCCTTGCCGTACCGGCATGGCGAGTGCTGGAGAATCGACATGGCAACGAAGCGCGATCTTGCCGCGCTCGAAGCGACGCGGCTGACTGGCGCCCGTCTGCTCAAACGCGGCATGTCCCAGGCCGAGGTGGTCGACTCGGCGTGTCGCGCCAGGAGACCAGCGACTGGACGCGGCAATTGCGCGAGGCGAACGGCGACCTCCGCCAACTCAAGGCCAAGCCGCGGGGCGGGACACCGAAGCTGGATGCCTGGCAGTGCAAAGTCTTGTGCCACCGCTTGCTTGGCGGCGCTCAAGCGGCCGGCTTTGCCGACGATACTCGGACGCTGCGGTGCATGCGCGCGTTGCAGCAACGCGAATTGGGCGTGGCATGCAGCAAGGCGGGCTGTTGGGATTTGCTCCACCGACTCGGCTTCTCGCCGCAGAAGCCGGCGGTGCGCGCGTTCCAGCGCGACGAGCACGCTATTGCGCAATGGCGGCGCACGACCTGGCCAACACTCAAAAAAAGGCCAAGGCCGAGGGGCGCACGATCGTCTTCATCGACGAAACCGGCCTCTTCTCCGAGCGTTACCCAAGGAGGCGCACCTGGGCACCGTGCGGCTAAACGCCGGTGCTGTGGCAAAGTCTGCGCTGACATCAAGCTACTGTCATGGCGGCGTTGTCGCACCCAGGCTTCCGCTTTGGCATCACCGCTCGCGCGGCCAACAGCGCTGTCAACGACGATTTAAATCTGACCCGTCGGGGATGCGGACAAAATCTTGGACTACTGAGGAGTAGTCCATGTATTCATATGAAGAGCGTCTGCGGGCGGTCAAGATGTACCT
>Ga0196972_1000819_pt1 | contig 11548 bp, 14 predicted proteins | sample S1v_2013CmetaG_FD_148618 | JGI IMG/M metagenome (GOLD analysis project Ga0196972, IMG submission 148618) | Soil microbial communities from Anza Borrego desert, Southern California, United States - S1+v_20-13C | ecosystem: Environmental > Terrestrial > Soil > Desert | place: USA: California... | reverse complement strand
ATTCCTGGGCCCGATGACGCGAGCTGTGATGCGGTAATACACCATTGGATTTAATTGATAGACGGAAGCACCTACTTGCATGCTGCTGCCTGCCGAAGCATTGCTAGTGGGAGCATTCGATTGCGATGTGGCACATTGGTTATCCACACCGGAGTTTTGTCCGTTATAGGCGGTATTAGGTTGAGTACATAGCCGGTGGATCACATACTGAACAGTATTGCCGGCCGCATCTGTCGTCCCCACTGTAACAGCATTGGTCCATGCCGTGTCTGCGTACCAGTTTGGCTCAACACTGGTGATGGAGGAAAAGTACCCTCGCCCGGTATTCGTATTCGATAAGCTAGCAATATTACTGTTAAGCCAGGTAAAACCTGCCTGTATGCCGCGATCGGCTGCCATTAAAGAAGACTGCTTGAAGGCGAGATTTCCAGCTACGATATTGCCCGTATCGATTGAACGCACCATCGCTATGCCCGCCATCGTCATTGCCAAAAGAATGATCAAGGCAATAAAAAGGACTACGCCTTGCTGCTTATGTCGGAACGGGCTTTGATATTCTTTTTGCCGCATAATCAAGTGGGCTTCCATATCATATTGCGCAACATGGTGGTGGTGTCGTAGACGCGATAGCGATAGCATTGCCACTCAGCATTGGCTGTGATGTTATTGAATGTGCCACCCTGCCAAGTAGGGACTGTAGTAGTAACGTCACAGCTAGGCTCACGCTTAGTGCTGCGTGCAACAAGGCCGATGCGTATTGCCAAAACCCGTCCCCACTCGGTATCCGATACGGTGCCGCTGCTGTCACTATCCGCCGAGGTTTGATACACATCGATTGCATTATCTCCGTTAGTGTCTATTCCATATAAAGCTTGCAAGTCAACAATGTTTTCAACAATCGCCTCTGTGGTCCCCGTCAAGCTGGAGCTCATTACGAGAGCATTATTCGTGATTTGGTATGTATTGTTGATTGGCAAAGGTCCGAGATTGTAAAGTTTGGCTGAGGTGGTATAACTGATGCCTAGACCCGAAGGTTTGTTATAAACCGCAGGCACATTATTGCCGTTTGCATCTGTGTAGTTGCCGCTGTTGTGAATTACATTGTCTGATTGGCCTGTAGTACTGGGCACCCCTGTTACCTGAGCTAAGGTACAGTCTTTCCCCGCTTCTGCCGCAATGACCAGATCACCTTCTTTAAAACCATATCGATTGTTTACCTTATAAGTAGCGGCAGGCGAAGGCATGTTCTGCGTAATGCTGGCCGGTGCACTTATCAGCGAATTATTGCTGTAAGTCACGGTAATGGTGTCCGGCAAGTTGCCCGCGCCTTGAGTAATGATCACGGGCGCAAATGTCAGTTGAAATTCGCCTGACCCCTCCTTGTATGCTTTGACAGTACATCCCAAGAAACCACTGGCATTTATGCCATACCCGGCCATACGCAAATCACGCTCAACACTATGCAAACCCAAGGAACCGCTCTGCTGAGCATCTCCGCCGCTGGTAGTGGTCTGCTTAGCAGACTCAGTCACGGAATAAACTTGCATGATCACGACCATGCCCAGCAAGCCAATGCTCATCCCAACCATGAGCTCCACTAGGCTGAAGCCGGAGAATGCCTGGCCTTGAGGGCGCGTTCGCAATAATTTACTCATGAATTAATGTTGATATAAGAAACGGACGTGAAATTGTGAGGAGTTGACTCCCCAGCCGCCTGCCAAAATACGGCAATGGTTGCCGTGTATCCGCTAGCCGCGTCGCCAGTAATCGTTATAGTGGGTGGGTTGGACGCCACACCTGGCAGCCTAGCTTGTACATCAGCTACCCACGGCGCAAGCGCGGTTGCGCCTCCGCCTGGGTAAACGTAATTATTAATATTGGCCGGGTTGGTCCACATATCCGCGACGATCCTATTCGTAAGAAAGCTGGCTTCAAGTCGGTATTGCGAATCGGCTACTGTCTTGATTGCGGCTCCTTGCAAACCAACAATGGCTAATATGCCCATAGAAAAAATCAAGATTGCAATCAAGCCTTCAAGCAGCACAGAGCCCTTCTGCTGAGAGCAGTCCATGGAGACTCGGCTATTAGACGATGAAAGTGAGATCAGCATTTTCTTGGGTTCCCAACTGTACTAATATTCGGATCGCACATGCGGATGCTACCGCCGCTTATCAATAGTCTGAGATCCCGACTTTGATTGGAAGATAGCCGATCAGATGAGACGTCCACATCAATCTGAGTAATAGAGCTACTGGCATCACTATTTGCCGTAACCCGCCCGAGTCCATTGAAAGTGACAGTTGCGGCTCCTGCCGGGGTTACAGCCACCGTAGCAGAAGAAGACCCTTCTCCTGAAGAACGGCTTTGAATGACCGCAGGACAATCATCCACGCCATCAGCGTTGGTGTCTGCCACAACTGTTTCGCATCCTACAGTCCAGCCGCTTGAAGTGCCGAATACGAAACGAACATTATTGTTGCGCCTGACTGCCTCCGCTCGCGCTAGTTGAAGGCCATTATTGAGCGCCTCCGTGGCTGTCTTGATTTGCATGTTCATGATCATGGCAATGAAATTGGGAACTGCGATTCCCAGCAAAATTCCCAGAATAACCACTGTGATGATTAGCTCGACCAGGGTAAAGCCAGATTGATTGCTGCGCTTCACTAGCAGCTTCCTGCCTTCGTCAACCAACAATTTACCGGCACGGTAGTACTTGGGAAAGCTGTTGTTTGTTTAGCATTATTGTGGTCTATCGTATAGGTATACCCGCTCATGCCTTGAGAAGCGACGCCGGTGGCAGTCAATAAAAAGGTTTGATCAGTGGTAGCGGTACAAGTGAACGTAAAGTATTTGGCAGTGGGGGTGGCAGGCATAGTCACGCCGCATGTTGTTCCGCCTACGGTTGTGGTGTAACGGCGGTTATCCTGATAATAGCGCTCCATTTGGTTGCGGGTTTGCGATAGCAATGAGGTTGCCTCTGCAATCTTGCCTCGTGTGACATAGCGCGTGTAATTCGGCACTGCAATCGATGCCAAAATTCCAATGATGGCTACCACGATCATCAATTCAATTAATGTAAAACCCTTAGATTTCTTAGCCATTTTTCCCCCTTAATTAAGAATGTAATCAGAAAACCATTTCTACACCATTGGCAGCTGATAATCGGCAATAACTCGCTTATGAACGGTTTAAGCAAGTTGGCACAAAATGGAATTAAGGGAGAATTAGGTCCGACATGACCCCGGATCCGGTTGTAAGGCCTCCTACAAGGAGACCATCATTTGCACGAAGCTAAGGGTATTGCGAGGTCCGGCAACCCGAGTGGTGATGCGATAATACCATTGGGGCTGGGTGCCAGTAGGTGTTGGGGACAATGCGCATCGTGTTACTGAATTGTTGGGATTGCCTGGCAACATGCACATTCTTTGGATGGTATATGAAACCGTATTTCCTGCTGAATCAGGTTTTAAAGTTTTTGAAGGGAGAGAACCCCAGAACTCATCCCAAGTTTGATCTGGAGCTGGGTCTCCTCCAACAGCAGGTTTGGAAGCGGTATAACCTTCCTTAGGGTCGTCTTTCCATAAATGACTACCTGTATTGTTTGCTTCTAGCCAACTTATGGCAGCCTCAGCACCAATATCTGCAGAATATATTGTAGATTGTTTAAATGCTAAGTTGCCCGAAATCACATTTGCCGTATCGACGGATCTCACCATGGCAATGCTCGCCAAAGTCATTGCCACTAGCACGACCAAGGCAATAATTAATACGGCACCTTTTTGGCCGCAAACAGGCATTCTCTCCATTAAATATTTTTTCTTAGCATGGCGAGGCTCGAGGATGGAGAACATTTTTAAGTGACACAAGCGTCTGGAAAGTTTTGTACCGATAATTTTGCCAATCGGCATTTGCTGTTCCATTCGGCTTTTTAGTCAAATCAATTGGAGTTATAGCGCCGCCCGCCCACGATGGAGGATGTGCAGTGGTACCAGCTGCGGCTTTTTGTTCGCTACGCGCTACTAATGCCAGCCTTATCGCTAAAATTCTTGCCACTTCGCATTCTGTTGAAATACTACCCGTGTTGCCGGGGGATATCCCGGCCTGATCATATACATCCACAATTCCATCCATGACCCCACTACTTGTATCCCGTCCATACTGGGCACGAAGGCTTACTATATTGTTGGCCAGAGGAACCCAGACCGACGAGTCATTTATTTGTGCAGAATCCATACAGTTTTTCCCTTGATCCAGGGGGGGACTGCTACCAACTTGGATATCGACCATTTTGCATACAGTTAACGTATTGGCGCGAATAGCATACGCCAGCACTTGCGGCGACTTTCCCAAGTTCAAAACTGTACCTTGTGCCATATCGGATTTTGATCCAATGCTCACTTTCATATTAGGGCTGGGATAATCTGCTACTCCGACCACGCGGTCCAAAATCAGATTACATGGGCTTGAACGTAAATTGGGAACAGCGATTACATAATCGCCAGCAGAAAAAAAACTGGGAGAGCTCATTGCATATACAGTACTACTGGGATGCGAAATGATGACATCCTCTTCGGCAGTACCATTGGTGTTGCCATATATCACTAGCACACTATCAGTGTTAGGGTCGCCCTTAGGAATACTGCCGTGATTGATGCTCACGGGCGCAATCCTACTAAGCGTAACATTTGGGCGCAGTAGAAGGTTACATCCAAAAAGTTTGGGGGAGCCCAGCCCGTAACCCGCTTGTTGTATTTCGTGCTGTATTCCATAAAGTGCTATCGCCCCATTATTTTGGGCATCATCTCCACTAATAATTGCTCTGGTGCGCGATTCCGAGAAGGAAAGTGTTTGCATAATAACCAATACGGCTAGTAGCCCCATGGCCATACCCAATAGCACCTCTATAAGGCTGAACCCCGATAAGTGTTTGTAAATATGGTTTCTAGAAAACATCACACTTCTTAAATGATTTGCGTCACTGAGATATAACGATGCGGCTTATTGGTAACCGGCTCATGAGGCGCTTTCCAGTAAATCGTGATAGTGACAGTATTTCCTGCCATCTGGACTTGGGACGAGGGGGCAATTGTAACTACGGGAGGGTGAGCAGCAGCACCCGGGAGTGTTGCAAGTACAGTTCCAGCTTCAGGCCTTGAATTCGCACCTCTCCAGGCGCGGTACAACTCACCGTTTGGGCTCGCGAAATTAGTTTTCAGTTTATCAGGGGTGCGGTCGCTTACCCGCATCTGTTCTACCAATTGCCCAGCCAGAAAGCTTGCGTCAACACGATACTTTGCTTCGGCTGAAGCATGCACCGCCGCTGCCTGCAGGCCGACAATAGCTAAAATTCCTATAGAAAAAATCAGAATCGCAATCAAAGCTTCGAGCAGTACTGAACCCACCTGGTTTTTCAAAGACGATTTAGCTTCATTCATGATCTAACATCCCTTAGGATCGTCCTTCGACAGAGAAGGGTCACACATGCGAATCTTCCCTGTTTTGGAAATAGCAATTCTCAGGCAACGCGTGGGCCCTTTATCAACCATGCAGTTACCGCCTGCAGGATTAGAAATATTGATGTTCACATCGCTGACAGGCAGAGGTTCAATCTTGCCCAAACCATTAAAGACAAATTTTTTCTGGTCTGCTTCAACTTTTACTTTGGAAGTCCCTTCACTGCTGGAGTATGACTGAATTGATTCAGGGCAGTCTGCTTTGACGCGAACACAACCGACCACCCAATTCGATTTCGTACTATCTGTTAACTCGAATTGGGTTTTGGCATTGCGCTTGACTGCTTCTACTCTCGCCAATTGAAGCCCATTAAGGATGGCATCAGCCGCAGCTCTAATCTCGGAATTTTTCAGCCAATGACCTAAGTTAGGTGCTCCAGCTGCCATCAGTATGGCAATAATTGCCATTCCTATTAGCAGCTCATTCAGACTTACTCCTCTAATGAATTTAGGTTCTAACACACCCCGCCTTTTTTGGTTACCCAACAGCTTGCGCTGCCAGTCCATCCGGCAGCGTTAATGGTTGAAGTCTTGGTATTACTCTGGTTTACCGTATAGGTAAAGCCTGTCATAGGTCCTTTCCCCACAGCCTGCAAGGTATAGCTGGTTTCATCGGGCGTGCCGGAACAAGAGAATGTAAAATACTGACTGGTGGTATTGTCCTCATTGCAGGCCGGGGCTGCTGCATAGGTACGGTTATCCTGAAAAAACTGCTCCATTTGAATGCGCTTGGCAGCCAAAGCGGCCGTTGCCTGGGGAATTCTTCCTCTGAGTACATAATCTTGGTAAGCGGGAACAGCTATACTTGCGAGAATGCCAATAATTGCTAAAACAACCAAGAGCTCAATGAGTGTAAAACCTTCAAGTTTGGCATTGACCATCATTTCAACCTTTTAATTTAATGAGCTTTTCCACCGCACCCAACTTGCTATATTAGTATAGGGGATCTGCCAACTAGTTCAGCTTTCAGCCAGGTAGAGCCTTTATGTTAAGATTCGTTTTTTTATAACGTGGAATTAAAGAATGCGTATAGTTTTGCTGACCATTCTTATGTGCTTAAGTTTTACCGCTTGCGGCACAAAAGGTCCTCTTTACATTCCAGAACGGCAATACCCCCAGAATCCTGAGCCCTCCAATTCAGCAAAGTAGAACCAAGTGAATGCTTTTAGCTTGAAAAACCGCGTCCTGCACGCCGAAGAAGTTAGCTTTTCTCAAATTGCAGCAGAGTTCGATACGCCTTGCTATGTGTACTCGAGACAAGCCCTGGAATCCGCTTACAAACGGTTTGAACAAGGCTTTATGGGGACAGACCATCTGGTTTGTTTTGCGGTAAAAGCTAACCCCAGCCTGGCTATACTCAATCTGTTCGCCCGCCTAGGGGCGGGATTCGATATTGTTTCAGGCGGCGAATTGGCGCGCGTTTTGGCTGCGGGCGGAGATCCTGCCAAAATTGTATTTTCTGGCGTGGGTAAAACCAAGGCCGAAATGCAGGCGGCACTGGAAGCGGGAATTTTCTGTTTCAATGTAGAATCTGCCGCAGAGCTGGAACGCCTGAATGAAGTGGCCGGCAGTTTGCAAAAAATAGCGCCGGTGTCATTACGCGTAAATCCCAATGTGGACGCAAAAACCCATCCTTACATTTCCACCGGTCTCAAGAACAATAAATTCGGGGTGGCATATGAAGACGCCTTCAGCCTTTATCAGCGCGCCGCCGATCTGCCTAATATTGCAGTGCATGGCGTGGATTGCCACATCGGTTCGCAGTTAACCGAGTTATCCCCATTTCTGGATGCGTTCGATCGAGTGCTCGCGCTTGTAGATCAACTGGAGCAGGCAGGGATTCATATCCAGCATATCGACGCCGGCGGCGGTATCGGCATTTGCTACAGCGATGAAACCCCACCGGACTTTTCAGCATATGCGGCGGCGATGCCGCAAAAACTAGGTAAGCGCAAAGTAAAGCTGGTGTTCGAACCGGGCCGGGCCTTAGTGGGCAACGCCGGAGCCTTGCTCACGCGCGTCGAGTACCTCAAGCATACCGAAGCCAAGAACTTCGCCATTGTCGATGCAGCCATGAACGACCTCATGCGGCCCGCGCTTTACGATGCTTATCATGAAATCGTGGCAGTCCAGCCAGCCGCGATTGAGCCGCAGATCTATGAAATTGTAGGGCCGGTGTGCGAAAGCGGCGATTTTCTGGGCCATGACCGTAGCTTGGCCATACAACAGGGCGACCTGCTGGCCATCCTCTCAGCCGGGGCCTACGGCATGAGCATGAGCTCTAATTACAATACGCGGCCACGCGCAGCGGAAGTTATGGTGGACGGCAGCCACTGCCATCTAATTCGCGAACGCGAGAGTGTTGCGCAGTTGTTTGCCCTGGAAAAATTGCTGTCGGAATAATGGCAGCTTCCAGCTCACTGAAAAACAAAAAAGCGAAGGCTCTCCTTCGCTTTTTTGTTTAATCGAATATAACCGTCTTGTTAGCGTAAAGCAGAATTCGGTTTTCCAGATGCCAGCGCACGGCGCGTGATAGCACCACACGCTCAAGATCGCGGCCTTTCTGAATCAGATCCTCCACCTGGTCGCGATGTGAAATGCGTGCAATATCCTGCTCGATGATAGGACCTTCATCCAGCACTTCGGTAACGTAATGGCTGGTGGCGCCGATCAGTTTGACGCCGCGTTCGAAAGCACGGTGATATGGACGCGCGCCGATGAAAGCCGGTAGGAAAGAGTGATGGATATTGATGATGCGCTGCGGGTAACGCTTCACAAATTCCGGTGACAATATCTGCATGTAACGCGCCAGCACAATCAGGTCCACGGCATGTTCATCGAATAGCGCAAACTGGCGCGCCTCGGCTTCAGCCTTGTTGCTCTTGGTGACTTCAATATGATGGAACGGGATGCCGTAAAACTCGGCCAGCCGTTGCGTATCGCGATGATTGCTGATGATTAGGGAAATATCGCATAGCAGTTCACCGCTCTGGTGGCGATGCAGCAGATCGGCCAGGCAATGATCGTACTGTGAAACCATGATGGCCATGCGTGGCCGTCTTTGCGACTGCTTGAGCTGCCATTGCATTTCAAAACGTTCGGCAATCGGGGAAAAATGCTCGGCAAAGCTGTCAGGCGTGATTGCAAACCCATTCAGGTCCCATTCCACGCGCATGAGGAATAAATTATTTTCTGCATCCTGATGCTGGTCTGCGTGCAGGATATTGGCATTGTGCTGGTAGAGGAAATCGGCAATTGTAGCTACCAAGCCTTTACGGTCAGGGCAGTTAATGAGCAGCGTGGCGGTATTTTTCATATCGTTATGAATTATGCAGAAGCTGGCTAGCAAAGCGCCAAATTATACCGCCATAAACAAGTTCAAGTGCTTAATAAGTGCCAGCATTGGCCGATTGTGGTATCTTTTGAGCCGTTTCATCCATCGTCTATGGGCTTTGACCATATCGTATCCGTGAAAAAACAGTGGCCCTATTTTCTGCTTGTGTTTGCCGTGCCTGTTACTGCCATTCTCTGGTGGTGGGGATTATTTTCCACCGCTACGGTAGAGGTGGCCGAGCGCGGCGGCTATCACTACGCATACTTGGAAGCGCAAGGCTATTACTCCAAGCTCACCTCCAAACAAAAAGAAGTGCTGTTTGAACTGAAACAGCAGGGCATCACCCCTGGCGCCCAAGTAACGCTTATGTTCTCTGACCCGCGCACGAGTTCCAAGGACGAGCTTAAGGCCCGCACCGGTTACATCATCAGTCCGGATGCCCAGATCAAGGCGCCGCTGCAGTCGGAGTCTATCCCTTTGAGGCAGGTCGCAGCAGCTAGAATCAAGGCCCATCCGCTGTTTGCTTACGGCAAAACCTATTCGGCACTGCTCAAGTTTGCGGAACAGCACGGCGCGGCGCTACAGCTACCTACTGTGGAAATTTACGATGCTAGTGTGCTAACGGTGGAAATGCCCTTAAACTCTCAAAAAACGGAAAGAGTTTCGGGGGATCATCCATGAATTTTTTCGCTCTATTAGCGGCACTGGCACTGCATCATTACCGCCCGCATTCCCGGCCGGACTGGCTGCGGCATGTAGCCTTGCCCTACATCCACTGGCTTGAACGCAATTGCAACGACGGCAAAAGCCGACATGGGGTTATTGCCTGGCTCTTAGGGGCTTTAATCCCGGCCATTGCCGTTGGTGTTATCCATTATCTGCTGGCAGAAATCCATGCCGTGCTTGGCTTGTTTTTCGCCATGTTTATTCTTTATTTCACGCTGCGCTTCAGCCTGTTCGGGCATAGAGCCGAGCAGATCATCGCAGCGTTGCGCAACCGCAATCTGGACGAGGCGCGCCAAATTTTCTCGCAATGGGAAACGGCTGAGGCCGACAACTACAGCAGTGCCGAACTGGCGCGAGTCAGCATCGAGACCACGCTCAAACGCGCACACTACGGCTTGTTCGGGCCCATATTCTGGTTTGTAGTGCTGGGGCCGGCCGGTGCCGTGCTCTACCGCTTGGCCCACTTGCTCAAGCTGGAGTGGCACCCCGAGCAGGAAACGCCTTTCAATAAATTCGCGCGCAAAGCCTTTGAATGGCTGGACTGGCTGCCCATCCGGATTACCGCTGGCAGCTTCGCCATTGTGGGCGATTTCGAAGACGCCGTATATTGCTGGCGCATGCAGGCGCCAACCTGGCCCGACAAGGCGCTGGGCGTAGTCCTCGCCAGTGGCGCCGGCGCCTTGGGCGTACGTTTGGGGGAACCTCTGCCCCAGCGCGGGGTCTTGCAGTTTAGGCCCGAGTTGGGCTTGGGCGATGAAGCGGATGCGGATTATCTGCAAAGCGCGGTTGGGCTGGTATGGCGCGTGCTGGTGCTGATGGTGGGCCTGCTGTTCCTGCTCACTTTCGCCCACTGGCTGGGTAACTGACCGAGCCAATTAATGGATAACAAATTGGAAATATTACTAGCAAACCCGCGCGGCTTCTGTGCCGGCGTGGATCGAGCCATTATCATCGTGGAACAGGCGCTGGAAAAATTCGGTGCGCCTATTTATGTCCGCCATGAAGTCGTGCACAACAAATTCGTGGTCGATGCCCTCAAGAACAAAGGGGCCGTGTTTGTTGAAGAACTGGACGAGGTTCCTGCCGGCAACACGGTCATATTCAGCGCGCACGGCGTTTCTAAAGAAGTTCGCTCAGAAGCTGAATTGCGCGGCCTGCGTGTGTTCGACGCCACGTGCCCGCTGGTGACCAAGGTGCACGTCGAAGTCGCTAAGATGCGTGCCGCAGGGCGTGAAATCATCATGATCGGGCATAAGGGCCATCCGGAAGTCGAAGGCACCATGGGCCAATCCGAAGGCGGCATGTATCTGGTTGAAACACCGGAAGATGTGGCTGCGCTGCAGGTCAAAGACCCGGAAAAGCTGGCTTATGTCACGCAAACCACGCTTTCCATTGACGACGCCGCCCGTGTGGTCGAGGCGCTGAAAACGCGCTTCCCAACGATTGCCGCGCCCAAAAGCGATTCCATTTGCTACGCCACGCAAAACCGCCAGGACGCGGTCAAGATTATTGCGAAGGACTGCGACCTCGTCATCGTGGTCGGTTCACCCAACAGCTCTAATTCCAACAGGTTAAGAGAAGTGGCGGCAAACCAAGGCGTCGAATCCTATATGGTGGATGACGCGAGCCATCTCAATCCCGCATGGATTATCGGTAAGAAGCGCATCGGCGTTTCAGCCGGCGCTTCAGCGCCCGAGGTTCTGGTAAAAGAAGTGATCGCCAAACTGCAGAGACTCGGCAATGCGGAGGTCACCGAATTGCACGGGGTAGTTGAAAACGTCGTATTCCAATTACCGAAAAATCTGACTGCCGCATAGAGAGCGTACCTTGAAATAAAAAAGGCGTGCTGGCACGCCTTTTTTATTTCCTGACGGCGACTTATTTCTTGAGGCCATCCACGCTGAATGCAGTCACCGGATTATAGGCAATTGCCAACAACCCGCCGGCGATCGCCAGGTATTGCAGGAAAGCCAGC
>Ga0196972_1000818_pt1 | contig 11562 bp, 9 predicted proteins | sample S1v_2013CmetaG_FD_148618 | JGI IMG/M metagenome (GOLD analysis project Ga0196972, IMG submission 148618) | Soil microbial communities from Anza Borrego desert, Southern California, United States - S1+v_20-13C | ecosystem: Environmental > Terrestrial > Soil > Desert | place: USA: California... | reverse complement strand
CGGGAGCCGGCGGCTCTGGCACCGTCAGCTGCGGTGCCGGCACGGCGGCTACAGCTGGTGGCGCCTCCACCGGGGACGGCGGCGCGGCGGTCGGCGCGGCGTCGTCACGCGTCCATTGCCAGGCCGCCAGGCCGCCCAGGCCTATGGCCAGCACCACCACTGCGGCCATTCCCGCCGTGCGCGTAGCCGGCCGGTCCGCGGCACTCACCGCGGCCGAATGGGGCTGCGCCTGCAAGCCGGGCAGGCGGCTGCGTTCGCGTTGGGCGTCGGCCTTGCGCAAGGCCTCGAGGATGTAGGACATGGGTCAGGGCAGCGCACGCAGGCGCGGTTCGTCGACGCCGGCACTGCGATTGAGTTGCATGAAGGTCAAGGGGCCCAGCACGCCATCGGCCGGCAGGCCCTGGGCGAGCTGGAACAGCCGGATGCGTTCGCGCAAGCCGCCGCGGGTGTCCTTCGCCTCGCCGCCGGCCTTGGCGAGTTGCGAGGCCACCCACGCGGCTGCCGCGGCGCTGCTTCGCTCGGGCACCTGCGCATCGAGCCCGGGCGGCGCGCGCCACAGCGTCGCCCACTCGCCGTTCCAGCGCGAAGCCAGGGCCGCCAGCGTGACCGTCTGTTCGGAGCCGCCGCCGGCCGACAGCGTGGCGGCCTTGTCGCCCAGCGCGGTGAGCAGCGCATAGGACGGCTTGCCACTGGCGCGATCGAGCACCACGATGCCCGGCCGGTCGAGCTGGCGGATCAGCGCCAGCGGCAGCACTCGCGTGAAGCAGTTCAGCGATTCGCGCGCCAGCGCCCCGCAGGGCTCTCCTTCGCCGGGCTGCGCCTGCCAGGCCTTGGCCAGTTCGCGCCAGGCCTGCCGCTCGTCGGTGAAGAGGGCCGGTGCGGCGGACGCGGCCGCCACGGCGGGAACCGGTGCAGGGGCACGATCCGGTTCGACTGCGACCGGCGCGCTGGCTGCCGCCGAGGCCGGCGCGGCCGCTGCCTGCGCCACGGGCGCAGCCGCCGCCGGCGCATCCACGGCGTTCGGTGGCGGCTCGGACCGGAACCGGGTTGCGGCCAGCAGGCCGGCACCGGCCAGGAATCCGATCCCGAGCAGCATGGCGGGTCGCCATCTCGCCGGCTGCGGCACGGCACGCGATTCGCCGAACACCTCGCGCGCGGCCTGGTCGACGATCGCGGGCGTGACCGCCGGTTCGCTGCGGCCGAAGGCACCCAGCAGCGCCCGGTCGCACAGCAGGTTGATGCGCCGCGGCACCCCGCCGCTGCGCCGGTGGATGCGCTCCAGCGCCCGGCGCTCGAACGGCAGCGCCCGCGAGAGCCCGGCGACTTCCAGCCGATGGCGCACGTACTGCTCGGTCTCGTCCCGCCGCAGCGCATCGAGGTGGTAGCGCGCGATCACGCGCTGGGCCAGTTGCTCCAGGTGCGGCTGCGCCAGCAGCTCGCGCAGCTCGGGCTGCCCGATCAGGATGATCTGCAGCAGCTTGCGTTCGCTGGTCTCCAGGTTGGTCAGCAGGCGCAGCTGCTCCAGCACGTCGGCCGAGAGGTTCTGCGCCTCGTCGATGATCAGCACGCTGTTGCGGCCCTGCGCATGCGACTGCAGCAGGAACGCATTGAGCGGGTCGAGGTAGTCCTTGACCGTGGGCGAGCCCCCGTCGCGGCGCGGCACCTCGATGCGGAACTCGTCGCACACCGACTGCAGCAGCTCGATCACCGTCAGCTTCGGGTTGAAGATGTAGGCGACGTTGCAGTTGTCCGGGATCTGCTCCAGGAAGCAGCGGCACACGGTCGTCTTGCCGGTGCCGATCTCGCCCGTCAGCAGCACGAATCCGCCGCCCCCGCCCAGCCCGTACAGCAGGTGCGCCAGCGCCTCGCGGTGGCGCTCGCTCATGAACAGGTAGCGCGGGTCCGGCGCGATCGAGAACGGCTCCTGCGACAGCCCGAAATACGGCGCGTACATGGGCGGCAAGGATAACCGTCGAGACAGGCGCGCGGGTCTTCCGCGCGCGACCGAACGCGACGGCAGCGATCAGGCCGCGGCCAGGGTGGCGCGCCGCGTCCTTCGCACGTTGAACGCGCTGGCGATCAGCAGCAGTTGCATCAGGGCCAGCCCCAGCCACACGCCGGCGAAGCGGCCGTGGTCCATCAGGCTGCCGAACACCAGCGGCGCGACCGCCTGCCCGATGTCCAGCCCCGAGTAGACGATGCCGAACACCCGGCCGCTGGCATTCGGCGGCGTCGAGCGCTTCACGATCAGGTCGCGCGAAGGGCCGGCGATGCCGCTGGTGAAGCCCATCACGCCGAACAGGACCGGCACCGCCAGCGCCGGCAGCGGCGCCACGCCGATGGCCAGTGCGACCAGGGCCGCCATGCCGAAGCCGGCCCCGACGATGCGCTCGCAGCGCGTGGGATCGGACGCGAGGAACCCGCCCAGCACCATGCCGCCGGCGCCGCAAACCATGTAGATCGTCAGGCAGGCGGCCGCCAGTCCGACCGGCACCGCATGGAGCTGCCGCGCGGCTTCCGGAGCGAAGGCCTGGACCACGCTCAGCACCACCGCGTACACGAAGAAGAACGCGAAGCACATCCACACGGCGGGCATGCGGAGGAAGCCGAAGGTGTCGCTGCCGCTGCCGCCGCTTGCGGCCGATGCGGCAGGCGCTGGCGCGGCCGGCAGGTCCAGCCGGTGCCGGTGCACCCAGAGGACCAGCAGCACGACCCAGGCCAGCACCCCCGCCGCGGCCAGCGCCACCCGCCAGGAGAAGGCGATGGCCAGCGGCACCACCAGCGCCGGCGCCAACGCCCAGCCCAGGCTGCCGGTGATCCCATGGAAGCTGTAGGCATGGCCCAGCCGCGGGCCGCTCACCTTGCGGTTGAGCAGCGTGTAGTCGACCGGGTGGAACACGCCGTTGCCCAGCCCCGCCACCATGGCGAAGCCGGCCATCATCCAGTAGCTGGTGCTGGCGGCGAAACCGAAGGCCGCCACGCCCACCAGCGCCAGCCCGCCGAACAGCACCGGGCGCGGCCCGTGCCGGTCGACCAGAAAGCCCGAGGCCGCCTGCACGCCGCAGGACACCACGAAGAACAGCGTCATCAGGAAGCCGAGCTGCACGTAGTTCACGTCCAGCGCGTCCTTCAGCCACGGGAATAGCGGCGGCAGCAGCAGCTGGCTGAAGTGGCTGATCAGGTGGGCCAGGCCCACCAGGCCGATGACGCCGGCATCCTGTCGCAGCGGTGGGAGGGTGGCAGCGGCTGAACTCATGGCCGGAATGCTATCGGCGCGACCTCGGTTCCGGAATGCGATGGTTTGCCAGCTTCATGCGGATTCCTGCCAGAATGCCGCGGTGCCCCGCAAGCCCCTCCTGCCCCAGCCGCTGGGCGATGCCGAGCCTTTCCGGCCCACGCCCGGCAGGCCGGTGCGGCTGCGCACCCGCTCGCTGCCGGCCGATTCCCACTTCGACCCGCACCGGCATCCCTGGGCCCAGCTGGCCTACTGCGCCAGCGGCGTGCTGCAGGTGACCGCCGAGCGCGGCTCGGGCGCGGAAGACGAAGTCGCCTGCATCGTGCCGCCGTCGCGCGCCGTGTGGATCGCGCCGGGCGCGCGACACTCGGTGCACGTGCTGGAGGAAGCCCAGTTCCGCACCCTCTACCTGCATGCGGGCGTGACGCCCCCTGGCTGGACGGGCTGCCGGGTGCTGCGCGTCTCGCCCCTGCTGCGCGAGCTGGTGGAGGCGCTGGACCAGTTGCCGATCGACCGCGCGCGCGAGCAGCTCCTGAGCGAACTGGTGCTGGAGGAACTGCGGCGCGCCGACCCCCAGGCGCTCGGCGTGCCGCTGCCGCCGCCCGGCGGCGACAAGCGCCTGCGCGCCTTGTGCGAAGCCGTGCTGCGCGCGCCCGGCGAACGTGCCGGACTGGCCGGATGGGCCGTGCAGGTGGGCGCCAGCGAGCGCACCCTGGCGCGGCTGTTCCGGGCCGAGCTGGGCACCGGCTACCAGCAATGGCGCCAGCAGGTGGCGCTGGCCCATGCCCTGCCCCTGCTGGCGCGCGGCACGCCGGTGCACCAGGTCGCGGCCGCCACCGGCTATGCCAGCGAGAGCGCGTTCAGCGCGATGTTCAAGGCCGCCATGGGGCAGCCGCCGCGGCACTTCCAGGCCAGGTCCGCCACGCCATGAATCCCGCCAGCGCCGGGCTGCTGATGTTCCGCCGCCCGGCGGGCGGCTTGCAGGTGCTGCTGGCGCATCCCGGCGGACCCTTCTGGGCACGCCGCGATGAAGGCGCCTGGTCTCTGCCCAAGGGCGAAGTGGGCGAAGGCGAGGACGTTTTCGCGGCAGCCCTGCGCGAGTTCGAGGAGGAGACCGGCTGCAGTCCCGCGGGGCCTTTCATCGACCTCGGCGAGGTCCGGCAGAAGAGCGGCAAGCGGGTGCGGGCCTGGGCCTTCGAGGCGGACTTCGACCCGGCCCGGCTGCGCTGCAACCTGTTCGAGATCGAGTGGCCGCCCCGCTCCGGCCAGCGGCGGCAGTTTCCCGAGATCGACCGGGCCGAGTGGTTCACCCTGGACGCGGCGCGGCGCAAGCTGCTGGCGGCCCAGCATCCTTTCCTCGAACGGCTGGAGCACGCCGTCGCCGGGCACGACCACCCGGCCGACGACCGCCCATGACCGGCAGGCGATAGGCGCTCAGCTCTCCGTACCGCGCGTGGCGGCCGCGTGCAGCAGCGGCTCCAGGTCAGCCAGGTCCACCGGCTTGGTCAGGTGGTGGTCGAAGCCGGCCGCCTGCGAGCGCCGGCGATCCTGCTCGGTGCCCCAGCCCGTGATCGCCACCAGCAGCGTGCGCACGAAGCGCCGGTCGCTGCGCAACTGGGCCGCGACCTCGTAGCCGTTCATGCCCGGCAAACCGATGTCCAGCAGCACGGCATCGGGCTCGAACTCGCACGCCGCCGCCAGCACGCCCTCGCCTTCGTGCAGGACGCGCGTCTCGCAACCGGCCATCTGCAGCACCAGCGACAGCGTCTCGGCGGCATCCACGTTGTCGTCCACCAGCAGCACCTTGAGCCCGCCTGTGGTCGCCGGCCCCTGCGACGCGGGCTCGGCCGGCAGCGGCTGGGCCGTGGGCGGCAGGCAAGGCAGGCGCGCGGTGAAGCGGCTGCCGCGACCCGGCCCGCCACTGCTGGCGATGACGCTGCCGCCGTGCAGGGCGAAGAGGCTGCGCACCAGGTACAGGCCGATGCCCAGCCCGCCCTGCGAACGGTCCATGCTGCCGCGCACCTGCGCGAACAGCGAGAAGATCCGCTCCAGCATGTCGGCCGGGATGCCCTCGCCGGTGTCCTCCACCTCGATCACCGCCGTCTCGCCTTCGCGCCGCACCCGCAGGTCGATCCGCCCGCCCGGCGGGGTGTACTTGGCGGCGTTGCTCAGCAGGTTGCCCACGGCCTGGGCCAGGCGGGTGGGATCGCCCATCAGTTCGATGCCGCCGGCCGGGAAGTCCAGGTGCAGTTCGTGCCGGCCGGCCTCGACGGCCGGCCGGACGATCTCGATCGCGCTCTCGATCACCGAACGCAGCCGCACCCGCGAGATGTCCAGCCGGATCTTGCCGCTGTTGATGCGCGAGATGTCCAGCAGGTCGTCGATCAGGCGGACCAGGTGCGTGAGCTGGCGCTCCATGGTGGCGCGGGCCCGTTCCGAAGCGGGGCCGTTCTGCTTGTCCTTCTTCAGGATCTCCAGCCCGGTGCGGATAGGCGCCAGCGGGTTGCGCAGTTCGTGGGCCAGCGTGGCGAGGAATTCGTCCTTGGCGCGGTTGGCCTCCTGGATCTCGCGCTCGGCCTCCTTGCGCTCGGTGACCTCGATCACCGAGCCCGCCATGCGATAGGGCTGCCCGGCCGGATCCCACAACGCCGCGCCGGCGATGAAGAACCAGCGCCAGTTTCCACCGCGGTCGCGCAGGCGGCACTCGAGCTGGCAGGGCACGCGCTCGCGCAGGTGCCCGCGCACGGCGGACCGCAGCAGCGGCAGGTCGTCCGGATGCATGATCCTGCCCACCGATTCCAGGCGGTCGGGAACCTCCTCGTCGGTGTAGCCGAGCAGCGCCTTGAAGCGCGGCGAGAAGAACATGGTGCCGGCGGCGATGTCCCAGTCCCACAGGCCGGCACTGGAGCCGCGCACCGCGAGCTGGTAGCGCGCCTCGCTGGCGCGCAACGCGCGGTTGGCGTCCTCCAGCGTCTGCGCCCTGCGCCCGAGCTCGTCCAGCATGGCGTTGAAGGCGTCCACCAGGTCGCCCACCTCGTCGTCGCTGGTGCGCACCGCGCGCAGGTCGCGCGTCTCGCCGCGCAGGATCTTGCGGGCCACCTCGCTCACGCCCAGGATGGGCGCGGTCAGCGTCCGTTGCAGCCGGTGCGACAGCAGCAGCGCCACCACGAGGCTGCCGCCGATGACCAGCGCCAGCACGCCCAGGTACTCCAGCGTCTGGCGCTGCCGGTCGTGGCGAAGCTGAAGCCACACCGTGCCCACGTGATCCTGGTTGGAGAACACCGGGCGCCACACCACCGCCCAGTCGCCGTCCACGTGCACGCCGATGACGCCCGGATGCGCGGGGAGCGGCGGCCCCCCCTCTTCGCGGCGGTAGCTGGCGAAGAGCCGGCCCCGCTCGTCATACAGGGCCGCGGCGGTGATGCCGCTTCTCGCGCGCAGCACCGCGAGGTTTTCCGTGGCGACGGCCGGATCGGCAAAGGCCAGCGCCGGCGCGCTGGCCAGAGCGATCACGTCGGCCTGCGCGACCAGGTCTTCGCGCATGTCCTCCAGCTTGGTGCGCAGGTCCACCACCAGCAGCACCACGGCGGCCAGCACCAGCGCGATCAGCGTGGTTCCCGCCAAGGCGAGATTGAGCTTGCTGCGGATGGAGCGCGAGCGGGCCGGCTTCATCGGTTGCGCCCTTCCACCGTCTCGGCCACGGCCAGCAGCCGTGCGCTCAGCTTGAGGCCGCGTGCCTCGGCCGCCGGCAAGGAGGCAGCAAAGCGGACGCGACCGCCGCCCGCCACCAGGTTGAGCACGCCACCGAGCTCCAGCCCGCGCGGCTGCTCGGTGACGACCAGCACCGGGCCCATTGCCTCGGCCGCCTGTTCGCGCACCCGCTCGTCCGGCCCCGCCCCGATGAGGAGGACGTGCAGCGGGGCGGCCGGCTCGTCGGCCTGCAGGCGGCGCACCGAGATGGGCCGGCCTTCGACGCGGCGCCCGACCACGATCTGCTCCAGGTCCGCCGCCACGGCCTCGTTGCCGGCGACGCCGATGACGAGGGGCTCATCCGGGCGCTGGAAGGTGCCGGCCGGCCACTCGACGAAGCCGGCGAACTTGTACAGGAAGGCGGCCTTGACGGCGCTCTCCCGCGCGCTGCCCGGCAGCTGCGCCGACGCCGTCACCATCGACAGCAGGTACAGCAGCAACAGCCACCCGAACCGGGACAGGTGACGCGGCAGGCCCCTGATCACCGTCCGCCCGCCTCGGGTTGCCAGGTGAGCTGCACGAGGAAGCGGCGGCCGATCTCGCTGCCGCCGGCGAACTCCACGTGGCGCCGGTCCAGCAGGTTGGTCGCCAGCACTTCCAGGCGCAGGTCCTGGCGCAAGTGCCAGCCCAGGCGCGCGTCGACCGACGTGTAGCCCGGAATGCGCGGATCGGCCAGCTCGCCGACACGGCGCACGGCCAGGTCGAAGGCGCCCTGGTCCCCGATGTCCAGGCTCGATCGCAAGGACAGTTGCGACCGCGGGTCGTTGCCCAGCCCTGGGAATGAACGCGTCGCGGGGCTCAATCCACCGGAGAAGCGCAGGTCCTTGTGCAGGGCCAGGTACCCGGCCGACAGACGCCATCGCCCTGTCGCCTGCCACTGACCCCAGGCTTCCAGCCCGTCCACCGGCCCCTCGACGAGGTTCTCCACGGTGGCCGGGAACTGCCCGGGCCGGCCGGCCCGCAGCCCCTCGAAGGACTGGCGGAACACCGTCACGGACCCGCTCAGCGTCGGCGACAGCTGGGCACGATGTCCGATCTCCAGCACGGTGGCCGTTTCGGACTGGAAGTCCGGCCCGCCGGCGATTGCCAGCACCCCGGGCGGCAGCGTGACGAAGAAGTCGCGGTCGATCCGGGAGGGCGCGCGCACGGCGCGCGAGAGGGATGCCCAGGTCGTCGCCTGCGGCGAATGCAGCCAGGCCAGGCGCACGCTGGGGAGCAGTTCGGTGCCGCTGTAGCTGTTGCGCTCGACCTTGGCGCCCACGGTAGCCTGCAGCCGCTGCGCCGGCATCCACTGGTACTGCGCGAAGGCATGGGCCCAGCTCAGCGTCCTGCGCGAGGGCATGAAGGCGAGCAGCGGCGTGGCCTGGTTGTCGTCGCGCGAGCGGCGGTAGCCGGCCCCCCAGAGCAGTTGCCCGGGACCGGCGGTGCGCGGTTCGTGGGTGAACTGGAGGTCGAGCGTGTGGGCGCGGTGGCGAAACAGGTTGCCGTCCTCGCGATCGACGGCGTCGTACCCGGCCTGGACCGAATAGGGTGAGCCATCGTCCAGCCGGCTGCTCCAGCGGCCGAGCAGGTGGTGCCCGCTCATCTTCGGCGCCAGGTTGTTGGCCGGCAGGTCGCCGGCGCGGTACGCCTCGCCCTGCAACATGAGGCCGGATGCGCCCTCCTCCCAGTCGGAACGGAACCCGAGCTGGACGCGGCTGCTGGCGTCGGGGCGCTCGGCGCCGCCCGGCAGGCGGGTGTTGCCGCGATCGACCGCCAGGCCATGGAGTCGCAGGTGCGTGTTCTCGCCGACGCGTCCGCCCCAGCGGGCCAGTTCCCGCCCGCCTTCACGCGATCGCGCGACCGACACCAGCGGGCCCTGCGTCTGCGCGGCATGGCGGGTCACCACGTTGATGACGCCGTTGACGGCATTGGCGCCCCAGAGGGTGCCGCCCGGACCGCTGATCACCTCGATGCGGTCTATGTCCTCCAGCACCACGTCGTCGGCATCCCAGAACACGCCGGCGAACAGCGGCGAGTAGAGGGATCGACCGTCCACCAGCACCAGCAGCTTGTTGGAGATCGAGTCCTGGAAGCCGCGCGCGCTGATCGCCCACTGGCCTGAACTCGTCTGCGCCACCTGCAGGTTGGGCGCCAGCCGCAGCGCCTCGGGCAGGGTCGTGGCGGCGGATCGGCGGATGTCCTGCGCCGTGATCACGTAGATCGACGCCGCGGCCTGCTGCAGGCCTTGCGGGCGCCCGGACACCGAAGTGACCGTGATGTTGCTCAGCTGCTCGAGGGTGAGGTCGGCCAGTTGCGGTGCCGATGCGATTTCGAGTGGGGCGCCCTGCACGCCCGCAGCCCAGGCGAGGAGACAGGACGCCAGCTGGGTGGCGTGGGTCGGCTTCATGGTGGCTCGGGAGCGGCGAATCTTAGGTGGACGCACGCAGCCACATGGGCCAAGCACAACAATTGTCGAACTTGTCCTACGCGCACGAAGCCACATTGCGGCCGACCCGCAACAGATGGGCTCGACGGCGCGACTCGACGGTGCGGCAAGGGAGACGCTAACGGCCGTGGGCCGGGTCGGCCGCTCGCGAATCGCGCGCCTCCCGTTCCCAGGCGGCGCGGAAGGCCGCCCGCGCCTCCTGCGGTGTCAGGCGCGAAGCGCCCTTGATCCGTTCCCAGTTGGCGAACAGCGAGCGCTCGGCCTGCTCGTACTCGCCGCCGTACTGCGCATAGCCGACATAGCCCACGCAATAGGCCGGCGCATAGTCCTCGTACTCGCAGCCGGCGCGGAAGTAGCGCTCGCGCCGGTAGGTTGCCCGCCAGTAATCGTCCTGGCGCTGCGGATCGGCCACGATGCACGGAGTGGGCAGGTCATCGTCCTCGTCGGCAACAAGGTGGGGCATGGCGGCCTCGCTGGGTGCGTTGCCCGCGAATGCTGGCGGCCGTCCACACCGCACCACGTAGGACGGGGCCGCAGCCATGCGGCAGCGACCACCCGGAACCCGGCAGTGGATGAACCAGGAAGGGCGCGGCCCCTGCGCGAGGACGCGCTACTTGGGTTCGACGTCGGTCACGTCGACCGGCACGCGCACGCGCCGCGGCTCGAACCCCGGCGCCGGCCGGGTGCTCGCGGCAGTGCGGAAGCGCTGGGCGGCCGCGAAGCCCCGCATGCGCCACACGGCCGAGAGGATGGGCGGCACGGGCTTCCCGGTCAGCCGAGCCCACCCCGCCTTCAGCAGCAGGAACGCGACCGCCACCAGGCCGGCCGCGAGCAGGCTGGCAGCAAGGACGAGGCCGGCGGCAAGGGCCAGCAGGCGGGCAAGGAAGGAAAGGACCAGGGGCATCAGGAATTCAGGCTCGACAGTCGGGCGGTTGGATGGTCCAGTGTGACCGCAGCGCGGCCACGCGGCAACCCGGCGCGGCATTCAACCCTGCCGCGCGTCGGGTACGAAAAGGCCGCCCCCGCCGGAGCGGCCCGGTTCAGGCGGCCGATTCGGCCGGCTCCTGGAGCTCGCCGAAGTGGAACACGCCGGGCTCGAGCACCGGGTTCACTTCCACCGGGATCACGCTCTTGGGCGGGAACCGCCCCTCCAGGATCAGCCGCGACAGCGGATTCTCGATCCGCTGCTGGATCGCCCGCTTGAGCGGCCGTGCGCCGAACACCGGGTCGAAGCCGACCTTGGCCAGTTCCTCCAGCGCCGCCGGCGAGACCTGCAGCGTGAGGTCCATCTTCGCCAGCCGCTGCTCCAGCACCCTGAGCTGGATCTTCGCGATCTGCGCGATGTGCTCGGCACCCAGGCCGTGGAACACCACGGTCTCGTCGATGCGGTTGAGGAACTCGGGGCGGAAGTGGCTCTTGAGCTCGTCCCACACCGCTTCCTTGATGTCCTCGTAGGGCTTGCCCACCATGGCCTGGATCATGTGCGAGCCGATGTTGGACGTCATCACGATCACCGTGTTCTTGAAGTCCACGGTGCGACCCTGGCCGTCGGTCAGCCGGCCATCGTCCAGCACCTGCAGCAGCACGTTGAAGACGTCGTGGTGCGCCTTCTCGACCTCGTCGAGCAGGATCACGCTGTAGGGCTTGCGGCGCACGGCCTCGGTCAGGTAGCCGCCCTCCTCGTAGCCGACGTAGCCGGGCGGCGCGCCGATCAGCCGGGCCACGGAGTGCTTCTCCATGAACTCGCTCATGTCGACGCGGATCAGGTGCTCCTCGCTGTCGAACAGGAACATCGCGAGCGCCTTGCACAGCTCGGTCTTGCCGACGCCGGTGGGGCCCAGGAACAGGAACGAGCCGGTCGGCCGGTTGGGATCGGACAGGCCCGAGCGCGAGCGGCGGATGGCGTTGGACACGGCGCTGATCGCCTCGTCCTGGCCGACCACGCGCTGGTGCAGCCGCTCCTCCATCAGCAGCAGCTTCTCGCGCTCGCCCTGCATCAGCTTGGCGACCGGGATGCCGGTGGCACGCGCCACCACCTCGGCGATCTCCTCGGCGCCGACCTGGGTGCGCAGCAGCTGCGGCTTGCCGCTCTTGCCCTTGGAGGTCTCGGCGGCCTGCGCTTCCTTCAGCTGCTTCTCGAGCGACGGCA
>Ga0196972_1000817_pt1 | contig 11571 bp, 7 predicted proteins | sample S1v_2013CmetaG_FD_148618 | JGI IMG/M metagenome (GOLD analysis project Ga0196972, IMG submission 148618) | Soil microbial communities from Anza Borrego desert, Southern California, United States - S1+v_20-13C | ecosystem: Environmental > Terrestrial > Soil > Desert | place: USA: California... | reverse complement strand
GGACTGTACATTTGCCGCGGAGAGATGGCAGAGCGGTCGAATGCGGCGGTCTTGAAAACCGTTGAGGTGAAAGCCTCCGGGGGTTCGAATCCCTCTCTCTCCGCTGAAAATTAATTTTAATACGTAAATGCCTGCATTTATTTGAAATGCAGGCATTTTTCTTTAGGTTCATAATGTGTCGAAAAGGTTTTCGAACCTAAAATTAAAATGCTGGAAATGTAGCGTTTGTAAATTTTGACTATCGAAAATTGATCAAATTTTGACCTCTTCAGGGGAGTTGACAGGTTCGTCAAAATTTTACACAACTTGACGAACCGAATTAGCACAAACTGCTCAAAAATATCTTCAAGGGGCCACTATTTTTTTTACCTATAACTCCTTAAGAAATGGCAAAGATTTTTAACCTCATTTTCTTCCTGAAAAAACCCAAAGAATATGTCAAAGGACCTGTTCCGGTTTATTTACGCATTACTATTTCAGGTAAAAGAGCGGAGATCTCGATCAATAAAAAAGCTGATCCCAGGAAGTGGTTATCTAATCCTGGCAGACTAAGAGGTCACGATGAGGCAGTAAGAAAATTTAATTTGGATCTTTTATCAATTGAAGGCAAGCTTTATGATGCCTACAATGCAGTAAAGAATGAAGGAACACCAAGCGCTACTGCTATAAAAAATAGATATACCGGTGCTGATATAAAGGAAAGAATGCTTGTTCCAATATTTCAACAACACAATCGTGAAATGGCGACATTAGTGCCAAAGGAATATTCTGCTGCCACTTTAGAAAGATATAAAACCAGCCTTTCACATACCGTTGAATTTCTTAAATGGAAATATAAATTTTCCGATATTGATATCCATTCTATCAATCATGAATTTATTACCGGATATGATCTTTTTCTCCGTTATGTTCGAAATTGTGCTAATAATACGGTTGTTAAGTATATCAAGAATTTCAGAAAAATTATCCGGATTTGTCTTGCAAATGGCTGGCTGATCAAGGATCCATTTGCAAAGTATAAAAACAGAATTAAAGTAGTTGAAAAGATATTCCTTTGTGAAGAAGAGTTGACCGCCGTAATGAAAAAAGAATTTGCTATTAAAAGGCTTAACCAGGTCAAAGATATTTTCCTGTTCAGTTGTTTAACAGGTCTCGCTTATTGTGATGTAAAAAAAATAAGTAGTGAAAACGTTGTCACCGGTATTGATGGCAAAAAATGGCTGTTTATTTCCAGGGCTAAAACCGGCAGACCCGCAAGTGTTCCATTGTTGCCTGCTGCCTTGGGAATTATGACCAAATATGAGCAGCACTCTTGTCGAATAAATAAAAACAAGCTACTTCCCGTATTGAGTAATCAAAAAATGAATAGTTATCTAAAAGAAATTACAGACTCCTGCGGAATTGATAAAAGAATCACTTTCCATGCAGCCCGCCATACTTTTGCTACAACTGTTACTTTAAATAATAATATTCCGATGGAAAGTGTTTCGAAAATGTTGGCACATACGACTCTTTATGCTACGCAGCACTACGCGAAACTTTCGGATAAAAAAGTGAGTAATGATATGCAATCGCTCTATGCGAAATTCTGAGTTTGGTCATATTCCGAGTTTCCTATGCCGCACAAAGAGCGCAACAGGTGATGCTATGAAATACAAAAGCTGGCAACAACACATACATCAAGACAATAGTGCTTCTTTGTATTGGCGAAGTGTAGTGAGTACGACTTGTACAATTCCTCTCATAGAATGATCGAGCGAGGAAAGGCCATTTAGCTTGAAAGTCTGAAAAGCATCCCGGAAAGGCTGATATTTTTCTTCGCCTTTATCTAAGTGAACGCCGCCTCTTACATACGCATAGAATTTCAGAATATCCTGCACCGTGTAAGGTTGCTGTAAAAAGTACAAGCATTTAAATTTCAAAAAAGCATCTTTCTTTAGATCGGCAGGATGAAGCGAAAGAGAAGGATTAATTTCGTTCCATTCCAGCACCGGCAGCATTTCTTCTGTATGTTCATGCCAGGGATCATTATTGACCCGATAAGTAATAGGCAATTTCTTTTCCCTGTTCAATATGTCAATCAAAGGAGCCGCATCAAGCAATAAATAACGAAGCGTGGCGCTTGCATCAATGAGTGAATAGTTGGACAATTCACTATAACAATCCTCCAACTCCCGCAGCTTTCTTGCAAACATTGTTTTATAATATTCCATGCTATACTCCATACCCGCTGAACAATTAATAATTTATATAATTAAAGTCTATGCTGACTACATTTTTTGCAAGGCTGAAAAGCCGTGTGCTTCCAGATCGTAAAGCGTGATAAATGGCAAGGAAACACCAATTTTCTTTAAATAAGGGAAGAGCATATCTTCCCTGGTTATAAAGGCCGATTTGACTGTGAAGGCCGAAACGTCAATTCCATAGACGGCACTCACCTGATTAAGATTTTTAATCAACCATTGATGCCTGACCTCATGTTTTTCAAGCAAACCTTTTTCGGATTTGCTACCCAACAACTTTTCACATTCTTCAATCATCTCCTTAATGTTTCTACTTGGTGCAAAACTTTTGCATTCCAAACTATAAACCATCTTGTTGGCAATGTCAAGTAATAACACATCCACATCACCTATATCGGTGGAATTTTTTAGCTTGCCTTTTGGCGCAATGCCCACTTCGGAATCTAAAACGATATTTTTAAGTTGCAGGTTTTCAAGAACAGATTTGACAAGCGTGACACCTCTCTTTTGAGCAAGTTTACTTAAAACCTTTTTCACGGGGCTGTCATTACTTACCTTGAGCCTGTCTGTAATACATTGTTCGGCCAAATTTATCCGGCTTATTAACACCTGTCTCGGTCCCCAATAGATCAGGGAGTTGTCAGGATCGGCGGTCTCGCAAATTATCAACGGCCTGCGCATCAATGAAAGCCGCCTGTTGAAGCGCCAGGGGGATATGTCAAAACCGTCATAACCTTTCGGCTTTTTTGCTACGTCTCCTCTATTGGTAAGCGCTAAAAAGTCAAGTGCTTTGTTGAATTCATCTTGTGAAAATGGTTCAACCATCTTGTTTGTTTCAGCAAAAAGAGATTTCTTATCTAATACTGCAAAAGAATTTGTTTGCTCAAACCCAATACCAGCAAGGGCATCTATAAATGTACAAATCCGGCTAAATGAAATCCCAAATTCTTCAATGAAAGCGTTGTCAAGCCCTGGAGGGATATCATTTCTATCCTTCTCTATTTGTTCTTTGGGGAACTCTTGTTCAAATGAGTTAATTGCATCCTGCACCGTTTCTTTTGCCTTAGAGCTATAATAAGGATCGAATATTTCCCTGGCTATGGTTTTTTGTGTACCAATCCGCCCGGTCTTCAGGACACCGATTTTTATGTCAAACAAATGATATGTTATTTGATCGCCAACACTGCCCCATGAAATAATTTGATCCATGATCGCTATTAATTCATCAATACCCGCTTTACTTATTATTTTGGTTCCTTTCGAGGGTTCCGCAGCTATATGTTCGAGAAGGCATCTTACTGCAATTGTTGTTCTGTTTGTATCGCCCAACATTTCCTGTAAATCCTCTGTATGTTCTTCCTGGCTAACAAAACATGCAATCCGTGTCGGTGTTTTGATCTTTAAATCCTCCCTGTGCCGGATTAATCCTTCATTCAAGGTTATCAAACGCTTTATAAGTTCTTCATTGTTGTATTGGCTGATTGTTTTTTTTAATTGAGGGAGCAATGCATTCAAAACAATATTCTTTACCATATCCTTTTTCTGAACCGGGTCAGCTATTTCGCCGACAGGAGGCAGTGAAGCTCCCAACAATGGACCAATTGAGTCAGCGACGACGTTTGTATCATAATCCTGAATATATCTGAAGCCTTTTAGATTTCGGTTATCCAATAACAGGTTCGAACGGGTATGCAGAATAATAAATTTCTTTTTATTTCCAACAGGGGCATTTTTATTGATTATATTTTCAATTTCTTCATTCGGAATGCCGGGTAATCCTTTTTGAGTTAATAGTGTGTTTATCCCAAGTAATGTTTGCCGGACTATAATTCTGTCCCCCTCATTGTCTGAGCCATAAAAATAAGCCATGATTTCGTCGGGGATAATCATGTGTATGATGTCCTCCGTTGAAGAAACAGTTAATTTGTTATACACCTGTGAGTCCCGAATAAAACGGTCGTCTATGTTTTCAAACCGTGTTGGCTCATTCAACTCATAGGTAAATAAAATACAAGGAAGATTAACAGCTTGCAAATGCTGTTTTATATCTTGAGTAATCTGCCAAAGCCAGTAGCTAATCGTGTCGGTCAATTCCCAATATATGTGACGAAATGAAGGCGATGCCCCTTCTATCATTAAAGGCTTTACCCAAACGGAAGTACCGAACCCCTCAATCTCAAACTGGAGTTCATTGGATACAATGTCCATCAGGGAAACATATATAGGAGCATATTTGTCCTTCCTTTTTACAAACGTTTTTGCAATCCGATCTTCTACCTTTACCGAAACGGAATGTTCATCGTTAAGCACCTTCACTTCCTGAATAAGCGATTGCGAATGACCATATACCCATTTAGAAAGATCGAATCCTTCATCTGACAGATAAAATGAATCTTCATGATCTTTATAGATCTTGTATTCATCCAGGAAAGACAAAGAAGCCATTTTAGCCAGCCGTGGAAGTTGTCGTTCTCTTGCGAGGGCAAATTTCCAAAGATCAATTGCTTTGCATTCTTTTGAATTACTTATAATATCAAAATCGTAGATAGGAATAGATAATGTTTGTGATTTGCTGTTACCCATTATTGCAAACATCAGATCATTGCCCATAAGTGAGGGAATAGAAATATCCAAAAACTCATACGAGTTATACTCAGGTATTTCCGCAATCTTCAAGCATAATTCTTCTCGCTGACGGGCAAGGTCTTTAATGGAAGGTACTTTTCCCGGTTGGCTTAATGGTATGTATTGAACTATCGCAATTTTATCATCATCAAACCTGGTTATTTGTGTCTTCACATTTTCATCGGCGGGGATTTCTATGCCAGGGATTTCCACATGCTTAAATCCCATATTTTGCAGTTGCATCTTGGTGTTATTCCATATCAGATCATGGTAGGCTTTGTGTAAGTCATCTTCACAAGCAAAAATTGTTGCGTGTTCCCGTATAAATTCTACGAGAGCAAAAGAGATCGTTGCAGGACTGGCAACCAAATATCCTTCTTTGGTCGCAATGATAGGTTTTTTAAGTAAAGGGCTTTCAATAATCTGTCGGTCTTTGAAAGAAGGATCATTAATATCAGCAATAAATGGCGTTAAGGCTTGCCGGGCAATTTGATGGGAAGACAACAAATCCTCCATTTCTTCATGGCTGATCCAAACTGCCTCTTTTAATTTTTCAAATTGTTTTGCATCGGGCACTGTAACGAATTGGCCTTCCTTTTTCCCCTCCATATATCTGTTATAACCAATTTTTTTTGCTACATGGTCAGATATAGAAAGCATGAGGTGAGCGGCGTGGCTACAATTACTTTTGAATTGAGGGTTAATCGAGACATAAGGCCAATTGAAGATGGCAGGTAACAGGTTATTAAGAATAAACCCAGTGCTTTCCGTGATGCCTGGAAAGATAAGATAGTCGCCACCATAAAAGGCGATCACTTCTGTAAATAGATTTACAGGCGGATCTTCCTGCGGATCACTCGCATAATTTTCCCGCAGGTATTGTTCCACCTGTCGCGCGGACACGTTTTTCGTGCTATTGTTTTTAAATGTTACAGCTTGCCGGGCAATGTTTTCCAGCCGGATATTTTTGCCATGATTTGCAGGCAATAATGTTATCGCCGCAACAGCCTGCAGTATATCAAGGGTGTTACATTTCTTTAGAATATTACCCGGATTCCCTTTTTTCCTCTTTTTTTCATTGTCACCCATGCCACAACAACGCTTATATTTTTTTCCGCTGTTACAAGGACAGGGGCCGTTTAAACTTATCATGTCCTTTCTTCTTTTAATCTTACCATTCCCAGGCTTAATAATGCATGTAATATTCTGTCCGTATTTTGTTTATTAAACTGTGGAGTATCCAGCATACCATGCGCTATATTGTTTCGGATGTTCCAGCCCCGCCTGTCTGTGAAAAGGATTCTGAAATACAGAGCCATCTCTTCTCCAAAAACGTCCGTAACAATTGGGTCAGTCAGTACATGATCAAAAGTTTTCAGATTATAGAAATCATCTTTCTGAATCATAACGCTTCCTCCGTTTAGCTCGACAAGGTTCCTGATGGCTTCTTCAAACTGCGGAATAAGCAAGTGCATGGCTACAGCATATTCTCCGGCGAAATAAGCATCCAATCCTTTTTGTATGACTGTAAACCTGTCGCTTTCTATAATACATGATTTTCGAAGAAACTTTATGATCTCGTGGTTAGTAAATATTTCCCGCTTTTCAGCTTCTTCAAATATCAAATGCAGGAAAAGCGTTCCTATCCTGATTGAATTGGAGATATGTATTGTCAAATGGCCTTCCATATCCTCAGATAAAGGACCAATCTTGGCAACTCTGCGGCCTTTCTTATCCAGCAAGTCTCTGGTGAGTATGAATTGAAGCGGAGCTTCCTTTGACAAATTCGAGATTTCCTGTTTTGCTTCCTCGATGCCGGGTGTGCTGGCTTTTATAATTCTTGCAAAGACGATTTCTGTACTGTTGCCTTGCAGAATTTGATCAACATACTTATCGAGATCCTCCTTTGAAACATTGATCTCCGCCGCTATACTTTTCATTTCTTTATCGGCTTCAGCACTAAGCTCTCTGAGTTTCTTTAGTGTTATTTCGGCCTCTTCATTTAACTGAAATTGCTTGTAAAAGTTATACATTTTTTCTACATAATGCACTTGCTGCATAATGGAAAGTCCTTCCGTTGCAAATGCATAAGAGCTTTCCAGTTGTTTAAGAATTCTTTTAGTTTCTTCAGGTCGCTTTAGTCCGTTATAGTAGGTTAGCAGACGTGTTGCAGCACATTCAGTGCACCAGGAATCCTTCAGCAGCATATCCTGAAAGCGGTCTTCTAATTTTTGGATAATACTTGCTTCCTCTGCTGCTGAAGCCAGTTTTCTTTTACCAGCTATCAACAAATCATAAGAGAAGCCCCAAAGACCCGGTTTATCCTCAACCGCTATCTCATTTTCCAGGGATAAGATTATGGCTTTACACATTTCAATACATGCTGCATCATTCATCAGCAGTGAAACCTCCAATGCACGACTTGCTTTGCCGATGGCATACACCGGGACTTTGTAGAGATGTTGTTTGACCAAATCCAGTAAAGATTCTATATACTTTTTTGCAATCGTATAATGTGCTTTCGAGCCGGTAACTCTGAAAGAAAAATCATAAATGAGCCCGGCATATCGGGTTGCAAGTACCGGGTGACGAACTTGCTTTAACCTGGCTATCCAATACGAAATAATGTCCGGCGTGATCATTGCCACAGAAGGGAATTCATTAACCGTTCCATCTTCATTTTTGGTTACTGTGAGTGGCTTGAAGTATGTAGTGGTATTGGCATTCCTATTCTTGCTGGGTTCGATAAACCGAAATGCTATCAATTCTGCCTTCTCAATAGGAGAAAGCTCTCCATATCCTTCCGGTATCTGTTTTTGTATCAAATTATAAATCTCATTTTCCAGTAATGGCCGGAATGGTTCCTGGTCAAATGAAAGCAGGACATCTTTAAAAAGCGGTGCAGTATCTATTTCCTTCGTCATCGTTTTTTTATTTTATTTCTGAGAAACACATTAAAGCAAGAAACCTATCTCCCTTAGATATTAAGGGAGATGGTCTCTTTGCGTTTACTACCAGTATTTATTTACCCCCGTATTTCAGTCCGGTAGGCCTGAAATTAAACGTTGGTTTTTTCTTTGGAGCAGGATGCCCAGTAGTCTTCCTGTTCACCGTTTCCACCTTCAATACTTCAGCGCTCTCCACGTTAGTGTCATTCCAAATCGGAGCTTCCGAACCCCAATAAAACCTGTGAACGGGGCTACCGTCCTTCAGTTTATCATATTTGTAGGTTCCCTTACTTGTTCTCAGTGAAACATATTCACCTTCTTTGACCTGCTGTGAAGGAAAGCGATAGAAGTGTCTATAGATGTTGGAGACGTTACCTTCTTCATCAAATGTTCTGTCAACCACAGCGTAATTACTCAGGTTGACTGTTTTGGTAGCCTTCAGAAGAACATATTCCTCAGAAGCATTGCCATTGTTCTGGATTGTTACAATTTCTAAACTCATTTTTTGTAAATTTTAAATTTGTCATACATGACGTTTTAATTATCCTCGCTTTGGTACATCACCTCTCGTTGCAGCTCGGTTCTCTCCGGGATATGACAAAAAATGAGTTGGAAAAGATTTGGTTGCTATTTGTAGATTCCTATCTTCGTCCTGCCTAATTAAACATCTCCTGCCTAAAGGGGTGAACAGCCCCCGAAGAATGTACTATCCGGTACATGGTTTCTTCTATATTCATCGTTCATTCATTAGTAGTTGTGTTCAGACGTCAAAAAATCTGCCTTCATTCTTTTACCTACGCAAAGGTGTAAAAAAGTCAGTTGACGCTCGTCTACATTGTCTAACATTCCCCATGAGGGGGTATTTGCGACATCGTTTGCTGTCGTTGCACAAATGACTTACTGTCCACCTACCATATTTGGCAGAGTTCTTCTGCTTAAACACGAGATATATAGATAAATATGCAGAAATGGAAAGATGATTCTCTTGGTATGTCAAATCATCCACGGCAAATAGACTATACGGATCAAGCCCATATTAAATAATACACCAAATTCAATTGATTTCCAAATATTTAGACCATAAACTTTAAAAATTATTATCTCAGTCAGAATAAACTTATAAAATTTAAAATGATGCCATTACGAGTGCTTTTCACTTTCTGGATTAATAATCGGAAGATGATTGTAGTTTTTAACCTAGGAAGTGAAAAACGAAGTCATGTTAAAAAATAATCAGAGTTTACTTACGGCTCATATCTGACAAGGCAAATCGGATTGCCGTAGGGATTCGTGTCATGATACGACTTAGCTGTTTTGATGATCGCCAAGCTCTCATTAAATTTACGAATCAATTCTGTACTGGTTGTAGTATCGACACCCGCCATCAATAGTTCTGCCGGCCGAACCTTGTCGTTGATGGTATACCAGGTATCGCCAACACGAATAAAGAGAACCATTTGTTTTTTTGTAATTAAGTAACCGGTATCTGTATCGTTCGAAAATTTTGCAGGGATGCGGCGCAAATTATCTAATAGAAGATTTCTCATTTTGGTCGAGCCGAACATTGCGATTATTTTTTCCTCGGTAGCCTCTTTAATCTTCAATCTCGTTTTTCTTTTTATATGAGAAATTTCTTTGAAACCACTAATCATTTTTTCTTCCAAATGATGCTTTCGTTTATCTTTTTCCAGTTCATTAAAAGAGCAGTAGTAAAGATTTTTACCATATTTCCCGCGCCAAAATTTAATCTTCAAGGGAACAAATAACTCATTAAAAAGCGCACTGGCCAATGGGGCCTGCAGGTCTCTGAGTAACTGTTTATTCATACAGGCAACGGTGATCTTCGGCTTATCGGAAGCATCAGTTACATTCCGTGTCAGGTGAAAGTTGATATCCTCGCTACGCCTGTCATAAGAGATAGTAAAATGGACATCGGACGGCAGGCGGTGATGCCCAAAAGAAACCAGTTCGTACTTGAACTGAATCCAGAATAAATCCTCGATCGATATATAGTCAATTTGATTATTCATGGAATTGGATTTTGAACAGCTACCCGGTTAAATTCCCGGTTAAAGAGTTGCTCCTTATGCAATTTGAAATAGGCCGGCTCACCTGTGTTATATCTCAAGTAATAATCGCAAGTATAACATTTTACCCAATCAATATTCAAGGGCTGGTTATTATTTAATATGTCGTTAAATTTATGGCGATAGATGGCCATTGAGTCAATACCACAACAGGGACACGATGCAATCTGCCTGGCATAGCTATTTTTTTCTCTTTCTATCTCAGCAAACCGAATCCCTCTACCTACCGGATCGAAATAATTGTATTCAAAGGTGGCTCTGAGGTTACGACGCATGAGCCAATTCATATTGAGGTTGGCACGGCCCAGTTCTTTAAGGTGACCGATATGCAGAAGGCTGAGAAACGTTACATTGACCTGCTTCATGGTTTTCGCATTCGTTTGATCGAACTCAACTGAAGCAAGTGATTCCGCAATATCAATTCCTGTCATTGTTTCAAGGAAATACCACCAATCACCAAATTCCTGTTTTGTTACGGACCTGATTTGTCTTACAAGGGGAATGATTCTTTGAGACACTATATAGTCAAAGAAACGCAGCGACGGTAGCCTGGTTCCGCTGTGCAGGATTTTGTTCCGGTACCAGTTTATAAACTTTAAACTGGCACGGTGAGCATCATCATCCAGGAATGAATAGGGATACAGGGTTTTGGAGAATTTTCTGACCAGAGGATGTTGCAGTTTTGCAGGATCCTTCGTGAAATTAATCAGCGCGTAAAATCTTGTCAGGTTTTCAGAGAACGGAGCAGAAATAATTCTGCCTTCCGGTTTGTATGGCCTGAACACCTTCGCCTGAATATTTCCGATAAGCTGCCAGGGCGTGCCCGACCTGGAATAATTCTTATCCTCTGAATAAGTGAGTTTCGGATTTGTCCTGTATAACAAATCTTTAATGAATAGTTCGAAAAATCTTTGGAAGTGAACCATTGACGATACTGTGTTCTCGACATCCAAAAACTGACTTTCCAGTATTTTCAATTGCGTCTTTTTTGTCGTTGAAGTCGACATGGCGTATGATTCATAGCTGCTATTGTTTGTGCGGAATGTATTAAAGTACGATGCGAAGGCATCGCGTAATGAATCGAAAAAATGAGGGGGTGTTCTTTTCTGATCTTTGGTATTGTCGACCGGTACTTCGTTTTTTTCTGCGAGGTTTTTCAAGTCTGAAAATTTCATATATGAGTAATTAACAAGTTTCGTGTTTTATCACTATTGATTATTTTTAAAATTACCAATTTCATCTGTCATGGTATTTAATTCGCCTCGGCGTAATTATTTATTCAGCAAGAATTAAGGAGCAAGGGGAATTGACAACGAGATTTAATAGTCTTGTTGGATTCATTTTAATGTAGGTTTTAGAGTATAATGGGATTAAAGATTTACGAGCAAACTAATTTTGTACAAAATCCAACAAAACTTTACCTTAGTTTACAGTTCATTGCTACATAAAGGGCATCTGGGTGAGTAAATCGGTGAGTCATCAATTTGCAGGCCCTAAATAAATAACAAACAATATATTACGAAGAGAGTTACATTACCTCTCTCTCCGCTTTTTCTTTTGCGGAACTGAACCGGAACTTACATGTGACCCTTCTCTATTGTAGATTATTTTAACGCCTCCATTACTCCCAGTAGAAGCATTTAAATGAAAGTATAATCGTAATTTTTA
>Ga0196972_1000816_pt1 | contig 11622 bp, 9 predicted proteins | sample S1v_2013CmetaG_FD_148618 | JGI IMG/M metagenome (GOLD analysis project Ga0196972, IMG submission 148618) | Soil microbial communities from Anza Borrego desert, Southern California, United States - S1+v_20-13C | ecosystem: Environmental > Terrestrial > Soil > Desert | place: USA: California... | reverse complement strand
GCTGCCCGTGATCCTTCGCCTGCAGCAGCGTTCTACCGAAACTGCCGCGCTGCGAGATATGAATGGTATTGATGGCCGTGGCCGTGGGTTCCAATTGCTGCCACAAACCAAGCCGCTCCAATATCATCCGACTGCCATAGGAAAGCGCCAGTGCACGCTGATCCTGGTGGGATACACCCTGCTCGCGCGCCTCTAGCAGGGTGGCAGCAATGCCTTGATGCTGCAGTGCCAGTGCCAGAGTAGCGCCGACTGGGCCACCACCAACAATCACGATGTCAGCTGCTGGGATCATTTGTTCTCAGCCATGAGGGCCTCGATCTCAGCCACGGTTTTAGCTACACCGGCAGTCATAATTTCACAACCATCAGCAGTCACCAGCGCGTCATCTTCGATACGGATGCCGATATTCCAAAAATGCTCTGGCACATCATCGGCTGGCCTGACGTAACAGCCGGGTTCTACGGTCAGCGTCATGCCAGGTTCCAACAGCCGCCATTTACCGTTATCGGGACCTTTGTCGTATTTGTACTGCCCGGCATCGTGCACGTCGAGGCCGAGCCAATGCCCTGTACGATGCATATAGAAACGGCGGTAGTCGCCGGACTCCAGCACAGCTTCCGGGCTACCCTTGCACAATCCAAGATCGATAAAGCCGCGAATCAATACGTCGAGCGCGGCTTCATGCGGCTCATTCCAATGGCAGCCGGGGCGAATTTTATCAATCGCGGCAGACTGGGCCGCCAGCACCAACTCGTATAAATCCTTTTGTGCGCCGCTGAATTTGCCGTTGACTGGGAAAGTGCGAGTGATGTCCGAGGCATAGCCATCGATCTCACAGCCGGCATCTATCAGCAGCAAATCGCCATCCTTGAGCCGGGCATTATTGGAAATGTAATGCAGCACACAGGCATTGGCGCCGCCGGCCACAATGGAGGTATAGGCCGGCGATTGCGAACCGTGCCGATAAAACTCATGCAGCAGCTCAGCCTCCACTTCATATTCCATGCGACCAGGCTTGGTTGCCTGCATGGCCCTGACATGGGCTGCGGCAGAAATTTCCGCTGCGTGGCGCATGGTATCCAGTTCATGAGCGGACTTATAAAGCCGCAGTTCATCGATGAGCGCGCGCACGTCGATAATTTCCGCTGGCGCGCTGACACCGCTGCGGCCTTGGGCCCGCAACTGATTCAGCCACTGCGTTACTTTCGCATCCCAGCCGGCATCAGCTCCCAGGCTATAAAACAGCTGTGGCTGGTTGGATAAAAACTTAGGAGCTAATTCCTCCAGCTGAGAGATGGAGTACGCCTCATCCAAACCAAACTCGGATAAGGCACTCGCTGGGCCGTATCTGAAGCCATCCCATATTTCTTTTTCCATATCCTTGTCGCGACAGAACAAGATGCTCTTAGGCTGGGCATCGGCAATCAGAAGCAATACCGACTCCGGCTCGGGAAAGCCTGTCAAATAATAAAAATAGCTGTCGAAACGGTAAGGGTAATGACTGTCGCGATTGCGGATGGCTTCAGGCGCAGTGGGAATAATGGCTGCGCCGGCACCCATTTGCTCCAGCAGCTTCATGCGCCGCGCGCGAAACTCTTCCGTTCTAATCATTTGTTCAGCTACTTTCAGGCTGTCATTCATGGGCTTTTAATTGCCGATCCAGTTCATACAATCGTTCAGGGGTGCCGATATCATGCCATACGCCATTATGTTTCTCTGCGCCGGCTTTGCCCTGGGCAATTATTTCATACAACAACGGTGCCAGCTTGGCCGCCTGACCTCGTGCCAGATGGGCGAACAGAGCCGGGTGATAAACCCCCACGCCGGCAAAGGTGAGCCTGGGCTGGGCATCCAGGTCCAATTCCCCATAGCGGAAACCGAAATCGCCCTTGGGATGCTGAGGAGGATTATCCACCAGCACCAGGTGGGCAAGCTGTCCTTCCAGTAAAGCGGTGGCCAGTTTTGCGAAATTTATGTCGGTAAAAATATCGCCATTGACCACGAGGAACGGCTCGCTTCCTAGCCGAGGCAGTGCCAGCGCAATGCCGCCTGCAGTCTCCAGCGCCTCCCCTTCTGCGGAGTACTGGATAGACAGGCCCCACCGGCTGCCGTTCCCCAAGGCTGCTTCAATTTGCGCCCCGAGATGGGCATGATTGATGACGACATCGAGAAAACCGGCTTGGGCCAAGCGTTCCAGATGCCATACGATCAATGGCTTACCCCCCACTTCGAGCAAAGGCTTGGGAATATGGTCGGTCAACGGCCGCATGCGCTCTCCGCGGCCGGCGGCGAGAATCATCGCCTTCATCAGAACGTGTAGCCGACGGTCGGCTGATGGTTTTCCAATTGGTCAAGCAGTCGCAGCAAGGGCTTCAACTCGATGTAACGCGCCGAGGTACGACGCAGGTAGTCCATGACCAGCGGCAGGTTCTTCAAATAGCCGTTCTTGCCGTCACGGTGGTAAAGCCTGGCAAAAATTCCGAGCACCTTGAGATGACGCTGGACCCCCATCCACTCAAAATCCCGGTAAAAGTGCGCAATATCCTGCGGTACCGGCAAATGCGCTTTCTTGGCAGCTTCCCAGTAACGTACCGACCAATCCAGCACCTGATCTTCTTCCCAGAAAACGTAGGCGTCCTTGAGCAAGGACACCAGGTCATAAGTCACAGCGCCATATACCGCGTCCTGAAAATCGAGTATGCCGGGGTTGACGTCGCACACCATGAGATTGCGCGAATGGTAATCGCGATGCACGTAGACCTGGCCTTGCGCCAGAATATTCCGGTTGAGCAGCGCAAACGTTTGCTGCAGTACGGCTTGCTGGGCCGGATCCAGCTCTACGCCCAGATGCTTGGCCACATACCAGTCCGGAAACAGCTGCATTTCGCGCGTCAGCAATGCCTCGGTATAGTCAGGGAATACGCCTTTACGGCTGGCCAGCTGAATCTTGATCAATGCACGGTAAGCGTCTCGATACAAGTCTGCCGCAGTATTGTCATTCAGCGCACTCAAATAGGTTGTATCGCCAAGATCCGTCAGCAGCAGAAAGCCCTGCTCAAGATTCTTTTCGATGATATGCGGTACATTGACCCCGGCCTTCGCCAGCACCTCTGCCACATGCACAAACGGGGCGCAATCCTCCTGCGCAGGGGGCGCATCCATTGCAATCAACGTGTGTCCGTTGAGGTTGACCCGGAAATAGCGGCGAAAGCTCGCATCCGATGAAGCCGGTGTTAAGGAAAATTCGGCTCCAGCCAATACACTGTTCAACCAATGATTGAGTTGCTGTTCTCTTAACACGGTAAGTCCGCACCTTTTAACAAAAATATGAGCTAATTATAAAGCCTGACAAGCTATTGGCGGCAAAGGAAATGCATTCAAGTTCAGGCTTAAAGCCAAGACATGGCTTAACTTTTGGATTGCTTAATAAACCATTTTATGCGATTTTATCACCCACAAAAGAAACACGCGCCCCCACATTCCACCCCTATAAAAATACATGGTGAATTTTCGTCCGACAGCCTTGACCCTTGCGCTTGTTTGCCTGAGTTACGGCTCCGCACGGGCTGAGGATGAGCCTGCCGATACAGATACTGCCAACCAGGCGCCCGGCGTAGTAATTATCGAAGGCGACCGCATGCAGGTTCAGCTGGACCGTAAAATGCAATCTATAGGTAATGCCGCTCTACACCGCGATGGACAGGACATCTACGGGGACCGGATTGAATACGATGTGCAAAATGAAGAGCTGCACGTGGTCGGCAACGCCCGAATTGAATCCACGGATATCAAAGTACGAGGGCCCGAGCTGCGCATGAAACTCAGCGACAGTACAGGCGAGATGAAAAGTCCATCGTTCACCATGGAAAACCGCGTGCCCAGCTTGATACAGCTGGGCCGGCCAAAATCCAGCAGTGCACTAGACCCGGGCGCAGCCGCGAGCAGTGAAGTCATGACCGGCTACAGTTCCTCTATCGCGAATCAGAATGTCGAAGACACCCCAGAGCAGCCCATGAGTGGCAAGGCTGCGACTTCACGGGGCGATGCCAGCATAGTGTTTTTCGAAGGCGAGGGTAAGAAACGCCTGAAAAATGCACGTTATACAACCTGCTCCGCCGATTCTGATGACTGGTATATAAAAGCCAGCGAGCTCGAACTCGACGACTTCACCAAAAGCGGCACTGCAAAAAATGCGCGCGTAGAGTTTAAGGGCGTACCGATCCTGTATAGCCCTTGGATGGATTTCTCGTTCTCCAATCAAAGAAAGTCGGGATTTCTGGCCCCCACCTGGGGTACGACAACCCTGAGCGGTTTCCAGGTGGTAACCCCTTATTACTGGAATATCGCACCCAATATGGATGCCACGATAGCGCCTCGTTTCATGAGTAAGCGCGGCACGCAATTGGTCAGTGAATTCCGCTATCTGGGTGAACGCTATTCCGGTCTCAACAACCTGGAGTACCTCCCCAGCGACAGCACTACAGGCCAAACCCGCTACTACGCCAACTTAAGACATCAGCAAAATTTCGGCGGCGGGCTTTCGGGCGGCTATAACATTGAAAAAACCTCGGATGACAAATATTTTTCGGAAAACCTCTATTACGCCAGGCTATCCACAGGGATTAGAAGTAGCAGCCGAATCTTGCTTCCGCAAAATGCATTTTTAAACTATAGCCTTGGTCCTTGGAACCTCAATGCGCTGGTGAGCAAATTCCAAACCCTGGATGATATATCCTTCCCCTATGAACGCCTGCCTCAGCTGACGCTGACCGGCAATCAGGATTACGGTCCGCTTACTGTGAACATGATCGGGCAGTGGGTGAAGTTTGACCGGAATGCGAATGCGCCGGTTGCGGTAACCGGCAGCCGTTTTGTAGCGAACCCCAGCATCAGCACCACTTTCGCCAGACCTTATGGGTACATCACGCCCAAAGTCGGCTTGCATTACACAGATTACAGTCTGGAAAATGCCAGCATCGCTGACAACGGCGTGGCCAACTTTGAGGCCAAGAACCGCACTCTACCGATCTTCAGCTTGGATAGCGGCCTCTTCTTTGATAGATCCACACGTGTGGTCAAGACGAAATATACCCAGACTTTGGAACCGAGACTGTTCTATGTCTACATCCCTTATCAGAATCAGGATCGCCTGCCGGTATTTGACACATCTGAAGCCACCTTATCCCTGGGTACCCTTTTTCTGGAAAATCAATTCACCGGCTATGACCGCGTAAACAATGCGAACCAGGTAACCTTGGCACTAACCACGCGCATGATAGACAATTCGACTGGGGAACAGCGCTTGGCCGCCTCCATAGGTCAGCGTCACTATTTTTCCGACCAGCGTGTGACCTTACCTACAACGAAACCTCGGGCCAACAACACTTCCGATATTTTTGTGGCAGTTACGGCAAGGCTGAAAAATAAATGGAATGTCGACCTGGCAAGCCAATACAACACTGATGATACCAAGCTAGTGCGGTCCAATGTTTCAGCGAGGTACAACCCCGAGCCGGGCAAAACCTTCAACTTCGGCTATCGATATACCCAGACCCTGCTTGATCAAATTAACATCTCGGGCCAATGGCCGTTGGGGGTAGGCTGGTATGGCCTGGGCCGCTGGAATTACTCCCTGCGCGAATCGAGACCGATTGAAGGTCTAGCAGGCCTGGAATACGATGCTGGCTGTTGGCAGGCCCGCGGAGTACTGCAGCGTATTGCAACGGCCACTGCCGAACCGAACTATGCTCTATTCTTTCAACTCGAACTTGGTGGGTTAGCCTCTATCGGCCAGAACCCGTTAAGACTTTTACAACGCGGCATCCCCGGGTACAGCCCGTCGGGTTCGATTCCCGACACTTACCAGCAGCCCTACTATGAGTAACAAGATTGTTATGATCCACCGTATCGGTATTTTGGTTTTCATGTTTTTTCTGACACTTGCTGCTCCGGCAATACAGGCCGCAAATCCCGCAGCTGAAAACCGGATTGAAAAATTAGACCGCATTGTTGCCGTGGTTGACCAAGTCGTGATCACCGAAAAAGAACTGGCCGACCGCATTCGCATCGTTAGCGGCCAGCTGGAAAAACAGGGGACTCAGTTGCCCCCGCAGAGTGTGCTGGAGAAACAGATACTGGAGCGCCTGATCAACGATAAGCTGCAGTTGCAGCTCGCTGCCCAGACCGGCTTGCGCGTAGATGACAATCAACTCGATAAAACCATAGAACGTATTGCCGAACAAAACAAATTGGGCGTGCCAGAGTTCAAGAAAGCCCTTGAAGAACAGGGCATCAGCTTCCGAAAATTCCGTGAAGACATACGTAATGAAATCATACTTGCGCGTTTGCGCGAACGTGAAGTCGATAACCGTATCAATGTCACCGAAGCTGAAATCGATAATTTTTTAACCACACAATCTTCCCGCAATGAAGCGCAGGACGAGTTCGAGTTTTCCCATATCCTGATCCGTGCGCAGGAAGAAAGCTCGCCGGAAGACCTGCAAAAACTGCGCAACAAAGCCGAGCAGGCTTTAAAGCAATTGCAAGGTGGTGCCGATTTCGCACAGGTCTCAGCAAGTTTCTCGGATGCGCCGAACGCGCTGGAAGGCGGCAGCCTGGGCTGGAAAACCGCTACTCAGCTGCCCGCCTTGTTCGTGGAAGCGCTGCAGCCGCTGAAGCCGGGCCAGCTTTCGTCCATACTGCGCAGCCCGAACGGATTCCATATTCTCAAGCTCACCAATCGCCGCGGCGGCTCGTCACCTCTGGTGGTCGAGCAGACGCATCCGCGTCACATTTTGATCAAGCTCAGCGAAGTGGTTTCCGAAGCGGACGCCAAGCACCGCCTGGAAACCATCAAGGAGCGCCTGGACAATGGTGCGGACTTTGCTGAAATGGCGCGCCAGTATTCCGAGGACGGCTCGGCAGCCAATGGCGGTGATTTAGGCTGGCTCAACCCGGGCGACACCGTTCCGCAGTTCGAACAGGTCATGAACGCACTGCAGCCCAAACAGATCAGCGCTCCCGTTAAAACGCCGTTCGGCTGGCATATTATCCAGGTAGTGGAACGACGCAAGCAGGACATGACCCGTGAGGCGGCCCGCCTCAAGGCGCGTCAGGAAATTCGTGCACGCAAGTCGGACGAAGCTTATCAGGACTGGGTACGGGAACTGCGCGACCGTGCTTATGTAGAGCTGCGGCTCGAAGATAAGTTTTAAACACCAGCGCTGCCGCCACGAGTGAATTTCCTGCCTAACATCGCCATTACCGCTGGCGAACCTGCCGGCATTGGCATCGATCTATGCGTCATGCTCGCGCATCAGCGCATAGCTGCCAATATTGCAGTGATCGCCGACCGGCATGTACTGCATGAACGCGCCCAAATGCTGGGCTTGCCGCTTGAAACCACAGACTATGCAGCACAGCAGCCAGAACCGCATGCGGGCAACGGCCAGCTAACCGTTCTGCATCAGCCTGCGGCGCGAACCGTCTATGCCGGTCAACTCAGCCCCGGCAATAGCGCCTATGTGCTTCAGACCTTGAAAACAGCCGTAGGCGGCTGCATCAAAAACGAATTCTCTGCCATGGTCACGGCGCCTGTGCATAAAGGTGTCATCAACGATGCCGGCATAGAATTCACCGGCCATACGGAATTCCTGGCGGAGCAGACGCGCACAGCCCAGGTTGTCATGATGCTGGTCGGCGGCGGAATGCGCGTTGCACTTGCCACCACGCATCTGCCTTTAAAAGCCGTCAGTGATGCGATTACTCCAACCAGCCTGGAAACCACCTTGCGCATTCTGCATCACGACCTGGTTGAACGCTTTGGGATCGCCCAGCCGCGCATACTGGTCGCCGGTCTTAATCCGCATGCAGGAGAAGGCGGTTATCTCGGCACCGAGGAACTCCAGGTCATTACTCCCGTGCTGCAGAAACTGCGCAGCGAAGGCATGCAGCTCAGTGGCCCGTTGCCCGCTGACACGCTGTTTACGCCGCATCATCTGGCCCAGGCCGATTGCGTGCTGGCCATGTACCATGACCAGGGACTGCCTGTGTTGAAACACGCGAGTTTCGGCGGCGGCGTCAACGTTACGCTGGGGCTGCCCATCATCCGCACTTCTGTCGACCACGGCACAGCACTCGACCTGGCGGGCAAAGGCAATATCGAAATCGGCAGCTTGTTGGCGGCCATTAATCTGGCGATTGAACTCGCAGGCAACCGTAAATCCTCATGAAGCATATCCCGCGTAAACGTTTCGGCCAGAATTTCCTGTCGGACGACGATATCATCCGCGGCTGCGTCGAAGCCATCAGGCCGCAACCGGATGACCTCATGGTAGAAATCGGGCCCGGCCTGGGCGCCCTCACCCAGCCTCTGCTGCAAAAACTCAAGCACCTGCATGTGGTCGAGCTCGACCGCGACATCGTGAGCTGGATGCAGGGCCACTACAAGCCTGGAAGCATCGAGATTCACAATATCGACGCGCTCAAGTTTGATTTTGCTTCGCTGGGCCAGAACCTGCGCGTAGTCGGCAACCTGCCTTACAACATATCCACGCCCATCCTTTTTCACTTGCTGGACAACGTACCGCATATCACTGACATGCACTTCATGCTGCAGAAGGAAGTAGTCGAGCGTATGGTGGCGGAGCCTTCCAGCGCCGCTTATGGGCGACTATCAGTCATGCTGCAGTACCGGCTGCAAATGGAATACCTGTTTACCGTTCCGCCGGAGGCGTTCGAGCCGGCACCCAAAGTGGAATCGGCTTTCGTGCGCGCGCTGCCTTATGCCGCACTGCCCTATCCGGCCCAAGACGAAAAACTGCTGGGCAAAATCGTCACCAGCGCATTCGGCCAGCGCCGCAAGACCTTGCGCAATACGCTCAAGGGCCTGCTCGATGATGCAGGGTTCGAACACCTGGGCATAGACCCGCAACTGCGCGCCGAAAACCTGGCCGTTGGGCAGTTCGTGGCCATCAGCAATCACCTTAGTGCCAACCACCTGTCCTGATATAATGCCGCCTTCGGAGGAGGAGACAGTATGAGAATAATATTATTAGGCGCACCGGGCGCTGGCAAAGGCACCCAAGCGACTTATATCAAAGAAAAATTCAATATCCCGCAGATTTCCACGGGAGATATGCTGCGCGCCGCCGTGAAAGCCGGCACGCAGCTAGGCCTGGAAGCTAAAAAATTCATGGATGCCGGTGGACTGGTGCCGGACGAAGTCATTATTGGCCTGGTCAAGGAGCGCATCAAGGATGCCGATACCCAGGCAGGTTTCCTGTTCGACGGCTTTCCGCGCACCATCCCACAGGCCGAGGCCATGAAGCAGGCTGGCGTCGATATCGATTACGTGGTTGAAATCGACGTGCCCGATGAAGAAATCGTCAAGCGCATGAGCGGCCGCCGCGTGCATCTGCCTTCCGGCCGCACCTATCACGTGATTTTCAACCCGCCCAAAGTGGCCGGCAAGGACGATGTCACGGGCGAGGATCTGGTACAGCGCGAAGATGACCACGAGGATACGGTCAAGAAACGGCTGGAGGTCTACCACAACCAAACCAAGCAGCTCGTCGGCTACTACTCCGACTGGGCCAAACAGGGCACTGGCCATGCCCCCAAGTATGCCAAAGTGTCTGGCTTGGGCGCAGTAGACAAGATTCGCGACGATATTTTTGCCGCGCTACAAAAATAATTTTTGCAGATTTCCAAATAAAAAAGCCTGCAGCTTCGCAGGCTTTTTTATTTGTGAAAGCTACTTATGCCGCTTTTTGATCAGCTCCTGGATCATCGGCCCAAGTATCACCTCTATCGCCAATCCCATCTTGCCGCCGGGCACTACTATGGTATTGCGGCGCGACATGAATGATCCATGCAGCATCGCCAGCAGATACGGAAAATCTGCGATGCCCGGATCGCGAAAACGGATCACGACAAAACTTTCGTCCAGTGTCGGAATGTCGCGCGAGATAAAGGGGTTGGAGGTATCGACAATGGCTACGCGCTGGAAATTGATATGGGTATGAGAAAACTGCGGGGCAATGTAATGCACGTAAGAAGGCATGCGCCTCAGGATAGTATCGACGGTGTAGTCAGCCGAGTAGCCGCGCTCTTCGGCGTCGCGATGGATTTTCTGTATCCACTCCAAGTTAACCACCGGCACCACACCTATGCCCAGGTCCACATACTGCGGCAGATTGACATTGCCGTCTTTCACCAGGCCGTGCAGGCCTTCGTAAAATAATAAATCCGAACCCGGCTCGATCTCTTCCCAGGGCGTAAATTCACCCGCGCCCAAATTGGTGCCCAGCCGTTTATTGTGAGCTGCGGCTTCTGCGGCGTTATGCGCATAAAAACGCTTTTTGCCGGTGCCGGTTCTGCCGTAGCTTGCGAACAATTCCTGGATTTTGTCGAAATGATTGGCTTCCGGGCCGAAGTGGCTGAAGTAATGATTGCCGGCTTTTTCCGCCTTTTTTACCGCCTCGCGGAATTCGGCGCGGTTAAGTGCGTGAAAGCTATCGCCTTCCACAAACACAGCCTTGATGTTTTCTCGTCGGAAAATAGCTTCGAAGGAACGCTTGACGGTAGTCGTGCCAGCGCCTGAAGAACCTGTCACAGCAATTACCGGATGTTTCTTTGACATGAAAACACACTCCTCTTCGGACTACGTTTCATTTTTATGTCAGACGCCGTGACGCGCGGCGCCGCGTATTAACTTTACGCCTAAGATCGAGCTCATTGCAACTCGCTGACGGGTAAGCAAATAGGGTGGCTTCAAGGTATAATCCGGCATTCCAAAAATTCAAGATTTTTACCCGCCATGCAGCAGCAGTATCCTTTCCGCGAGATCGAGCAACAGGCCCAGCAAGACTGGGAAATCAATCAGACTTTTGCTGCTGGCGAAAGCTCAGACAAGCCCAAATACTATTGCCTGTCGATGTTCCCCTACCCTTCCGGCCGCCTGCACATGGGCCACGTGCGGAACTACACCATAGGCGACGTGCTGAGCCGCTTTCATCGCATGCGCGGCTACAACGTCATGCAGCCCATGGGCTGGGACGCGTTCGGCCTGCCCGCGGAAAATGCCGCCATTAAGAACAATGTGGCGCCTGCCGGCTGGACCTACAGCAATATCGAACATATGAAAGCCCAGCTCAAGCAGCTGGGCCTGGCCGTGGACTGGAAGCGCGAGCTCGCCACCTGTAAGCCAGAATACTACAAATGGGAGCAGTGGCTGTTCACCGAGCTGTTCAAGAAAGGCCTGATCTACAAGAAAACCGCGACCGTGAACTGGGACCCGGTCGACCAGACCGTGCTGGCTAACGAACAGGTTATAGATGGCCGCGGCTGGCGCTCCGGCGCGCTCGTGGAAAAGCGCGACATTCCGCAGTACTTCATGAAAATCACGGCCTATGCCGATGAACTGCTGAACGAGCTGGACAATCTGCCGGGCTGGCCCGAGCAGGTCAAGACCATGCAGCGCAATTGGATAGGCAAGAGCTTTGGCTGTGAAGTCGAGTTTCCGCTGGCTGAAGGTGGCGGGACGCTCAAGGTGTACACCACACGGCCCGATACCCTTATGGGCGCCACTTATGTAGCAGTAGCGGCCGAGCATGCGCTAGC
>Ga0196972_1000815_pt1 | contig 11629 bp, 15 predicted proteins | sample S1v_2013CmetaG_FD_148618 | JGI IMG/M metagenome (GOLD analysis project Ga0196972, IMG submission 148618) | Soil microbial communities from Anza Borrego desert, Southern California, United States - S1+v_20-13C | ecosystem: Environmental > Terrestrial > Soil > Desert | place: USA: California... | reverse complement strand
TAGAATTTCCAACGGAGGGGAATTCTAGAAAAAGACGTCAATTACCCACATACCATTCACTCCTCTACCGAGAAACAAGTTATATCGAGCGTACGAGAAGTAGCGCTGGTATTCTATCCAGTGGAGCCACCAAAAGAACATCCCCTTTTTTTTTTACGATGTCTTGTTGTCACGAAAGAATTATTTGAATAAAAGAAGGAGAAAGCTGAATAGTTTTATCTCCACATGGAATTAGTGTCATCACATCCTAAACATGCTTACATTCCTTCTTGTAACAATCGCACTTTTAGGGCAATTTCCCGCGCAGGCAACAGCTGAAGATGTAACTCCAACGCCAACACCAGAGGATACTCCCACGCCAACTCCTACACCTGAGGATATTTCCACACCAACTCCTACACCAACACCAACACCAGTTGACCCAACATATTGTTGCCCAGCTTTTGATCTCGCAACAAATTACCCGCTCCATGACAGTGGGCCTATCCTCCTGGGTTCAGTCATGTATGGTTGGTTGTGTCGTTACAACCTCGACTCATCGCCTGGCCCTCGCTGTTTTTACAATGTAGATGGATCTTTCCTCATGAGTCTGGGAGGAAAACCTGGTTGCCAAACAACACCGCTCACGCCTGGTTCTTGTTCTCTACGCAGATCGCATCAATTGGATGATATACTTAGGGAGTATTCCCAGTTTTGAATAAACAGTGTTTATTTATGTACCTGGTTTTTTTAGGGCATTCACTGCCCATTCATAAATCTCCATATGGTTATTTCTGAATGCCCACTCTTGCACACGTGAATCCCATGGACATCCATTCTCCACAGCCCATTTGACTAAATCAAAATGTCCATTTCCCGCAGCCACACAACTTGTGTATGTGCTCCAAGTGGATCCATTTTCACGTGCCCATTTAAGAATATGAAGATATCCATTTCTTGCAGCTATATGACATATAGGGTTAGGGTTAGGGTTAGAACTAGGGTTATAGTATGGACATCCATTTGTTTGCAACCATTGAAGAACGTGAAAATGTCCACCTTCTGCAGCTTCATTATATAAGATCTCATCCCATGGACAGCCATTTTCTCGCAACCATTGGAGGATAGGAAGATGTCCATGTCTTGCAGCAATATGGCAAGAATTGTATTTTAACTGCCAACCATATTCTACCATATATTGGACTAAATCCAGCTGTCCACTACTGACAACAGCTTCAAAAGTTCGATAATCGAAGCAACATCCATTAGCTACCACCCATTTAAATGTATCAAAATGCCCATTCATCACAGCTGCTGTACATGTACTTGAATCCCAGTCGCATTCATTTTCTCGTAACCATTTGAGAATATGGAGGTGTCCATATTGAGCAACTTCATGGATGGTACGCACTTCATCCAGGTCCCAATAATTGTTATCTTTCATCCAGCTAAATACTTCTAAATGTCCGCCTCTGGAAGCTGCATGCCAAATTTCAGAACTCCACCATATCCATTTATGCTCTTTTGCCCAATTGAGAATGTGTAAGTGACCTTTCTCAGCAGCAAAAGCACATGTCCTTGAATTTAGGATACCATATTGGTGGGTTGGTATGTTGCAAAACTCTCTTGCCCAATAGAATAGGGTAAAAGAGTTACAACTGGCTATATCTGTCAATTCGATTTTTTGTCTTTGGTAAAGTAAGTTGGAGGTATGTTTGTTAGTTAAACAGAAGGCAAATACTTCCAACTTTGTAAGAAACACAGAGATACAATCTTTGATTATCTCGGAAGGCAGTGTTTCAATTGAATTGCTGAGGTGAGAAGAATCTTCATTAGTCTCAGCATGTTGACGTTTCATATGGAAGGGATTCATACAAGTTTTCTCAGTTTCATAAATAAAGTAAACGAACAACAACAATACAAATTATTATTTTTAGTCAATTCTCACAACTATGCATCCTCTCCACCCTTTGCCCTTGCTTGTTCCTTTGTTTCTACATCCAATCCAGATGAGTCTCTAATACGAGTAGCCCCACCATGTCCAGACTCAATGGTAAATCCGAGTTTCTGACATTCATTGCATAGTAGCTCTGGAACGCCGCAAAAATAGACTACATCAATTCTAGCTTCTTGTACATAAGTTCCTTGGCATCCTTCTCTGGGACATGGCTTTACCGCCTCCGTTACTAGTGGCGCGCGTTTGGGCCTTTTCCTCCTTTTTATACTCTTTTCCTCTCTCTTCCTCTTCCTCTGCTCCTTCTCTTCTGCAACTTCTTTTTCCAATTCTCTTCTAGCCTCGGTTACATCTTCCGTGGGAAATTGAGTGAGTAAATTCTCCTCTTCCATTTCTTCAACATACGCACAAAAACAATCATACTCTGTTTCCGCCACTAATTTGTCCTCATCAGAAATGCGATGGCCCATTTCGGCCAATTCATCAAAAGCATCTGAGATACGATTTTCCAATTCGTCCCATGGAAACTTATCATCAACTTTTAGAGATAGAACTAGGTGAACGTTTTCTTTCGTCGTTCTAATCTCTCTTTTCTTGATCCTACGAATCACGCACAGCAGTTTGCGTAGGTACGACATTTGCTCACAGCGAATAATGATCAATTTATTCTACTAATTATCAATAATTCTCCCATCCACGGAGACAATCTTCTCGCCCAAGAAATAAACGTGCATAGTCACTGGAACATTGCCAAAAACCTTCTTCAGGCACTCCTTGACTTTGTTCCAATCTAGTTTGTCGAGACCAGAACCGATTCTTGGCATGTACACTTCTTGCACATTATTCCGTACAATATGCCCACGCATGTCTTCCAACGCTTTCTCCAAGGACTCATATGTGGGTAGATGCCAGTAATGTTTCTTCGTAATGATGTAATAGATGAATCTTTCTCCATCGTAGTTTCCACTCTGACCCCCATCGTATTCCTTTGGTATGGGTAGAACTGCGCATTCACCAACCTTTTTGTTCTGGCCTACAAGTGTGTTGAAATTGCCGAAGCGTCTCTTAAACTCCACCGCGATTCCTTTACTCATGGAGAGATCTTCACTTACACAGTGAGCCAAGCAACCATCTCCTGGAGTGTTAGCAAAGAGATCTCCGTCCTTTTCGATTAGATTGAATGGCTGTTGTTGTGCCATTTGGTGCAACTCAATCAGGAGGAGAAAAATCCTACTTTATTCAATCCTTTTTTTTTTCGCACAAAAAAACATGTTAAACTCTTTCCATTAAATTCCATTGTAGCATTTACTCTCTCCGCTACACTCCAACACCAACATGAAGAGGAAATCTGCTGAAAAGGATGACTCTCCAGAAGAATCGACAACAAAGTCTGAAGTAGTACAGTTACTCACAGAAGCTGTGGCCCTTACCAGCGAGTGTAAGCAAATTATCGCAAAAATGGATAACATTCGTAACACTCATGCCTTAGAAACCGTTGATCTTATTGTTCTCACTGGTGAATATAGTCATCCCATATTTTACGTGATACCTACTGAGGCTATTACTGAGAGAGATGTTTTTCTCTTTTCGTTTGCTACCAAATGTAGGACACCAGAATGTAATCTCTTTTTGTGCCGTGATCAAGTGGAGTTTCCAGAGGATAATAAGGAAGAGAAGAAGAGAAAGGCAAAATTGAGACAGGAATGGAAGGTGTGGGGCAGCTGTGAAAAGAAACCAAATCAACAACACAAATACCCCAAAACAAGGGCAGAAGCAGAAGCTAATGAAATTCTGTTTGATGAATGTTGTGATTTTTTTGATAAGGAAAAGAATGGGAAGTTTTGCCAATATTCTAAATCCCTCAAGAATATGAATAATTTTACTGTTCGAAGCACCTACACATGGTGTAATAGTATCTGACATTGACAAACATGGAAAACAGTTGAACTGGAAGAAGTAATTTATTGTAAGACTCTGCTCTGCACAGAAGGGTTTGAAGTTTGCTGTTTTACTTCCCTAATACTGGACAATAAAGACCCTGCAAAATCCCTCAATTCATCCCATCCTTTCAAGAGGGAAAGTGCAAATCATTCAGGGAAGAAAACTCCTACTTTATTCAATTAAACTCTCTCCTCAAAGTCTGTTCATTCTTCTACCCGAAAACTGATCCAACCAGGTGACTAATAAGCACACCTACCGATTTACGTGACTCAATATTTGTACTAATTGTATATTGCCTTTTAACCAAATAGTCAACCAGGAGGTGGTAAAACGAATCTTGGACAATTCCTCCAAGCTGGATGCGATGTTGAACCAATTGGATGTATCGGGAAACGAGTTCTCTCATCAGAGAGGTTCGTGTATGAGAGGAAAGATTGTAACCAATTTGGACAATTTTCGTGACATGCGGACCTATCACTTTCTCCATGTCAGGATGTACATCAATACCCTCCAACAGACTTCCTACAACCCTCAGTGTAGACCACGTGATTTCATTCATCTCGTGAAGGAAATGCGCTCCAGACGTAATTGTGTCCAGGTTGAGAGTAATGGAAGGGTTAATACCGAGAACTCTTGTTGTGAGTGGATTATGAATTGCTTGATGTAATTCACCCAATAAACGAGCGAGGGCATCCTGCAACCCAGTTTGGATGAAATGATGGATGCGACTCATAGCGGCAGGCATGGAGGCGGCGTCTGCTTCTCGAAGTGCGTTTAGGAGAGATTGTAAGATGTCTCTCAGTTTTGATATCCATTGATTGTAGAGAACGAATTCACTGGCAGAGCTAGGGTTGATGTAGTGTTGATCGGCCATTTGTGACTCACGACAAAGGCGCGCTTACGAATATTAGCAAAAGAATTTTTTAATCTTAACTTATTTCAGTTCATGAATCCCAGGTAGAAAAGCTGGAGAATTTATTGAGAGACACTACTCTGCACAGAAGAGTTCAGGGTTTGCTGTTTTACTTCATTAATACTGGACAATAAAGATTCTGCAAAATTTTTCAATTCATCTATCCTTTCGAGAGGGAAATGAACAATGACTGTTTCTCCAGTGTTTGTCATGGAAGCAACACTCACAAGTTTCCCAGAATCCTGGGAGCACAACCACCTGTACATTATCATCCCAGTTAAACCAGTTGTCTCCATCTTTTGAAAACAGTTTTGTAAGGAAATAGATATTGCTTGTTGGTGCGTGTGCCAGTCTGATACTGCAGTCATGGCGCCTGTATCTAATTGTTCAAAGGTGCAAATATATTGTAAAAGAAAGGAAATTTTGTGTGGGTTAGATTTAAAGTTTCAAAATCTTACCTAGCCAACCTAATGATTACCACAGACCAATCAAACTCCATTTCTTGCACCTTTTATAGGTCAACTGAATTAGGTTATGATGCCTGGGTTCGACAGAAAGTACCTATTGAGAAGTTGGTCTTCCGTGATGACATGGAAGTGTATTGGGCTTTGGAGCAGTTGTTCTTAAAAATTGTCCCTGGTGACCAGTTCAAGAATCCATGTTCCCCAAATACACCTTCTGAGTACTATCCATGGATACTACGTGAAAGAGTAGAAAAGGAGTACGAATACGAAGGTGATACCCTGAAACCGCGTTTTCAACCACATTCCGCTGCAAAATGTGTAGGTGAATTCTTTCATCTTACTCATAATCACTTTGATGAGATGATCCAAACTCTGCTGACAGGTGGTTGGATCTTATCAGAAACTCGCTTCCTCTCTCCAAGCGAGAGAGAACGCCTCACGTGGTACAATCTTTACTCATCTGAGGGTCTCCTTGTAAAACTCGATAATTCCCAATAAACGTCGTAAAGTAGTATTAGTTTAGCTCATTTTCCGATTGAAAGTTTTTTTGGACCTATAATGGGAACCAAGCTTAGGAGTTGACTAATCATGTAAGCCAGTGTTATCCAGTGTGCTGTAAGGAGTATGGATTGTAATAGAAGGAATGTACACTGTGTACACTGGTAGGCACACTGAGTGGAATTTCCGTCGGAAGGAAATTCTAGAATTTCCGACCGTTCAGTTAAAAAAAATAATCTCGATATTGAGATAGGGGGGTCTTAAGCTTGGACCAAGGGTGGCCGTACCGGACCATAAACTGGGACTCGGAAAAAAAACCTCGGACATTCAAATTTTCCGCCAAAAAAATTAACGGCTAGTTTTGGGCGGGAATGTCTAGAATGCTTCCATCTCATGTTTACATATGTTCCATTTATTTTTTAATCTAAATAAAAAGAGATTGAAGGAACTTAGGATGGTAGGGGTTCCCGCCAAAAATTTTAACGGCTAACTGTCCGAGGTTTTTTTTCCGAGTCCTAGTTTATGGTCCGGTACGGCCACCCTTGGTCCAAGCTTAAGACCCCTATGTCCGAAAATAAAAAATTTAAAGTTCTGAAAATGTTATTTTTAGAATTCCCAATCTAATTCAGGAAGCATTTCGTAACCTTCCGTTCATGAACGGGTAATTAATTAAATCCATTTTAGGAAGTCATAATTAATTAACCTTCCATTTTTAGAATTCTCCGGAGCGACGTTTCGAACCTCCGTAACCTCCCGTTCATGAACAGATAGTTTATTAAATCCATTTTTAGAAAGTAACCTTTCGCTAAAATTAATTAAAGTTATTTTCGGGAATTCAGGAATTCCAAAAATAACATTTTCAGAACTTTAAAATTTTATTTTCGGACATAGGGGGTCTTAAGCTTGGACCAAGGGTGGCCGTACCGGACCATAAACTGGGACTCGGAAAAAAAACCTCGGACATTTAAATTTCCCGCCAAAAAATTTTGACCGTTAAATTAGGCGGGAACACTTCCACGAAGGCAATACCATTTTTTATTTATAATAACTCATTTTATTATTAATAAAAATCGATTTCCATAAGATTGCGATCATTTGGGGCAGTGCCCTGATTCTGTTTCATTGTGCTCCTAAATGAGTAGACAATAAAATTCTGACAAAATTTATTCATTTACCGGTGGTCTTTCCTTCTACGAACCTCATTATAGTTAAGTGTACACTCCTCCAACAAGAGAGGAAATTAGTTGGTTCACGTTTTTACCGACATTTGTCCCAAATGAGAAACTTTCAGTTGCAGCGGAATCTAGCCAATTGACCAGCGTTCTAATTGCTCCAATTTGTTCGTTCGAAAATAATCTTGGGGTCTCCACCATGCGTTGATAGAGTCTCCTAATCTCGGTTGCATTTTGTCTGGTCAAAATGTTTTTCGCCTGCTTCATATAGGCATCCACAGAGAAATGTCTCATGGTAGGATCAGGTAACAACCCAGCCGCTGCCAAATCAGACGATGTTAGTGATTCGTTCAACGCGTATGTTAGGTGTCTAATAGGAGTATTCGCATTTTGCAGGGCGGCAAGAGAATCGGCAATGCGAATTGCTGCAATGAGGGAGTTGATGAGGGCGGTTTTCGCTGGAAATCCAGCGCCCGAGAGAATGTTCGGATCGGCCATTTGTTATAGTGGGCTTGGGACACTTATTGTAGTTTACTGATTTATTAGGAAAAATGTGGAAAAACAATGCATTTTTAGTCGTAGACCCACTTCGAATACCAACAAACAATTTGCGTATTTATCACGTTTGTCTGTGTTCGGTAACGGAGCTGTCAATCGGGGGGTAGTGCGTGGTAATTTTGGTAGTGTCGGATCCGACGAAAGTTGAAAACTAATGGTTTGATGACCTGTGGTACGAGAGATAAGGGAGGGTAAATTTCGGTCGGACGGTTTGATGACCTGCGGTACGAGAGATAAGGGAGGGTAAATTTCGGTCGGACGGCGATTGTAGGCACGTTACATGGTTAGAATTTCTGGCAAAATATTCCGCATAATCTAGCACCAGTGTGTGTGTGTGGACAATGAATGAACCCCCTCCGAAACTGATCTGCGACAGCGGCCTGTGTGGCGTCGCTATGATAAATAACCTTGCCCAAAAGTCGGTGACGACAGAACAAGAAGTTAAAGATTGGTTGTTGAATATTGGGTCGATGATAAGTGCAGGCGGTACTGGTTTTACAAGGCCACAGTTAATTGCGTACATGGAAGGCGCATTGGGTTGGCAAGTAAACGAACATAGACAGCTGCAAATTCAAGACTTGCTTCTGGTAAAAAGAGCCTACATTAGTGCCCGGAATTTCTACTACAACCAACCGAGTGTTCTACACGCGATAGCCTACAGTGATGGTTACATTCTCGATTCACTGGGCTCTAGACCTTACAAGCTTGAGCGCACAAAATGTGTTTCAGGGTTGGAGGGCGATTATGAATTAAGACCGCTGAATGGAGCTTTCGAGAGTGAATTTATTTCTGCATTTGAAGTGATTACTGGTAAAAAAAGAACAAGCCTATCATCGTCTAGCAGTTCCTCTGATGAATCTTCGTCGGATGATGGCTTCATAGAGAAGAATACCAGACCTGTTAAAACCGCATGGGAAAGTGGTGCTTTAAACGGCTGGGAAATGGGGCCTAGGAGGAAAAGTCAACCCCTTACTCGTAAGGGAAGATACAAACCATACTAAAATACGACAAGAATTCCCTGTGTTTCTTTTTGTCTGGAATGTCCGGCGTGAAAAATCGGAACCAACGGGGCGTCCAATTCGCGGCGATATGATGCGAGGGCCCCGAGTTAGCACGCGGCTATTTGAAGGAATGTTGCGTTAAAAAACATCGCAAAATTGCCAAATCCAAGATGAGCAGCACATCCAAGTATTTTCCTCATCGCGAATCATCCATTACAAATAATGGCCTGTATGGTCGTCGGCATTGCAAATACCATACGCCAATGCCGCACTACGTGCCTTTACAGTTTACGGCATCGAGGTAAATTTCGGTCGGACCGTGGGAAATTCTAACTTTGCATTTAGTGCTAAACCTGAATCGACTCCTGTGCCGAAGCCATCACCCCCACCAATTCGATTAGTCCCGTCAATTAAATTCATGACGGGAAGTGCTCTCCTACACGGCAGAGTTGTTAAACCGTCTGGCAATACGGGCTCTGCGGCAAGTGTGCAGTTCAAATCACCAAAATCCGAACCAATCGTTCTCTCCGATGAAGATCCACTCGTAGAGAAGTCTGTGGAGAAATCTATCGAGAGACAGACCTCCCGAGAGAATAACTCCAAATATGAAAGCCTCAAGAGAGTATTGGGCATAGAACACGAAACATGTCCTGTATGCCTCATATCTCTTTCCGACCTTGTATCCTACTACGCAACCTTGATTGACGAGGAGAAGAAAGATCTCGAAAGAGCTTTAGAAATTGCCAACTTCATCTTTGTGTGTGTTACGTGTAAACACACCTACCACATTGGTTGTTTCCGCAAATCAACCAAGTACGTGGTTGCCAAGGACAAATCTGTACACGCTATCACCAAATGTCCGACTTGCAGAACACATTACTCGAGCAAACTGCCATCTTATGGTCCAAGAGATGAAGAGGTTGTGGAAATGAGCTCCACGGTTGGAATAATCAAAAGGGAAGAAAGTATGGATGTTGAAATACCGGTCGTGACAGATGTGGAGAAATATAGGGGGGATTATGTGGAAAAGGGTGGCGTATGTGATAAAAAGTCGCTGGTATGGCCAAATCTCGTACAACATGGGTTTTATTAAAAAATCGTAAAATAAATTGTCACCTTTTTTACTGACATTTTCTTTCCAAACTAACCGAATGCAAGATTACAAGGGCATAACTCGCGGCTCGCTTTACATCGAGGAGTCGACACAGGAGCGTTACAAAATTGTCAACTTTTCAACATGGAACGAGCCTGGTGCCAGTGATCCACTGGTCTCTTACAAGAAGGCAGAGGAGGGATTATTTTCGTTCGTTGGGTCGTATGTGACGGCAAGCCCCAGTGGCAGCGTGAACGATGAATTGGCCCTCAATCCAATCAAAACTGTTTCCATCAAATGGTTCCAGGAATTGATAGAAGTAAACGGGAAACAGGTTTCGAGGTTTCGTCTTGTGAACGACGACTCCATTCCTCCGCCACCGTTTTAATAAATGAGTTAAGGTGATATGAATTTCTTTCGAGAGAGTAATCTCTGCATAAAAGTCGTAACTTTGCTAACACGTATCGAAACAGTCTTTTTTTCTACCAGTCAAAAAATGAAATGTTTAAAGGAGTAAGGTGGGGAAAGTGTAACAAGTAATGAACGTACTTTGGGATTTGAAGGCTCTCAAAAGATGTGGATGGAGTGAAGCATCCATCAAAAAGCACTGGCTCAAAGATTTGAAATCATATCAATATAACTATGAAGGCTTGGGATTTGGGAAATTTCACTTGATATGGAATGATGGGACAGAGACAATCATTCCAATGTCGCAAAACAACAAATACATCGGACTCCCTGATGACTACACGTATCCCTCCTTTTCTCATATCATTCAAGAATTGGTAAGAACAAAGGAAAGATAATTAGATTGATATGTGCCTTCCCGATCAGGGTAATAAATAAGTTTATTTCTAGCTCCAGAGAAAATTCTATGCAAAAAATTGATAACCCTGGTTTCCCTCTATTTCCATAGCAATCTTGCTTCTTCAGTTAAAGTTCTATTTGTCATTTGTTCTAAAACCAGGTCGTGATCTGGTCGAATCACTGAAAACGGGAAGACATCCAACCACAGTGGCAGAGTAAAATAAATGCTGTAAACAAGATTTTTACCGAGAAGAAACGCTAGTAAATGCCTCTGAAGATCCATTGGTAACTCCTTGAAAAAAGAACTCCCAACAAAGACTCTTGTTTCGACAATTCTTTCAATAGCCATTTTTTGCATCTGACTAAATCATCTCGGAACTTGGTCTCTGGTGATGATGATATATACGGGTGAGTAGGTGTGTACTCTGACTCGAATTACTGGACCACGTGGTATAATCTGGAATTCCATCTGGAATTCAAGAAAATTGGTAATGTGAGAAAAAATCCCACAATACAAAAAATAAGTCTCGAACACCACACCGCTGTAACTATGTCTAGACGAGGATCTCCATTCTCTGGTAGAAAATATATCTTGCAAGGCGGTGAAGATACGGATCTTGAATCCATTACTGGTATCTATTATTTTAATTGCCTAATTCTAGAATACCGTATCAAAAAATCTTCCGGGGGACGACTTGGTCAACGACGTGCTCTCTCGAAACGTGGTTCATTGACCTTTTTCGATCCATCTGAGGATGAGACAGATGACGATCATACGACGAAACGGGTATTACCATCAACACCTGGTGGGTCTACCTATCTTAAACCAAAGAGGAAGGGCACTCTTTTTGACGGTAGTGATACACCACCAAAGCCACATGAGAAAACTGCTAAAAAGATTGGTTCTGCGGGTTCTTCTGCTGTAAGCACCATACAAGAGCCAGTGGAAGTAGTAGTCGGATGCACCCAAACACAACTACCCCAAGAAGAAGTTGAATCTACGGGGGACGAAGTTACCACACAACAGGTAGAACCGCCAATCAACATGGAAATTGAATCTGGCTCTGTTATCGACACACCCTCAGAACCAAGTACCCCGATAGCAGGGATGGCGGAAATAAAGAAGCCATCTAAGAAGACCCTTCAAGATGTCTTCAAATTAGCAACCCTCAACGCAACCCTATCCTTTAAGAAGAAAGAACTCGAAGACTTCGAGCAATCTGTTAGACAGAAGGAAGCAGAAAAGAAC
>Ga0196972_1000814_pt1 | contig 11635 bp, 13 predicted proteins | sample S1v_2013CmetaG_FD_148618 | JGI IMG/M metagenome (GOLD analysis project Ga0196972, IMG submission 148618) | Soil microbial communities from Anza Borrego desert, Southern California, United States - S1+v_20-13C | ecosystem: Environmental > Terrestrial > Soil > Desert | place: USA: California... | reverse complement strand
AAATATTTTTTATACTATTATGACGCAGCCTATAAAAATAAAGTTCCAAATTGAAAACAAACAAAAAAGTCCAAAGCTTTTTGCGCCTTGAACTTTTGATTTTCATCCGTTAAACTAAAAGTTCTTCTTGTGAACAATATCCGTTTTGTATAGCATTATCCCGAAGCACCATATAAAGCTCTGCTTTGGTTGCATCATCGTAAGGTCTTACAAACAAAGCCCCTATGCCAAATAATAAGCCGCCTAGCAAATACCATCCGATAAAGGACAAATCCAAAACGAACATATCAAACTTATGTCCCTCAGTCATATTATTGCTAAGCTCTAATGCACGTTGATACCCGATATTTGAGTTGTCAGCCAAGATATATGGCACCATGCTATATGCGTAACTCTTGATGATTCCTGGAATGATCAAAAGCAAAAACCATAAAAAGGTCAGCACACCTCTATACAACATTGACTTTACAACATCCCAATACCTATCCTTTTTAAAAGCATACCCCAAATAACTCATATTAACATCCGATTGCGTTGCTTGTTTGAAATAGCGGCGTCCGCCTACCTCAAGCCCATAGCCAATCAGAATTCGATATAACAAGAATATAACTGCAATGACTGAAAATATGGCTAGCATACCTAATAAAAAATCACTGTCGGGTCCAAATTGACCATTGTAATAATCCGAACCATTTCTACCAGCCCGACCTCCCGAGCCCCCGCTGCCATACGCGCCTGCTATCAATAATACCAAACTGACGACGAAGGATTTCCAATACGTCACTTTTAATACATTTTTGGCTCTCGTCTTTAATTCCACACGTGTCCACATGATGACCACCTCCAAATTATCCTAATATTACCATATTAGATGTATTGTTACAATATGTCAAAAGTATGACAATGTACCACAAATTATACAAGTCATGCAAATAAATAGGCGCAGTAATAACTACGCCCAAGTGATTACAGAATATAGTTGCCTGGCTGTGCTGACTTTGAATTGTCCGTCCACCTTCAATACAGTGCTTCCACCGCCATCGAGGGTAATTCCCATAGTACAACCTAGATTTATAAGCGTCTGCATCCCCCGTGCAATATTGCTGTCTGCCCTTACGGCAATGATAATCTTGTTTGAAGCGGGGTTGTAGCCTATAACGGGCCTTTGGGTTGCTCTGCCAATATCTGAGAAGTCTCTGATTTTGCCGTCAAGACATCTTCTGATGCTGAATCCCTCTTCCTTCATCCTGATTTTAGGCAGTATAGAGCAGCCTCCTACAGCAAACCTCACGTTATGCTCCGTTGTTATATCTGCTATTGATTTGACAGCTACCGTTCCGTCGTTATAAACAATTAATGTACCCGCCGGAAACATCACACCTTTATCATCCACATGGGGCTGCCTGTTGCAAAGGACCTTTCCTTGTGATACCAATATGCTGATGGGCCTGCTTTTTTTACCAGTAGAGGATTTCACATCCTTATCCCAGGTAATGTAGCCTGGAGTAACAAAGCTCTTCAAGGGTATACGATTTGCCGCCATATCATGTACAGAAACCCGCAAGTCCAAGGGGTCTACCTCTACAACGTGTGTTGCTGCCACCCTATAATATCTATACAAGTTACCACCTTACCTTTGCTCAGCATTCCATCTACAATAAAGTTTATAGATATTATCATCATATGCATGTAGATGACTATCTGTTATCACAAAATGCGAATCAATTTATGTCAAAACTACATGCAAGCTCAGTAATCGATGTAATTATATATTTCCGACACAGTAATTCTCAACTATCTGCATCAACCCATTTTTAACCCTTAGTTCTTCATAATTAGTGCGATAATACTACATCCAACATACTGAAGCCAATCAAAGGTCTAAAAAGAACGCTAACAATGGCGTAGAAGGCAGATTTATGAAGGAATTTGTTTGTTTACCCATAGGGACAAGTCAGATATAATAGAATTACAAATATTGGTATGCCCAAATTATTTATATAGCGTATTTCAATAGATAAAAGGTAAGAAATATACGGGGGGATCACTAAAAAAGTCTTTGGGTAAGCCTTATTTTCAATTAAGGTTTAAGTAAAGAAATAATAAGTGATAAGGAGGATGGTTTTATGAAAAAATTGCTGGCTGTTCTGGTGGTATCCACTCTGCTCCTAATGTCAATGGCAGTGAATGTTTTGGCTTATAATGATGATGACCCGCTAATGATTAAAAAGCCTACAGTTACACAAAGAAGATAATTCCTGCAAACCCGGAATACATATATTCAATTACAAAAATCCCATCTCTAGTTCATAGAGATGGGATTTTAGCATTTTATAACAGTCCTTTATTGCTTCACTATAATGCCAAAGGTTTTTAAAAGTCTTAGGTAATGATTGGCTTCCCTCGTTACGTGGTCTGCCAGCAATGGGCTGATGACACTTCTGATTTTGCACATAAGAATTCCTTCAGTACCTTGACGTTTGAATGCCCTAAATCTAGTCACACTTTCCAGACTTTGTCTGGTGATTTGAGGCAGTCTATCGGGCTGTGCCGGCAATGTCTCTGTTGCTGCAAGCAATCTGCCTAGCTCATTGGCAAAGTTATTGGCAGTGTTAATCAGCAAGCCTTCAGAAGGATCAAGATAACCTCTGATGAAGGTTGAATGTTCAAACATAATCTCATTCCAAGTCATTTCCTGTTCAATGACTTCCTTGATGCTATCTATAGGATCTTTGTTTTCGAGCTTCTGCAGCAGCTTCAAGTAGAATCTGGACTCTTCAATTACGTGTTCAAGCATCGTTGGATAGGTCCAACTGAAAGCCTTACAGTTGAGGATATTTTTCAGCAATGTTTCCTTTAGGGAAATCGCTTCTCTGATAAGCTTCATTGCTCTTCGGTTGATTTTTGATACCTCAGCTGCCAAATCAGGCAGGTCTGCTCTATTAGCAGCAGGTCTCAGTGCCATTTCCCGTTTTGTGATTTCCGAATTGATAGGAATCCCTGTTAAAAACTGTGTTTGAACCTCTGCCGGCAATGTGTACTCGGTAAACAGCTCTCCAGAAGCCAAAACCTCAGCCCCTATAACCCCATCTGCCAAGCTCACAGTTCTATTCAACAGTGCCTCAAACTTTTCTTTGGAATCTATTAACTGCTGTATAACAAGCATGTCCCTTGGCGGCAAGGAAGCAGCAGCGAATATAGCATGCTCTTTTGCAATCCTCAGAAAGAATAGGTTCAACTCCAAGGAATTTTTGATATACTCATGATTATCTAACATCATATCCTCCTCTCAATTATTAAAAATATTCACTATCATTTTATGCAGCAGACTGGTAAATAGTTACATTTTTTATGTATATTCTAACTAGGATACGTTTGATTTTTAACCTGCCAAAACCGAATCACCATATATCCATCCTGCTCCAGACCTGCAATTTGTGAACAAATCATGTAACTTGTGAAATTTTTATTAAATATCTGTTATATATGATTCATATGTTGCATGCTTATTCCATTTCGTTAAATTTTTATCACTTGCAGATTGTCAACAATCTCATTTTTCTCCTTATCTCTTTTAAAATCTCTCTTTTTCATTACTCAACACAACCTATAGAATTGAATATTTATTCATAAACACTTACAGCTTATGCAGAAATCAGAGAAAACCTCAGGATTATAGACATAATAATACATATTTCAACAATAGTTGTAATATATCAAATTTTAAATACGCTGACTGCTATGCTAATATCGATAATGGCTTAATACTTTATAGAATAATTAGGAGGTTACTATGTCAGAAAACAAAGGACTATCACATGACGCATACGGCGGCATAGATGGAAAAGATTATGTGCCGTACATTCCTGCAAGCCAAGTTTTGCCTGAATTGACTTTCCTGTCAATATTCATCGGCGTAATACTAGCAGCTGTATTTGCCAGCGCAAACACATACCTAGCTCTAAACGTAGGTATGACAATCGCGGCTGGTATTCCTGCAGCTATTCTTGGTACAGGCTTACTAAGAATGTTCATCAAAAGAAGCGTAATCCTTGAAGCTAACATGATCTCAGGCGTTGCTGCTATGGGTGAATCCTTAGCCGGCGGTATCGTTTTCACTCTTCCAGCAATCATTATCTGGGGAATGAACCTTAGCTTCTCAACAATCGTTATCGTAACACTGCTAGGCGGTCTTTTAGGTATATTATTCGTTGTACCTCTAAGAAAGTACTTAGTTATTGAAGAGCACGGAAAGCTAGCTTTCCCAGAGAGTATGGCAGCTGCTGAAGTTCTGGTTACAGGCAACAGCGGTGGTTCAGGCTTCAAGACAGTTATGACTGGTCTTGGCCTAGGTGCTGCATACAAATTCCTATCTGGCGGTCTATTGCTTTGGGCTGAAGAACCAGAATGGGCTATTAACATCACACAAGGTGGCAAGCCTGTTTATCAATCCTTCTTTGGCCTGGATGCAATGGCATCACTTGCCGGAGTTGGTATCATCGTAGGTATCGAAGCATCCCTATACATGTTTGCTGGTTCTGTTGTTGCAAACTTTGCACTTATCCCATTGATAAAGTATATTGGTGCAACTGCGACAGTTCCTTTATTCCCAGCTACAATTCCAATCGCTGAAATGAGCGCGGGAGCTATCAGGGGAAGCTACATCAGATACATCGGCGCAGGTGCCGTTGCCGCAGGCGGATTTATCAGTTTGGCAAAATCAATGCCGACAATCGTTAAGTCCTTCAAATCCGCAATGTCAGGTATCGGAGGCGGCAAAGGAACTCAAAGAACAGACCTGGACGTTCCAATGACTTGGGTTATTGGCGCAGCAGTGCTGGTATTCTTCCTTGCATGGGCGCTTCCAATGATTAAGGCAGGCGCTGTTGGTGCATTCCTTGCTGTATTGTTCTCCTTCTTCTTCGCTGTTGTATCAGCAAGAATATGCGGTATCATCGGTGCTTCCAACAACCCGGTATCCGGTATGACTATCGCAACTCTACTTTTCGTTACTTCAGTATTAAAGGTTCTAGGTCTTGTTGGCAACATCGGCATGGTTACAGCTATCACAATCGGCGGTATCGTTTGCGTAGCTATTGCAGTTGCAGGTGGCGCTGGACAAGCGATGAAAACTACGTACATCATCGGTGGTACGCCAAAGAAAGTTCAAATCGGTATGTATCTAGGAATCGTTGTAGGAAGCTTGGCAGCTGCCGGAACTATGCTTCTGCTTATCAAAACATATGGCATAGGCGGAGACCACGGTATAGCAGCCCCTCAAGCAACACTAATGTCAATGGTTGTTCAAGGTGTTATGGACGGTCAGCTTCCATGGTCCTTGGTTCTTGTTGGTATGACTTTCGGTGTAATGTGCGAGCTACTGGGAATCCCAGTACTTCCGGTTGCACTTGGTATATACCTTCCAATCCACCTAAGCTCAGGCATCCTGGTTGGTGGTATTGTAAGACTGCTTGTTGAAAAGAAATTCAAGAAAGCGGACGAAGCACAAGGCAAAATTCAAGTTGAAAAGGGTATACTACTTGCATCAGGCCTTGTTGCCGGTGATGCAATCATGGGTATCGTAGTTGCCGTATTGGCAGCATTTAAGCTTTCAGGAGCAGTAGGCATAGGTGCAAAGATTATGCCTGCGATCACCCAAAACCACTGGACAGCATTGGCAGTATATCTGTTGTTCGCAGCTTGGATTTATAGATTCACTATTAAAGTAGACAAAACGACTGCTTAAAATAAAACCGGATGAGTCCAAACTCTTCGGACATATAAGGAGATTTGTTAGATGAAAAAGAACAATTCCAACAAAGACAATTTCATGCTCTACATCCCAGAGAAAAAGCATGGAAATTGGGAAGTAAGAAATAAAAAGGTTTATCTCATATTTTATCATGACAGATTTGCAGAAAAGCTGGTAAGATGGCTTGTCAAAAAACCTTATGTGAGCGATATGGAGCTGGACGAACTGGGCAGTGCGACATGGCAGTTGATCGACGGAAAAAACACCGTCTATGATATCGCACAAAAACTAACTGTAAAATTCGGCGATAAATGCCAGCCTATCAATGAAAGGCTCATTATGTACCTTCGTTATCTGAACAAAAAAGGCTGGATAAGATTCGCAGGAGTAAAATAATAAATAAGACACCGCAATTATTTGCGGTGTCTTTGTTTTTAGTGTGTAAGCACTATTCTATTCGCTGCACTGATCCATCTTTGCACACGCTGAAACGCCTTTATCCATTGACTGAGCACATGCCGCAACCTGTCTTCCACCCTTTTCAACAGCCATGTTTGATACTGCATTATCAGCAAACACAAACATTGTTGAAGTGGACATCACAACTACTGCTATAGCTAGAGCTATTATTTTCTTCATTTTTCTCCTCCTATCTTATGTGTTAATTTCAACTACATGTTCATAATAACCCATTATTGTGAAGATTTAATGAAGCATGCAGTAGAATTATTCCTTTCCAGCCCTGCTTTTTAATCCAACCCTATAAGTGTCTATCAGAGCGAAGAAGCAAACATAGGAGGACACCCTCAATTTATAATAAACAACCTTCCTCTACTTTTTTAGCAGTTCCTGCGTGTGCTTTATTAAATTAGCATCACCCCACTTGCCATGACCTGGTATCACACTTTCAACATTTTGATATTTTTCTAATATCTTATTGACCGAGGCAAGCCACTGCTCTACATTTGCGTCCGTTGTATTCCCCAGGCTTTTTGATTCCAGTGACTTGATTATACACCCTCCAAAAAGCACCTTGCCCTCCGGAATCCAAACAACAATATTATCTGCTGTATGGCCTTCCCCAGGATAAAACACTTCAAAATTAACATCTCCAACCTTGATATTTGGATTAGAATCAAGGGATGGTGTAGGCTTTTTAAATCCTTGGCTCTCAGCTAGCTCTGCAGTTAACTTTGTGCTACGTACATCAATTTTGTTTTCAAGTAATGTGTCAATTCCACCAATCCTATCCTCATGTGCATGTGTAATAATCGCCATAGAAAGGTCTTTTTCGAACTTTTCTTTGGTAAGCTCTATGAGTTCCTTTGTTTGCTCATTGTTCCACGGAGTATCAATCAAAACCAAACCTTTTGAAGTGTTTATAATCAGTCCATTTGACGGAGTCCTATAGCCGTTGTAATCGGCATAAGTGGTGTGCACCCAGATATTTTCCTTCAATTTTGTTAATTCAACATAATTGGAATCCTCTGAACCGCTTTTCAATACTTGCTCATCAGTGGTGATATTTGTTGACACCTCGTTATCACCTGTACAAGAAGCAACGACCATAGATATCAAAACCAAAGCGATCATTAAATAAATCTTCTTCATATACCCTCCATAATGATATTTTCCACAGCCCTCCTAAGCATCAAGTCCCGCATCTGCAACCTTCTCTTTTTCCGACTCTCCTCTAAAGAAAGCGGTATAAACCAAAACAGCTCCCAAAACCGCAACAAATCCGGCATACACAGCCATAGCTGGAGCTATCAGATATGCTCCTAGTACAATACTGAATCTGCCCAACATATCTCCTCCGCTGAAGGACAATGAGCCAAATGCCATATAGGAAGCCCTCTTATCCTCAGGCATCAATTTTGCCTGCTCAGTCATGTGAATTGGTACACAAATCAGTTCCCCTATAACCGCCAGCAAGCCAAATAGCAGCACTCCATACCAGGTATTCGCGACATTCAGCATCGCATAACCTAGTCCATACACTGTAATTCCTATTAAGTAAGCCCTAGGCTTTGAAATCCGCTCTGTCAGATAATTGATCAAGAAGGTTAAGGAAATAACAACCAAAGTGTTTTCAATGGTAATCGCACTCATCATCCGCACTCCGTCAATCTGGAGACCAAACAGGCTTATGGTATTAAAATTCTCCTTCAATCTAATTCCAATAGCATTTGATACCATGAATTCTAGAGAAAAGAAAAACATCAGTCCTATGATAAACCTCAAATACTTCTTATCACGGATCGCAGTAGCATAGTTCGATAATATATCTCTTATAGGATTTACATGAACCCGCTCAAGGAGGTTCACACGACTATCCTTCAAGAAAATCATATAAATGAGTGTTGTTATAATTAGTGCTGCAGATAGCAAAATAAACAACTCCACCTGATGACTTTTATACATCAGACCACCCAATGCGATGCCTACGGAAATCGAAATATTATCCAACCAGTAGCTGATAACATAAACGCTTTTCCTATTTTCATTATCTGTGGAATCTAAAATGAGTGCGTTCATCGCCGGCCCACCCATACTACTGACTATACACCAAATCAAATACAACGCTGCAAATCCATAGATGAAGTCATTGGATGGCAGCAAGCATATGGTCATCAATACCATCAACACCGAACCGGCGATATTTGATGCAACCAGTACCTTTTTACGTCTGGTTCTATCCGCTATATAGCCGCCCCAAAGCCGGAAGATAAAGCTGGCTAATGTAGTAACCAGCAGAAAGGTTCCTGCAAAGACTTTGCCTAATCGATCTGCAAAGAACAATGCCATAAAAGGCATGACAGAAACACTGATAATTCTTGTGTAGAAGGATGTAAACAACCTCACCTTTATATTCTCTGGCAAGTTCTTGAACAATACAAACACCCCGTTTCAAATTAGTAAGCCGTTCAAAGACATTATCCTAATATTACCAGATGGAGGTTTGCATTACAATATTTGGTATTGTTTAAATTGTTTTTTCCTAGAAGGGCTTTATTTAGAATATATTTATGCATCCCTAAGCATACTAGATAATTCCTTCAATGACTACCCTCTAAATATTATCGCTTTGTTAAATAATTTTAGGGAGTATAATATTTTCACCGATTTTCCCAAATTGATATACATCGGTGGTGTTTTGTAATATGATATACAAAATAAATCGTAAAGGAGGTGACAATGTATGCCATTCGTAAGCGTCGTTAATCACTTATTTGAAAATGAAGACTATGCTCAATATGATACGCAAGATAATCAAGAATCAAGCACAAATAATAGAAACGATGAGGATACAGAGGAAAATGCAAGATAGTGATATTATCAAACGGCCAACATCCCATGATATTAGGAGATGTTGGCCGTTTGATTTTTTTGATACCTATCTATTTGTTGGAACTCTCAAGTTCTGCATAGAGGTTATTACAGTATTATTCAGCAATCTAATTTGTACTTCAAAGGGCACCCCGTAGATTCTAAATATGTTAAGTATCCAATAAAGATTTACTTTTATGCCCTCTGCTGCTTCTGTAATATTATAAGAAGCAGATTTACTATACTGCTCATAGTTCCTATCAATATATTCAACCATCTCCCTGATTAAATAGGATACAAGGCTTGGTTTCATTCCCAATGCAATTGCCTGATTAATTTCATTAGCTGACCTTTGAAATATTAGAGGAAGCACTCTTTCTATGTCCCGCTGCGCCCGGTTTAAATCTGCTGGTTCATCTACAGGATAGGTATAGCTATATAATTGAGCATACGGACACTGCATATTGTAGTTAACATATCGCATCTTTATATCCTCCCAAAAAACATATATTACATTATATGTAAATAAGCAGAACTTGACATTGAATTTTGTTATAGTATCAAAACAAAAACTGTAAAGCTTGTAGCCTTACAGTTTTATATCTCCAGCTAGAATTTATTCTGCTGCACTCGTCTGTTTAATTCTATTCATCATATCTGATGGAAACCTTGAAATCAATACACTAACAAAGACTGCACTAACAACTTTATCTATGATATTTCCAGCAACTCTTGGTATAAAAGCAGCTGTAAATATCTTGCTTCCGGAATTTACTAACCACATAAATATAAAGTCAGTTCCTCCGCCTGTCAAGCCTCCGTATATCCACACTGCAATTGGTGTACCAATCAACGGAGCGACCACGGATAATATAAGACCTGTTATAATTGCTGTTTTTAGATTGAATTTCCACCTTTTTGCTATGTATCCGACAATAAGTCCTATAGCTATGCTGACCAATGCAAAAGGAATATCTTTAGGATTAGTCATAATACCTGTAATAACATTGGTAAGCAGCCCAACCGTTGCTCCTAACCAAGGACCTAAAACAACCGCTGCAAATATTGTTCCTATTGTATCTAGAAAAATCAATGGAATCTGAAGTTTGCTGACTACAGTTCCCAAAACTACATTTATTACAATGCATATGGCACAATACGTAAGTGCGAGTGTAGTGATTTTTTTGCTATTCATATGAAATCCCCCCTGTTATCTTTTCACTCCAATTATATCCAGCAAGTATTATAAATACAAATAGATAATAATGATAAATAGCTGCTGAATAATAGGTTTTGTAAATACAGGAGGATATCGTTCTACTGTTACAATTATTAGACTAGTTATTAATTTATATTAGTAGCCTTTTTACAATCTTAAGTGACTCCTCTATATTATCTTCATCTAGCCCTACGACAGGAATAACTATCCCATCCAGCTCTAATAAATTTTTTATTTCCTCAATAAATATGCCGCTGCCCTCCGTTAAGGAAGCCTCTTCCAGCATTGTATCTATATTGGGATTTCCAGAGAGCTCACCGCCCCACACACCGCTGCATGTTTTATCTACGCCACAACTCGGACTCCCGTTTATACCAAGTATCGCAACAATATTATATCCATTAGCTATATAGTTTTGAATTTGGTTCTTAAATGGTTTAAAGAGCTCCTGACAGTGTTTTCTATAAAACGGGTTGTCATATTGTTCCTTGGTCTGCCCCCATCTTTTGATTCCTAGCATGGTAAGTTCAGGGCAAGGCAATTGTATAATCCCAATACCACCATCTATCAAATCACTAACTACATCCTTCAACGCACCGCTAAATGTAGCGAGTCCTTCAACCTTAGAATTAGAATTCAATATACAATGGCACACTAAAACGATCTTTTTACCCCTAAGCATATAAACACCCTTTCTTTTGTTATCCGAAGGAATATATTATTTCAATAAATCTTTGATACTAAGTATCTACTATCCATACTCGAAAACTCTTGATAATCGATGCATTTCTATAGTATCAGATGATATCCCGCACTGCAATAAACAAATAAAAAAGCCATAAAGCAAAATGCTTTACAGCTTAATATTCTCAGTGGTGCACCTAACAGGAGTCGAACCTGTGGCACACGGTTTAGGAAACCGTTGCTCTATCCTACTGAGCTATAGGTGCATATATGATGTTTTAGACAGAATAATTATATGTCACACAATATCGTTTGTCAATTAATAAATTAAGGGATTTCGCCCATTTGCAGTGTACAAGCCTTCTCAGAACCTTATGGTTTATGATATCCTGTATTTGTATTTATTATGTTTTTAGAGGTGGGTTTATGAAAAAGAATTCCATGTTTATGGAGGGTCTGAAAGCCGGTATTCCTATTGCTGTCGGCTACTTGCCAATTGCTGTAGCTTTTGGATTAATGGCGAAGGCAGCGGGAGTTCCAAACTATGTAGGTATATTAATGTCCCTCATTTTATATGCAGGTGCCAGCCAATTCGTAGGTATTAATCTATTGACACTAGGTGCCGCTTCCTGGGAGATCGTGCTGACAAC
>Ga0196972_1000813_pt1 | contig 11650 bp, 9 predicted proteins | sample S1v_2013CmetaG_FD_148618 | JGI IMG/M metagenome (GOLD analysis project Ga0196972, IMG submission 148618) | Soil microbial communities from Anza Borrego desert, Southern California, United States - S1+v_20-13C | ecosystem: Environmental > Terrestrial > Soil > Desert | place: USA: California... | reverse complement strand
TGGACGAGGAAAAGGCCTTGACGCTGCAGGCGGCGCTCAGGCCGCATATGCGGCGCTTCGCCTACGCCGCCTGCACCTTGTTCGGACGCGAGCGCGTGGGCGTGCTGTTCCGCGCGGCCGACGATTATCCGGCGCCGGCGGAACTGACGGCGCTGATCGAAGCCGGGTTCGGTCTGACCGGGAGCGCCGTGCTGCGTTACGACGACGCGCGGCGCGGCAACGCGCGCCGCATGCTGGTCGAGAACGGGCGGCTCGCTGCCGTCGCGCTCGCGGGCGACACCTCGGCCGAGCACTGGCTGCGCGACTATCTCGAAAACGAACAGCCGGTGGCGAAGCTCGGACGCCTGCTGTTGATGCCGTCGTCGCAGGCGCCGCAGGGATTCAAGGCGCGCGGCCGCATCGTCTGCGCTTGCTTCAACGTGGCGGAGACCGAGATCGCCGAAGCCATCGGGAAAGACGAGCCGGCATCGCTCGACGCTCTGCAGCGCCGGCTCAAGTGCGGGACGAATTGCGGTTCCTGCGTTCCGGAGTTGAAGCGGATGATCGCCGTCCGCACGGCGGCGCCGGTGGCGACCTGACATGGAAAGAGGAGCCGCTTCCCTCGGGCGGCGGCTCCGTAGTACCCTGTGCCGATGGAAAATCGCACCCCATTGGAACCCTTTCACGCCGCGCCTTTCATCAAGGAAATCGGGCGCGGCAAGGATGGCGCGCGCTCTCTTGCGCGCGTCGATGCCCGTCAACTCTATGCGGCGATGCTCGATGGCCGCGTATCCGATCTCGAACTTGGCGGCATCCTGCTGGCGATGCGGATCAAGGGCGAATCGGTCGAGGAACTGGCCGGCTTCCTGGATGCCGCCGAGGAATCGTTCGAACGCTTGACCGTCCCCGCCGATGCGGCCCATGCGCCGGTCGTCATTCCCACCTATAACGGCGCGCGCCACATGGCGAACCTGACGCCGCTGCTGGCTTTCCTGCTGGCGCGCGAAGGCGTGCCGGTACTGGTGCACGGCGTGCTGCACGATCCCAACCGGGTGACGACCGCCGAAGTGCTGCACGAGCTCGGCATCGCGCCATCGCCCTCGATCGCGCATGCCGAGCAATGCTTTTCCCGCCGCGTGCCGGCATTCATGACCATCGAGACGCTGGCGCCGCGCATGGCCTACCTGCTGTCCCTGCGCCGCATTCTCGGCGTGCGCAGTTCGACGCATACGCTGGTCAAGATCCTGCAGCCGTTCGCCGTCCCGGCGCTGCGGCTGACTTCGTATACCCATCCCGAATACCTGGAATTGCTGACCGCCTATTTCACTACCGCGGCGCCGCCCGAGCTCGGCGATGCCTTCCTGATGCGCGGCACGGAAGGCGAGACGGTCGCCAATGCCAAGCGCGCCCAGCAGATCGAATGGTTCCATCAAGGCACGCGCACGACGCTGGTGGAGAAGCAGGCCGCCACCGATGCGGTGCCGCCGCTGCCGGCCGGGCGCGATGCGGCGACGACCGCCGCCTGGATCAGGGAGGCGCTCGACGGCAGGCAGCCGGTGCCGGCGCCGATCGCGGAACAGGTCGAGCATTGCCTGCGCGTGGCCCGGGAGATCCGGGGCCGCCGCTGAGATGTCCGGAATGATTGCCTTGCCGCAAAAAGACGGGCGTATTTTTCAGCGATCAATTCAGCGCAACTTGGCAAGTTGGCATTTATTTCCGCCGCCGCCTTTCTAGAATGAATCTGCGATTCGCTCGGAAAGCGGCCATCGCGCAACGTTTTAATATTGTGCTTCCATTTATTTGCAGAGACTGTTATACTCGCGGTCTTTCCCTAAAACCCACCTGGTTTCAGAGTTTTTACATGACCACAATTCGCCTGAAAGAAAACGAGCCGTTCGAAGTCGCCATGCGTCGCTTCAAGCGCGCCATCGAGAAAACCGGTCTGCTGACCGAGTTGCGTGCGCGCGAGTTCTACGAGAAGCCGACCGCAGAGCGCAAGCGTAAGCTCGCCGCTGCAGTGAAGCGCCACTACAAGCGCATCCGCAGCCAGCAATTGCCGAAGAAACTGTACTGATTCCCGGCCGCACGCCTGTGCGGTCCAGCGCAAACCCGCTCCGGAGTGTTACCGCAGCGGGTTTTGGCGTTTTAAAAAGGCCGCCTGGGTCGCGCTCCGGACAACCTTCTTGAGTAATTTGACACTGGAGATCGCATGAGCCTCAAAGAACAGATCACCGAAGACATGAAAGCGGCGATGCGCGCCAAGGACACGGCCAAGCTTGGCACGATCCGCTTGTTGACGGCCGCGATGAAGCAAAAGGAAGTCGACGAGCGCGTCGAACTCGACGACGCCATGATCGTCGCCATCATCGAAAAGATGATCAAGCAGCGCAAGGATTCGATCACCCAGTTCGAAGCGGGCGGCCGCCAGGATCTGGCCGACCAGGAAAAGGCCGAACTTGCCGTCCTGTCCGTCTATATGCCGGCCATGCTGTCGGATGCCGAAGTGCAGGCGGAAGTCGATGCGGCGGTCGCCGCCGTCGGCGCCGCGGGCCCGCAAGACATGGGCAAGGTCATGGGCGTGCTCAAGCCGAAGCTGGCCGGCCGCGCCGACATGACCAAGGTTTCGGGCCTGGTGAAGGCTGCCCTGACCAAGGCCTGAACGCCGCCGACCTGCCGGGCGCCGCGCCGGCGCCCCATCGAAATGCGCCTCTCATGGGCTGCCGCATCCCGCCGTGCGCCTCATGATAAGGTGCTGTTCTTGTCGCCGTATTGCCGCCCGAACGGATTCGAAACGCCGTGATTCCACAATCCTTCATCCAGGACCTTCTGAACCGGGTCGACATCGTCGACGTGGTCGGGCGCTATGTCCAACTGAAGAAGGGCGGCGCCAACTACATGGGCCTGTGCCCGTTTCATAACGAGAAATCCCCCAGCTTCACGGTCAGCCCGACCAAGCAGTTCTATCATTGCTTCGGCTGCGGCGCGCACGGCACGGCGATCGGCTTCCTGATCGAGTATTCCGGTCTCGGCTTCGTCGAGGCGGTCAAGGATCTCGCGCAAAACGTCGGCATGACGGTGCCGGAAGCCGAGGACCGCCTGCCGCCCGCGCAGCGCGCCGAACAGCAGGCCAAGAGCCTCGCCCTGTCCGAAGCGATGACCCGCGCCTGCGATTATTACCGCCACCAATTGCGCGGATCGCAACGCGCCATCGGCTATTTGAAGGGGCGCGGCCTGACCGGCGAGATCGCCGCCCGGTTCGGCCTCGGCTACGCCCCCGACGGTTGGGACAATCTGCGTTCCGTCTTTCCGGATTACGACGCGACGGCCCTGGTCGAATGCGGCCTCGTGATCGACCGCACCGATGAGGAAGGCGCCAATCGCAAGCGTTACGACCGCTTCCGCGACCGCGTCATGTTCCCGATCCGGAATACCAAGGGGCAGGTGATCGGCTTCGGCGGCCGCGTGCTCGACCAGGGCGAGCCCAAATACTTGAATTCCCCGGAGACACCCTTATTTCAAAAGGGAAGCGAACTCTACGGCTTGTTCGAAGCGCGCCAGGCGATCCGCGATGCCGGCTATGCGCTCGTGACCGAGGGCTACATGGATGTGGTGGCCCTGGCGCAATTGGGATTCCCGCAGGCGGTCGCCACGCTCGGCACGGCATGCACGCCCACCCACGTGCAAAAGCTGCTGCGCCAGACCGACCATGTGATCTTCAGCTTCGACGGCGATGCCGCCGGCCGCCGCGCCGCGCGGCGCGCGCTCGACGCCAGCCTGACGCATGCGAACGACGACAAGATCATCAAGTTCCTGTTCTTGCCGCCCGAGCACGACCCGGACAGCTATGTCCGCGAATACGGAGCCGAGGCCTTCGAGCAGCAGGTGCGCGATGCGATGCCGTTATCGCAATTCCTGATCAACGAAGTCTCCGCCGACAAGGACTTGGCGACATCCGAAGGTCGGGCCCGCATGCAATTCGATGCCAAGCCGCTGCTGCAGGCGATGCCGCCGTCGGCGCTGCGCCTGCAGCTCGTGCGCAGCATCGCGCAAATGACGCAGACCGCGCCGGCCGAGATCGAGGCCTTGTTCGAACTGGCGCAGCCGGTCGCGCGCGCGAAGGTAGCGCCGCCGAAGATCAAGCGCACCGCCCCGGTCGGGCTCGAGCGCCAGATCATGCGCATCCTGGTCGCGCATCCGGCCCTGGCCCATGAAATGGATCATGCGGCGATCAGCGCGGTGATGCAGGCGACGCCCGACCAGGCCGAGATGCTGCAGCAATTGATCGCGGCCGCCAGGGCGCTTGGCGAGAACGCCAATTTCGCCGCATTGTCGGAAAACCTGCGGCTGGGCGGCAACGATTTCGGCCCGGATTTCGAGGCGATCGTCACCGAGATCGCCGCGGAACCGGAATCGGAGATCGATACCGTGCGACTCGAGCTTGCCGGAGCGATACGGCAGACTAAAATAAAGTTGATCAAGGGCGAGATCGATCAACTGGCCGCCGCCGGGCTCGGCAGCGAACAGGCGAAGGCGCGCTATCGCGAGTTGATGCAATTGCAAGAGCAGCTGAAGCGTCAGGCGGTCGCCGAAAATGGGCCGCGTTGAGATGTCAATCCGGTGGATTAGGGGAAAGAACCCCTCTGTGATATAATTAAAAGCTTTTGATTCAAGACCTTACGGGGTCTCGTCGGGGCGAGACAGAAACGCACCCAAGGACGCAAAAAGAATCGGACAGTGTTGCGCGGGCGGATTCAAGCCGTTATCGAGCGCATAGATTGGCTTCACACGCACGGCTTCACATGCAGGTCATGAGCCTGCATGGTAATGCAACCTTTGTTGGTAGTTGATTCCATGGCGAACGCAATGAAGAAACCCGCAAAAACTCAGACTACTCCCGCAAAAGCAGCGAAACCGGCAGCCGGCAAGGCCGCCGCATCGAAAACGGTAGCGGCTGCAAAAACTCCCGCAAAAAAGGCGGCGGCCGTGAAACCTACCGACAAAGCGAAAGTCACAAAAGCAAGCGTGACCGCAGAGAAATCTTCGGCGAAGGCGCCCAAGGTTGCCGCCAAGGCCGCACCCAAGGCGGGCACTAAAGCCGCCACGGCGTCATCCAATGCAAAACCCGTATCCAAGGCGGCTGCCAAGCCGGCCCCCGAGCAACTGAAAGCAACTGTGACAAACAAGAAATCTGAAGCCAAACCCGTGAGCAAAGCAGCCAAGTCCGCGTCGAAGACCGAGAGTAAAACTGCCAACTCCGTCGTCAGCCAGACTACTGATGCAGCAGCGCTTGCCGCGATCGATACTTCCAGCTACGTCCTTCCTGCGGTGAAGGTGCCGGGCCGTCGCGGCCGCAAGCCGAAGGACTTCCAACCGGAAAACGACGAGGTCGCGGCATTGAACGCGGTCGAGCGCGCCGAACTGAAGGCCGCCGACAAGGCCAAGGCCAAGGACCGCAAGGCCAAGGAAAAAGCCCTGCTGAAGGATGCCTTCTCCTCCGACTCCGAGGCCAGCGAAGAGGAACTCGAGGCGCGCCGCCAGAAGCTCAAGGCGCTCATCAAGCTCGGCAAGGAGCGCGGCTTCCTCACGTATTCCGAAATCAACGACCACTTGCCGGAGAATATCGTCGATCCGGAAGCGATCGAAGGCATCATCGGCACGTTCAACGACATGGGCATCGCCGTCTACGAGCAGGCGCCCGATGCCGAGACGCTGCTGCTGTCGGATACCGTGGCATCGGTCGCGACCGACGACGACGCCGAAGCGGCCGCCGAAGCGGCGCTCTCGACCGTCGATTCCGAATTCGGCCGCACCACCGACCCGGTCCGCATGTACATGCGCGAAATGGGCTCGGTCGAACTGCTGACGCGCGAAGGCGAGATCGAAATCGCCAAGCGCATCGAAGAAGGCCTGAAGGACATGATCCAGGCGATCTCGGCATGCCCGACCACGATCGCCGAGATCCTCGCCGCCGCCGAGCGCATCGAGAAGGACGAAATCAAGATCGATGAAATCGTCGACGGCCTCGTCGACCCGAACGCCGTCGAGAACGAGCCCGCCATGAGCGCCGCTTCCGACGATGAAGACGAAGAGGACGAGGAAGAGGACGAAGAGGAAGAGGAAGAAGAGGAAAGCGGCGGCGGCGCGGCCGGTTTCTCCGCCGAGCAGCTCGAACAGCTTAAGCGCGACTCGCTCGGCAAGTTCGCCGAGATCTCCGGCAACTTCGAGAAGATGCGCAAGGCGTTCGAGAAGGAAGGCTACAACTCCAAGCCCTATGTGAAGGCGCAGGAATCGATCTCGAACGAATTGCTGTCGATCCGCTTCACCGCGAAATTCGTCGAGAAGCTCTGCGACACGCTGCGCGGCCAGGTCGACGAAGTGCGCCACATCGAGAAGCAGATACTCGACGTCGTGGTCAACAAGTGCGGCATGCCGCGCGCCCACTTCATCAAGGTCTTCCCGGGCAACGAAACCAATCTCGCCTGGGTGGACGGCGAAGTCTCGGGCCATCATTCCTACAGCACCATTCTGGCCCGCAACGTGCCGGCCGTGAAGGAGCTGCAGCAAAAGCTGATCGACCTGCAATCGCGCGTCGTGTTGCCGCTGCCGGACCTGCGCGAGATCAACAAGAAGATGTCGGCCGGCGAAATGAAGGCCCGCAAGGCCAAGCGCGAAATGACCGAGGCCAACCTGCGTCTCGTGATCTCGATCGCCAAGAAATACACCAACCGCGGCCTGCAATTCCTCGACCTGATCCAGGAAGGCAACATCGGCCTGATGAAGGCGGTGGACAAGTTCGAATATCGCCGCGGCTACAAGTTCTCGACCTACGCGACCTGGTGGATCCGCCAAGCCATCACGCGCTCGATCGCCGACCAGGCGCGCACGATCCGCATCCCGGTGCACATGATCGAGACCATCAACAAGATGAACCGCATCTCGCGCCAGATCCTGCAGGAAACCGGTGCCGAGCCCGATCCGGCGACGCTCGCGATCAAGATGGACATGCCGGAAGACAAGATCCGCAAGATCATGAAGATCGCCAAGGAACCGATCTCGATGGAAACGCCGATCGGCGACGACGACGATTCCCATCTCGGCGACTTCATCGAAGACATGAACACGCTGGCCCCGGCCGACGCGGCGTTGCATGCCTCGATGCGCGGCGTGGTGAAGGACGTGCTGGACTCCTTGACGCCGCGCGAAGCCAAGGTGCTGCGCATGCGCTTCGGCATCGAGATGTCGACCGACCACACGCTGGAAGAAGTCGGCAAGCAATTCGACGTCACGCGCGAGCGCATCCGCCAGATAGAAGCCAAGGCGTTGCGTAAACTGCGTCATCCGTCGCGCTCCGACAAGCTCAAGAGCTTCCTCGAAGGCAGTTAATCGGTTAACATACCGGAAACTTTTGGGCGGGTAACACCGCCCAAGTTTTTCGCAACGATTACATCGGGCCTCTAGCTCATGCTTGGTTAGAGCAGCGGACTCATAATCCGTTGGTGCCGTGTTCGACTCACGGGAGGCCCACCAAAAATGAAGGGGTTACGTTTCGGCGTAACCCCTTTTGCATTTCCCCTTCAATGTTTCGCTATCATGTCGCTCTTCGACACCGATCATCCAGGACGATACGATGGAGCAGCTTTTGCAAAACGCGGACAACGAGGAATTCCTGAAGCATTGCTACCGGCGCCTGTTGTCGCGCGAACCCGACGACGGTGGCTTGCGCCATCATTTGCAGGCGATGGCCGAAGGGCGGACGCGCGAGGAAATCGTCCGTATCTTCGTGACGAGCGAGGAATTCCTAAATGGCTTCAACCGCCCGGCGCAGCAGGCCGCATCGCAGTCCGACAGCGTCTTCCAGCGTTTCGCACCCGAGGGCCATTTCTATTCGCCGATCCCGGCGGCGGAAGATTACACTGCAGGCTACGACGCCGGCGTCCTGGACGTGCTCGATGCCGAGGCGGCGAACGAGCGGCGCCAGCTCGAACTGGCGGAAACCTTCAGGTCGCTCTATGCCGAGATGCCGTTCCCAATGGAGCCGGCGGAGGGTTTTCGCTACCACCTCAACAACGGCCGCTTCAACTACTTCGACGGCATCATCCTGTATTCGTTTATCCGCATGCTCAAGCCGAAGCGCATCGTCGAGGTCGGCAGCGGGTTTTCCTCGGCGGTGATGATCGATACCTGCGAGCGCTTCCTGGGCGGGCAGACCGATATCACCTTCATCGAACCGTATACCGAGACGCTGTACGGCCGTTTGCGCCCCGAGGACAAGACGCGCTACACCGTCATCGAGAAGAAGGTGCAGGACGTGCCGCTCGAGGTGTTCCGCTCGCTGGAGGCGAACGATATCCTGTTCATCGATTCATCGCATGTCGCCAAGTTCGGCAGCGACGTGAATCATCTGCTGTTCAAGGTCTTGCCGCAGCTGCGCGACGGCGTGACGATCCATTTCCACGACATCTTCCGGCACTTCGATTATCCGCGCGAGTGGCTGACGGAAGGCCGTGCCTGGAACGAGGGTTACCTGGTGCGCGCCTTCCTGGCATGCAACAAGCAGTTCACGATCGAGTTCTTCAACGATTGGTTCGCGCACCGGCATTGGGATTACCTGGAACGCCATCTGCCGCTGTGCACCGTGCAGCCGGAAGGCAGCCCGTTCCGCAATTGCGGCGTCAGCCTGTGGGTGCGGAAGAACGCCGCCTAATCGAGTTTCTCGTAGACGCCGGCGAATTCCCGGCCGTCCCATTGGTAGAGCAATTGGCTCGCGTGCCGGCAGTTGGCGAGCGCTTCCGTCTTGAAGATGGCGACGCATTCGCGGCCGGCGAGGCGCACGCTGCGGTAGCGCAAGCCGGGCGAGCCTTCCATGCGCAGCGTGCGCCCGAGCGCTTGCGACGCCGCGTAGGAATCCGGCGCATACACCGGGTCGTCGATGCGCATCATGCGCAAGTCGTGCAGGCGGCCGGATACCTCGACGTGGTAGACGCGCATCTGCAATTGGATCGGCCCTTCGTTGGTGGCGCACAGGAAGTTCGCCTGGTGATGGCGGGTTTCCGCGATCGCAGTCTCCTTCTCTTTCGCCGCGTAGAACACGCCGTAGGTGCCGTCGGAGAAGCGGCTGCCGTTCGGATTCAAATGCGTGAACGCCGCCATGATCGGGCCGGCACCGGGGCCGAACAGGCGTTCCTCGGGCGGCACCAGTTCGATCTCGCCGATCTCGTTGCGCAAGCGCGGATTGGTCATGGCTTCGAGCGCGTAGAGCGCCTCGAAATCCTCGGGCGAGGCGACGCGGTCGAACAGGTTGATCGTGGGGAAGCGCGAAGGGACGATGCGAAAGGCCGGATGCCAATCGGTCTGGATACGAGGGAAATTCACGCCCACCCGCCTCGCATCGCGTCCAGATATTGACGTACGACGAATAGGTCTCCCACGTTTCCCGATAGCATGCGGTCGAGCGCGCTCTTGCCGCCGAACAGCGGCGCGCTGTTCGGTTTCTTGATCCAGGCGTCGGCGGCGGCCGGATCGGGCAGCAGGATCTGCAGGGATTTGTAGATGCCGAGCAGGTAGGAAATGCGCTCCAGGGTGTCGCGCCCAAGGTGGGCGGCGTCGGGCTGCTTTTTCCATTTGTAGAAGGTGGAGCGGGGCGGGTCGCCCAGCAGGGTCAATTGCGCTTCGACGTCGAGTTGCCAGAGATTGGCGATGTTCAGGAACGCGCGGATGGCGGCGCCGGAAAGCGCGGGGGAGGGATTCTTCGCGGGTTCGTGTCGGGCTGCGGCAAGCATGGTGGACTCCGGCGGATAATTGATGTCAATATAGTCTCGTTTTGGATATTTTTCAATGAATAATCTAAAAATGGATTTATAAAAACGGCAGGTTGCTGCCCCAGGCGGGCGCCGACCGACTGCGAAGCCGCGATTGTCATGCGGCGGCGGTGGGCGGAAGGCGTATAATGAAGGGTTGTTTTCGAAAGCCTCCGCGCCTGCCCACAAGGCGGCTATCCGCGGATTGTTTCTTACTTATGCCAGATATCCAGTCAGCTTCCATGCAAAATTCCTCGCCCGCCGTCCGTTTCGAAGACTTCGGGCTTTCCGCCGACATCTTGCGTGCGCTCGCCGACCAGGGTTATGTCCATCCGACGCCGATCCAGGCGCAAGCGATCCCGATCGTGCTGCAAGGCCGCGACGTGATGGGCGCCGCGCAGACCGGCACCGGCAAGACCGCCGGCTTTTCGCTCCCGATCATCCAGCAGCTGCTCGCGCATGCCAATACCAGCGCGTCGCCGGCGCGCCATCCGGTGCGCGCGCTGATCCTGACGCCGACGCGCGAACTGGCCGACCAGGTGGCCGACAACGTGAAGGCGTATTCGCGCCACACGCCGCTGCGTTCCACCGTCGTGTTCGGCGGCGTCGACATCGGCCCGCAGACGGCGGCCTTGCGTTCCGGCGTGGAGATCCTGATCGCCACGCCCGGCCGCCTGCTCGATCACGTCCAGCAAAAGACGCTGAACCTGTCGCAGACGCAGATCTTCGTCATGGACGAAGCCGACCGCATGCTCGACATGGGCTTCCTGCCCGATCTGCAGCGCATCATCAACCTGCTACCGAAGCAGCGCCAGAACCTGATGTTCTCGGCGACCTTCTCGCCCGAGATCAAGAAGCTCGCCAACAGCTTCCTGAAGGATCCGGTCACGATCGAAGTCGCGCGCAGCAATGCGACCGCCGATACGGTCACCCAGGTCGTCTACAAGGTCGACGAGGAATCGAAGCGCGACGCGGTCGCGCATATCATCCGCGAGCGCGGCCTGAAGCAGGTGATCGTGTTCTCGAACACCAAGATCGGCGCCTCGCGCCTGTCGCGCCAGCTGGTCACGGCCGGCATCAAGGCTTCGGCCATCCACGGCGACAAATCGCAGATCGAACGCATGGCCGCGCTCGACGCCTTCAAACGCGGCGAAGTCGAAGTGCTGGTCGCGACCGACGTCGCGGCGCGCGGTCTCGATATCGCCGAACTGCCGTGCGTGATCAATTACGATCTGCCGTACAACGCGGAAGACTATGTGCACCGCATCGGCCGCACCGGCCGCGCCGGCGCCTCGGGCGATGCGATTTCGTTTTGCACCGACAAGGATGCGCGCCTATTGGCCGATATCGAAAAGCTGACCAAGCAGAAATTCACGCCGATCGCCGTGCCGGGCTTCGTCCCGTCGGCCGGCGGTTACGGCGGACCGCCGCGGCGCCGGCGCGACGATTATGAATACGGCGGCCAACGCGGCGAGCGCGATGTGGAACGCGGACGCGGCGCCTATGCTTCGCTGCCGCGCAAGGAAAAGATCGATCCGTGGTTCCTCAAGCCTTACGAGCCGACGCAATCCGAACCGGCGGCGCCGGTGACGGCCGGCGGCAACGACGCGGCGCCCGCGAAGAATCCGTCGATCAAACCGCAGAAGGCCAAGGTGGCCGCGCTGCTCGGCGGCGGTCCGAAGCGCTGAGCTTTTCCATCGTGGCTGTCTGAATCGCAGGACACGGCGCTCCGCGTCCTGCGAACTCCAATTCTTCCTCAATCCGCGTCGAGCAGATCCACGATCGCCGACTGCCATCCCGCCGCGATCGCCGGCCGCCACACGAGCCATGCGCTCTCGGTGCAGCGGAACGGACAATCCCCGACTTCGATCCTC